>Ga0187844_10000235_pt1 | contig 42038 bp, 32 predicted proteins | sample SpaLakP09_SKY_50_FD_134517 | JGI IMG/M metagenome (GOLD analysis project Ga0187844, IMG submission 134517) | Oligotrophic lake water microbial communities from Sparkling Lake, Wisconsin, USA - SP09_SKY_50 | ecosystem: Environmental > Aquatic > Freshwater > Lake | place: USA: Sparkling Lake... | reverse complement strand
TGGCTGTGGACCTACAATCACGCCCGGCCCAACATGGCACTCGGCGGCATCACGCCAAAACAGAAACTCGCCCTTGCCGCTTAACCTCTACTTTTAGCGTGCTCTAAAAATGGGGGGATTACCATAGCATCTCAACGAGAGGGATATCTTGAGCGAAATGGTCGCAAGCCCCGGCGTGTCCAGCGCGGCGAGCTCGATCACGCCATGCCGCTCGTGCGATCACTCGACTTTGCGTAGGACCAATTGATGTCGACCTGGTGAGCCAAAAGGCTAATCAGGGTTGCCCATCCCGGCCTAGCGACTTTTAATCCGTTCGTCACTGGTTCGAACCCAGCAATATCACATCGACTTCAGACTGTCTTGCCGGCCGCTCCGCGACTATCACGGTTAGGCAGTCATTGTCCGCAGCGCCCCGATATCGTCCGGATCGCGTTTGAGCCTCTCCGCCGCCGCGCAAATCTTGCGGTAATAAATACCGTTCCTCACGCCCCGGTAATCCATGTACGCCTCGGCGATCGGATCGGCCCGATGCTCGCGTTTAGCCCGGTCGATCAGCGCCTGCAAATAGCGCGTGCCCATCTGGATATTGGTGGCCTCGTCGATGAACACCGGACTCGCATGAAACGCATCCGCCTCCGCATACAGCGCCGGCTCGGCGCAGCGTTGTGACGGCGGCTTGCACAGGTTATCGAGCCGGAACAGTTCGCGGTTCGCCACCTTCAGCAATTGCATCAGGCCCCGCGCGCTGCTGCCCTCGGGCTCGGCGCAGGCGTCGAAGCGCGACTCCATGTAGATCTGGCAGACGATGATCTCGTCCGGCAGGCAGGAGCGGTTGTTCTCGTGCACGAGCCGGCGGATCTCGCGCAGGCGTGCGATGGGTGTGGTGCATACGGCTGGGTCGGGCATGGCGTCACCTGTTCGTCGATTCCCCCACTCCATCCTGCTACCCGATCCGCATGGGCGGTTTGCGCTCGCACAGATGGGGCCGTCGATTCGTTGCTTGAACTCAAGTAAGCGCGGGCGCAGCGCCCGATAATTTCTGTTCGGAATACTCCTGTACCATTCATCCGTTACCCTGCCGATACGCAGTTCCGCAACCAAGGAATCCGATCCATGCCTCTCGACCTGTCCGATACCCTCGTGGTCGGCATCTCCGCCACCGCCCTGTTCGACCTCGCGGAGGCCGACGCCGTTTATAAAGCCCGGTACGTCAAGAATCCGCAAAGCGCGCTGGAGGATTACCGCGCCTACATGCTCGAGCGCGAGAACGAGCCGCTGCGCGACGGCACCGGCATGGCGCTCGTGCGCGCCCTGCTCGGCCTGAACCGCTATGCGCCGTCCGAGACGAAGCCGCTCGTCGAAGTGGTCGTCATGTCGCGCAACAGCCCGGAGACCGGCGTGCGCGTCTTTAACAACATCCGGTCGCGCGGCCTGCCGATCTCGCGCCATGCGTTCACCGGCGGCGAATCCGTCGTCGATTACCTGGACGCCTTCGCCGTCGACCTGTTCCTCACGACGAATGTCGAAGACGCGCAGCGCGTGATCGATGCGCAGGCCTGCGCCGCCGCGGTCCTGAAGCCGCCGCCGCACACGGCCGAGGCGCCGCCGGAAGACCAGGTGCGTATCGCGTTCGATGGCGATGCCGTGCTGTTCGACGATTCCAGCGAACTGGTCTACAAGACCGAGGGCCTGGACCGCTTCCACACGATCGAAAACGAGAAGCAGAACGAGCCGATGAAGGACGGCCCGTACGCGATCCTGTTGCGCCGGCTCGCGCGCCTGCAGGAACGGCTGCCGTTCGGTGCGGACGTGTCACCGGTGCGCATCGCGATCGTCACGGCGCGCAGCGCGCCGGCCGAGATGCGGGTCATCAATACCCTGCGCCACTGGGGCGTGTACGTGAACGAGATCTTCTTCCTCGGCGGCGTGCCGAAATCGAAGGTGGTCAAGGCGTTCCGCGCGCACCTGTTCTTCGACGACCAGGACCTGCACCTGGATCCGGCCGCGCGCCACGTCCCGTCCGGACGCGTGCCCTACCGCTCGGACTCGCCGCTGTTCACGCCGTTGCCGCTCGACCTGTCCGCCGATCCGCCCGTGCTGGTGGAAAAAGTCGAAGCCGGCTGACCCCGTACTTCAAACCGGGCGGCGGCGACCGCCCGCCCCCCCTCTCCCACCAGTTTCAGTTCATGCGCGCCCGGCTGCGGCGCCCACGCGGCGCCCCGGTCGGCCGGGCCGGCGTCCGCACCGTCCAGTTGCCAGCGCAGGCCCGCGCCGCCATAGGCGCGCAGGCTCACGCGCTGCAGCGGTGCCGGGATGTCCGGGTCGAGTGCGATGACACTGTCCGCGGCCGGATACACGATGCGCGGTGCGCGCTGCGCCGGCGGCAGCATCTCGACCAGCGCGACTTCCGTGCCGCGCACGAACCATTCGCCGCGCTCCGGCTCCACGGCCGGCGCAAAGCGGACTGTCTGGCGCACGACGCCCGGCGGCGCGGCAGGCGGCCTGCCGGGGCGGTCGCGGTGCAGATAGTCCATCACGTCGCGCCACACGGGCGCCGCGCCGGACACGCCCGACACGTCCCACATCGAGCGGCCGTCGAAATTCCCGACCCACACGCCCACCGTGTAGCGGTCCGAAAAGCCCACGCACCAGTTGTCGCGCATGTCCTTGCTGGTGCCCGTCTTGACGGCGCTCCAGAAGCCCGTCGCCAGTTCGTTGGAGAGGCCGAACGTCGTGCTGCGAGCAGCGCGGTCGGACAGGATGTCGGCCACGATGAAGCTGGCGCGCGCATCCAGCACGCGCCGCTTGCCGTCCTGCAGGCCGCCGTTCGCCAGGGTGCGGTAGGCGTGCGCGAGTTCGAGCAGGCTGACGTCGCCCGAGCCCAGCGCCAGCGACCAGCCGTAGAATTCGGGCGCCTCGCTCAGGCTTGTGATGCCGAGCGCGCGCAGGCGCTTGTGAAAGCGTTCGAGCCCCGTCAGCATGAGGGTACGCACCGCAGGCACGTTCAGCGAGCCGGCAAGGCTCGTGCGCACCGACGCCGCGTCGCGGTACTGGTGGTCGTAGTTCTGCGGCACGTACAGGCCGCCGACGGTCGGGATGTCGACGGGTGTGTCGTCCAGCAGCGACGCGGCCGTAAGCTGGCCCCGTTCCAGCGCCAGCTCGTACAAAAACGGCTTCAGCGTGGACCCGGCCTGGCGCAGCGCCGTCACGCCATCCACTTCCTTGGTGCCGCCGTTCGCGACATAGGCCAGCACGTCGCCGCTCGCATTGTCGATGACGATCACGGCGCCGTCGCCCACGTTGCGCTCGGCCAGTTCGGCCAGGTGGCGGCGCAGCGCCGCGACCGTGAAGCGCTGCAGGCCGGCGTCGAAGGTGCTGCGCACCACGCTACCCGGCGTGCCGCCCAGGCGCCGCACGAGCTGCGGCGGGATGCCCGTCGCCGCGGCGGCCGGCGCGGAGGCGGTGCGCGCGAACGCCGCGTCGACTTCCCATTCGATGGCCGCGCAATCGGTACGCGCATCGAGCTCGCGCGCGAGCGTGCAGGCGCGCTTCGCGACCGTCCGTGGCGGCGCCGTCGGCGCGCGCAGCAGGCTCGCGAGGATCGCGGCCTCGCCCGCGTCCAGTCCGGACGGCGCCTTGCCGAACAGGCCGCGCGCAGCGGCGCCGATGCCCTGCAGCTCACCGCGATAGCTGGCCAGGTTCAGGTAGGCTTCGAGGATCTGGCGCTTGGTCCAGCCGCCTTCCAGTTCGCGCGCCGCGAGCGCCTGATCCCATTTGGCCGCCCACGTACGGCCGGACGAGCGCGGCGCCAGCTTCGGATCGAGCAGGCCCGCGAGCTGCATCGTGATCGTCGACGCACCCCGCGTGCGCTGCCGGCCGCCGCTGAACAGGTTGTCCCACGCCGCCTTGCCGACGGCCTGGAAGTCGATGCCGCCGTGCGCCATGAAGCGCTGGTCCTCCGCCTGCAGCACGGCGCGGCCGAGCGTGGGCGAGATGTCGTCCAGCGCCACCCAGCCGAGGCGCCGGCCCGACAGGTCCACGCGCACCGTCGCGATGGTCTCGCCGTGGCGGTCGAGCAGCGTCGCGTCGGACGACCGCCACGCCGCCTTCGCGTCCTGCGGCGTCGGCACGGCGGCATGCACGGGCAAGGCCAAGGACAGCAACACCGGCAGCACCAGCAACAGGGTCTTCATCACTGCACCGTCATCCCCGCATTCGGCACCTCGCCGAACATCTCTGGCGCGTACATGGCTTCCACGCGCGTGGTCGGCAGAGCGAAGCGGCCCTCGTTGTTCAGCCTTACCGTGTACTCGACGGTGAAGCGGCCCTTCGGCACCCATTCGTAGTACGCGCGATAGCCGGTGTGCAGGCGCTCCTCGAACGCCGGCCAGGTCCAGCCGGTGCGGCGTTCGCCGGCCGTGGCGATCTGCGAATCGCGTCGGAGGCCGGACCCGAGCACGCTGGCGCCGGCCGGGATCGGATCGTCGACGACGACCCACGTCATGTCCGACTGCGCGTCGATGTCGAGATGGACGCGATAGACGTCCCCGCGCGACCACGTACCCTTGACCTTCTGCTCGACCGGCGTGACCGTGCGCGCGATGCGGTAGCCGGACGACAGCGGTGCCTTCAAGGGCACGGCCGCGAGGCTCTGGACCGTCGCCCACGGCTTGCCGGTACCAAGCTGGCGCATGGTGAGCGTCCCGCGGCCCTGCGGCCACGCCTGCAGCACGGTGGCCGGCACGGTCCCGGTCCAACTGACGGGTTTTGCGTCCGCGCCGGCGCCTGTCATCGTGAGGTTCGCGCTGCCGGCCACCGGCTCGCGCTCGTAGGTCTCGGAAAAGCGCTTCAGGGCGACGGTGCCCCACGCGTTGGCCGTCGTCGTGTCCCAGTGGCCGTGCTGCTGGCGGCCAAGCGCGCCGCGCGCGAGGCGGCCCGCGTCGGTCTTCCACGCCGGATCGTCTAGGGTCGCCAGCAGCAGACGGGTGGCGTTCACGTCGACGGACGTCATGAGCCACCACCAGCCATCCGCGCGCTCCGTCGAAAAGCCCATCGTCGTACCTTGCAGGTTCAGGCGCGCGCGCAGGATCTGGCCGGCCTGCGCGAGGCGCTGGTCGCGCTGCGGCAGCGCCGGCGTGCGTTTCAGGACCAGGTACCAGTCGATGACGGCGGACGTGGGCCACAGGTTCGGCTGGATCTCGATCGAGTCCAGCATGGCCGGCTGCACTTCGGTATCGCGCGACAGCGCTTCCAGCGCGGCCAGCTTGCGCACGGCCAGTTCGCCCGTCGCACGGCCGCTGCCGCGCACGATCTTCCCTTCCACGAAGGCCGCGAGGCCTCCTTCCATGCGGCCGCGCAGCTCGTCCGGGATCGCGTAGCCCGCTTCGTGCGTCACGGACAGCACGTAGGCCGTCAGCACGTCGCTGCCCTGGTCCATCGGCGCGAAGTACTTGACCAGGCCATCGCCGTCCAGGTGGGACGGCAAGGTCGAGACGACCTTCTCCCACATCGCCTTGTCCTGCAGCGCCACCGCGCGCGACGTGCGCTGTTCGAAGCACGTGTACGGGTACGCCGTCATGTAGTCGCGCACGCCCGGCAGGTCGCTGCCGAGGCGCGCCTGCAACGTCGTGCGGATGCCGCCGCGGCCCGGCAGCGCGTCCGCCGGACGCTCGACGGGCATCGTCTTCGTCCCGTCGAGTTGCACGAGCGTCGCCTGCAACGTCCGTACCGGCACGGCGACGTTCACCTGCTGCGTGACGCGCATGCGATCGCTCGCGCCCTCGCCTGCCGCCGCCACGTCCCACTGCAGTTTCAGCGCCCCCGCGGGTACGGTGTAGTCCCATCCGGCTTCGCGCGATTCGCCGGGCGCGAGCACGATGTCCTGGCGCGGCAGCGCCTGCGCCTTGCCGCCATCCGCCGTCACGCCGGCGTCCAGGCGGATCGCCAACCGGCGGTCAGACGCGTTGCGCAAGGTGACCCCGGCGCGCAGGCGATCGCCCTCGCGCACCTGCGGCGGCAGGCCGGAGACGAGCATCAGGTCCTGCGACGTGCGGATGTCCGTGCCGCCCGTGCCGAACCGGCCCGCGCCGCCGCTCGCGACGGCGACGATGCGGAACGACGTGAGCGAATCGTTCAGCGGCACGTCGACTTTCGCTTCGCCGTTCGCATCGAGGACCACCTTGCCCTTCCACAGCAGCAGCGTCTCGAACAGTTCGCGCCCGGCGCCGCGGCCGCCGCCGCCACCATGCGGGAACGCCTTGCGGCCGAAGTGGCGCTTGCCGACGACCTGCATCTGCGCGGTCGACGTCTCCACTTGCAGGCTGCGCTCGTGCATCATCGTGTCGAGCAGGTTCCAGCTCGTGTTGGGCATCAGCTCCAGCAAGCCGGCGTCGACGGCGGCCACGGCAACTTCCGTGCCCGGCGCGGGCCGCGTGCCGTCCGGATCGCGCACGCGGATGGTCACCTGCGCACGCTCGCGCACCTTGTACACGAGCTTGTCGGCCGCGACGTCGACCTTCAGTTCGTGGCCGCGCCAGCCCACGCGGATCGGCGCGATCCCGAGTTTATAAGCGGGCTTGCCGAGGTCGACGAGCGCCGTCGGCTGCACGCCCGCCACGCGCCCGCGTACGACGAGGGCCGAGACGAACACGTTCGGCGCATAGCTGGCTTTGACGGGAATCGAGATCGCCTGGTCGCGGCCGGACAACTGCCGTACGTAGGTGTCGAGGATGCCTTCGCGCTCGACGGTGACGAGCACCGACGCGCGACGGAACGGGCTGCGCACCTGGAAGCGCGCCTGCTCGCCCGGCTCGAACCGCTTCTGCGCGGGCAGCAGGTCGATACGGTCGTGGTCCGCGTTCGCGAACCACTGTTCTTCATTGCCCGCCACGTAGATCTCGCGGTGCGTGGCCGCCACGCGCTGTTGCGGATCCCGCGCGCGGGCCCGCAGAATGAGGTCGCCGTCGACGGGCGCCTTCACGTTGCAGACGAGCAGTCCGCGCCCATCCGTCGTGCCGCTGCACGCGTCGCCGACGCGCTGGATCTCGGCGCTGTGCTCGTAGGCGTAAAAGCCGCCGACGAGGCGGCGCCGGTGCGAATACGTCGTGCGCTTGAGCAGGTCCACCGTCACCGGTACGTTCGCCACGGGCTTGCCCGCGACGTCCAGCACGACGGTCTGGAATTTCAGCGCGTCGCGGCGCAGCAGCCAGCCGTCGGGCTTGATGCCGATGACGTACGCGGAGGGCCACAGCGGCACGCGCGTGGACACGGTGAGCATCTCGCCGTTCGCATCCTGGTACGACAACTCGGCCAGCAGGCTTTTCGGACGCTCGATCGCCGGCAGCTTGTCGACGACGATGCGCGCGCCGCCCGCGCGGTCGAGCTGCAGGCTTTGCGTGCGCGCGACTTCCTGGCCGGGCGCGCCTTCGGGTTCGGCTTCCTCGTCTTCGCCACCACCGCCCTGGTCGACGACGCCCTCCTTCACGTCGCCCGCACCCAGCGCGAACTCGTCGTAGTCGGCGAACTGCACGCCGGTATCCTGCACGACACTGCGCAGCTTCACGGGCGCGAGGCCCGCCGGACCGCCCGACAAATAGCTCACCTGCGCATCGAGCGTGACGGCCTGCGGCGCCACCTCGGGCTGCCTCGGCCCGGCCAGTTGGGCCTTCATCGTCGGCACGCGGAATTGCTCGACACGGAACTCGCCCGCGACCTGGCCGCCGATCAGCACGTCGTACGCGCCGAGCTTCGCGTCGGGCGGGATCGCCCACTCGCCCTCGGCGCTGCCGTTCGCATCCCAGCGCAGCGCAAACTCGACCTTCTCGCCGCTGCCCTGGTGGACGAGGAAGCCGCGCGCCGGCAGCGCCGTCTTGTCCGTGCCCAGTTCCTGCGCGCGCCAGTCGCGCACCTCTTTCGGCGCCGCGTCCTTCGCGCGCACGAAGGCGAACCCCTGCTGCGTGCGGCGCCGCAGGTAATGCTTCATGTGGACCGTCTCGCCGGCGCGCAGCAAGGTGCGGTCGAACACGGTGGCGGCGATGCGGGTGTCCTCGTCGCGGCTGCCCGTCGGCAGGTTGAAGCGCCAGGCCTCGATGCCCTGCTGCCAGTCGGACAGGGTGAACGTGAAGTCGTCGCCACGCGCGGCCGTCACGACGTAGATGTCGCCTTCCTTGCAGCGTGCATGCGGCAGCGCCTGGCGGATGCGCGCGATGCCGGCGGCGTCGCTCGTGCCGCTCCACAGCAGCCGCGCACTGCAATCGCGCACTTCCACGCGCGCGCCTGCGACGGGCCGGCCCTTGTCGAGCGACGTCACCCACACGAGCGACGATTGTGCGCCGAGTTTAAAATGCGCGGCGAGGTTGGTGACGAGGGCCGCGCTGCGCACATAGGCCGTGCGGCCCTTCGCGTTCAGCGCGGCGCCCAGGCGCGGGCTTTCCAGTTCGACGGCGTAGAAGCCGGGCTGGCGCAGCGGGATGCCGATCACTTCGAACGCGCGCCGTCCGAGCGGTTTCGGCAAGGTGAAGCGCTGCAGTGCATCGGGCTTCGCGCCCTTGAAGATCGACACCTCCAGCTGTTTCCCTTCCGGCTGGCTTGGATTCAGGCCGCCGTGCGGACCCGCGACCTTGCGCAGCCACCCCAGCACGTCGGCGGTGCGGCTCGGATCCAGGCGCAGCGCGGTGCCGTTCGTGTGCATGCGGCCCGCCAGCTGCGCCTCGACGTTGCGCACGGTGACGGGCAGCAGGCGGTCGCCGTTCGCCTCGATGATACCGAACGGTGCCGCGAACTTGACGAGCGGCGGCTGCTCGCCCGTGCGCACGGCGAGCGGGAAACGGCCCGCGTTGACGAGGGACCGGCCCGCATCGTCGCGCAGGTCCGCCGGCAGGTGCAGCGTGAATTTTGCCTGTTCCGGGAACGGCCCCGGCACGCTCGCCTGCCCCACGAATTCCGGCGTCTGCCCGCCCTCTTTATCGACGCTTGCCGGCCAGCGCCTGCCACCGGGCCCTTCCAGGTAGACCTTGGCCGCATCGGCCGCGCGCACGGGCGCGCTGAAATCCACGCGCATCGGCTGGAACGGGATGCACTGGGACCGCGCGTTGATTTTTTCGCAGTTGAAGCGGGCCGTGAAATCGGCGCGGGTCTTGAAAGAGAGCGCCTGGTCTTCAAGCGTCGCGATGCCGTTCGGCGCGGCCACGCCGGCGCCCCACACGAGCGCCACTTCCGCGTTCGACGGCAAGGTGCGGCGGCATTGCAGCACGACGATGCGGTTCAGGCGGCCCGCTTTCTCGTCGGCGCGCAGTCGGGCGTCCGTGTAAGGGCCCATCTCTTCCTTGCCGCTGTCTTCTGCGACGACCTGCCGCACGAACCAGCGGTCCGTGCGCAGCACCTGTTCGCGCTGCTCGCCCGCCAGCAGGGTCACGCCGATCTTGTCGCTGGCGCCGTCCGCGCGGCACCAGGCCTGTTTCAGGATGCTGTCGTTCGACGCGGGCGCGGACAGCGCGAGCACGAAGGCCTGTTTCTCGTCGATGCCGGATGCGCCCTCGTGCGGCAGCGATTCCAGCACGGCCGGGCCGCCCGTGGCGACATCGAATGCCTGCTTTCCGGCCAGCGGCTGACCCGCCAGGTCGCGTACGCCCGCTTTCAGCGTGAAGCGGCAGTTCGTCGCGCCCGGCAGGTCGCGCTCGAAGTCGTAGCTCCACGTCTGCGCGTCGACCCAGCGCCCGCTGCCCGGTACCGGACACGCCACGTCGAACGGAGTGTCCGCGCGCAGGTCGCCGAACGGCACCATCGGCTGCGAAAAGCGGGCCACGGCCTGGCGCACGCGCCGCACCTGCCCCTCGGGCGAAAAACCGGACACGGTGGTCTGCGCCCACGCGCCCGACCAGCAGCACAACAAGACGAAGCACAGCAGGCGACGCAGGGCGGCCATGGTTTCTCCCGGAAGATGGCGGACGGACGACGGCTGAGTGTTGCAAACTCGGCTTGCAGTGTCAACAACGTTTAACAATTTACAAGACAGTTTGGCCGTCATGCAAACCTGTATATTTGGATATAGAATGCGGTTCTTATATTTCCTATACGCATATAAGACTATGAGTCTTCCCCTGATCCTGAACCTGGCCATCGCCCTTGCCGCCTGCGCCCTGCTGTATGTGATGCAGCAGCGCCACCTGTCCTTTACAAAACGCGTGTTCACGGGCCTCGGCCTGGGCATCATCGTGGGCGCCGCGTTCCAGGCGTTCTACGGCAGCGGCTCAGCGGTCATCGCGCAGACGGATGCCTACCTCGACATCGTCGGCACGGGTTACGTCAAACTGCTGCAGATGATCATCATGCCGCTGATCATGGTCTCCATCATCCAGGCCATCCTCAAGCTGCGCGACGCCACCTCGCTCGGCAAGATCAGTGCGCTGACGATCGGCACGCTGATGGTCACGACGGCCATTGCCGCCTCGATCGGTATCCTGATGGCCAAGCTGTACGGCCTGTCCGCCGTCGGCCTGACGTCGAGCGCGGCCGAAGTCGCGCGCGGCCACTATTTAGAAGGCAAGCTGGCGACGGCGCAAGACGTATCGCTGCCGACCATGATCCTGTCGTTCATTCCCGAGAATCCGTTCCTCGACATGACGGGCGCGCGCAAGACGTCGACGATCGCCGTCGTCCTGTTCTCGATCTTCATTGGCGTGTCCGCCACGGGCATCGCCGCCAGGAAGCCGGACGTGTTCGAGAAGTTCAGCGAGTTCGTCCACGTCACCCACGTGATCGTGATGCGCATGGTGACGCTCGTGCTGCGCCTGACCCCGTTCGGCGTGTTCGCCCTGATCACGCAGGTGCTCGCGAGCTCCAGCGTGCAGGACATCCTGAAGCTGATCGGCTTCGTGATGGCGTCGTACAGCGCGCTGATCCTGATGTTCGGCGTGCACCTGCTGATTGTCGCGGCCGTGGGCCTGAACCCGGGCCGCTATGTGAAAAAGATCTTCCCCGTGCTCGCGTTCGCGTTCACGTCGCGCACGTCGGCCGGCTCCATCCCGATGAGCGTGCAGACACAGACGGCGCGCCTCGGCACGCCGGAAGGCATCGCCAACTTCGCCGCGTCGTTCGGCTCGATGATGGGCCAGAACGGCTGCGCCGGCATCTATCCGGCGATGCTGGCCGTAATGATCGCGCCCACCGTCGGCATCGACCCGTTCACGAGCGGCTTCCTGTTGCCGCTCGTCGGCATCGTGACCATCGGCTCCGTCGGCGTGGCCGGCGTGGGCGGCGGCGCCACGTTCGCGGCCCTGATCGTGCTGTCGGCGCTGAACCTGCCCGTGGCGCTGGCCGGCCTGCTGATTTCCATCGAGCCGCTGATCGACATGGGCCGTACCGCGCTCAACGTCAGCGGTTCGATCACGGCCGGCACGTTCGCCAGCCGCGTGCTCGGCCAGACCGACATGGCCGTGTTCGACAGCGACGCCGAGGTCAATCTCGACAGCGAGGAACAGGTCGCGTAAGCACATTCTCCTGTTCACGTAAGAGCGCGCCTACACGTCGTTTCGGCACACATTTTCGTCCGGAATCGTGCGCGGAAGTCCCGTCGAATCCGTCTATGATCGCGTCATGTCAAAAACGCAAACGGTCGGATAATGGATCAGAAGTGGCCACAGGAAATCTGGCTCGTGAGGCACGGGCAAAGCGCAGGCAATGTCGCGCGCGATGCCGCGGAAGCCGCGTCGGGCCTACTCATCGACATCGCCGAGCGCGACGTGGACGTGCCCCTGTCCGAGCTGGGCGTACGCCAGTCGCAGGCCCTGTCGGACTGGTTCGCCGCGCTGCCGCCCGACGGCCAGCCGAACGTCGTGCTGCATTCGCCGTACGTGCGCGCGGCCGAGACGGCCAATATCCTGATGCAACGCCTGAACCGCGACGAGCTGCTGGCCGTCCACGCCGACGAGCGGCTGCGCGAAAAGGAGTTCGGCATCCTCGACCGCCTGACGGTGCGCGGTATTGCCGAGAAATATCCCGAGCTGCATGAGCAACGCCACCACGTCGGCAAGTTCTATTTCCGCCCGCCGGGCGGCGAGAGCTGGTGCGACGTGATCCTGCGCCTGCGCAGCGTCCTCGACACCATCACGCGCGAGTATCCGCGCGAGCGCGTGCTGATCGTCGCGCACCAGGTCATCGTCAATTGCTTCCGCTACCTGATCGAGCGGATGGACGAGGCGGCGATCCTCGAGCAGGACCGCGCCGGCGACGTGCCGAACTGCTCCGTCACCTCCTACGCATTCGATCCCACGCAGGGCAAGCGCGGCAAGCTGGTCGTCCGCCTGGTCAATTTCGTCGCCCCGCTCGAAGCCACCGGCACGCCGGTGACCGTCGCCAAAGATCAACCCACCGCGGCCAAGGCCTGAGGTTCCTTCCCCATGACGCTGCAAACCAACGCCCGCCCGCGCGACGTCGATACGAGCCTGCTCCGCAGCTGGCCGCTGCCCGTGCCTTCGAACGACGCCGACAAGGAAGACCGCGGCCACGTGCTCGTCCTCGGCGGCTCGCGCGAGATGCCGGGTGCCGTGATCCTCGCCGCGACGGCTGCGCTGCGCGCCGGCGCCGGCAAGCTGACCATTGCCACGGGCCGCAGCGTGGCCCAGTTGGTAGCGCTCGCTATTCCGGAATCGCGCGTGCTGGGGCTGGCGGAAAACGACGCCGGCGGCTTCACGGTCGAAGCCGTGGCCGCGCTCGATCCCCTCGCCGACAAGATCAGCGCCATCCTCATCGGGCCCGGCATGCAGGACGAGACCGCGACGGCGCGCCTCGTGCACGCGCTGCTGCCGCGTCTCGACGGCAGCGACACGAAAGTACTGCTGGACGCCGAGGCGATGGGCGCGCTGCTGCATCCGCCCGCGGGCAACCCACCCTTCCGCTTCAACGTGCCGGTCCTGCTGACGCCGCACGCGGGCGAGATGGCGCACCTGACCGGCATCGCGAAAGACGAGATCGGCGCGGCGCCGGACCGGCATGCGGTCGAGTCCGCGCAGGACTGGAATGCCGTCGTCGCGCTCAAGGGCGCGCGCACCGTGATCGCGGCCCCGGGCGGCGAGCGGTGGCAGCATGAAGGCGGTAACGTGGGGCTCGCCACGTCGGGCTCGGGCGACGTGCTGGCCGGCATCATCGCGGGGCTCGCGGCGCGCGGCGCCGGGCTCGCGCAGGCCGCCGCCTGGGGCGTCGCGCTGCACGCGCGCGCGGGCGAGCGCCTCGCCGAACGCTTCGGAAGACTGGGTTACCTGGCGCGGGAATTGTGCGACGTGATTCCCGCGCTGCTCGAACAGGCCGCCGGCGACACCGCCGACGCGGCAACACGGCCATCCGGCAGCATCGCCGGTGGACAAAGGGTTGAACGATGACGGTTCGGCTCTTATCGAATCCGCACGCGTCGATGTTGCAGACGGCACGGCGGAGCACGGGAAGCTCCGGTTTCCCAAAGCAGAAGGTGTGCAATCCGACGAACCGGCCGGCACGATGCCGGTCAAATGCAGACAGTCGGATTCGTACGCCAACGGGGCCGCGTATTGCGTCGGTTCCCTCAGCCCCGCCCCACTTCCCTTGCCTGACCGGGAGACGGCGGTAAACGATAGACGTGAACGAGGAGTAATACAAATGAAAGCTCTTAACAACGCATCGAAAATCCTGTTTGCTGCAGCCCTGATGGCCAGCCTGGCCGCTTGCAAGAAGAATGACACCACCAGCACGACCGGTACCGGCGAGACGACGGCCACCGCGCCGAGCAGCAGCTCCGGCACCAGCGGCACGACCGGTACGACGGGCGCAGCCGGCACGGGCACGACCGGTGACACCACCGGCACCGGCACCGGCGCGACCGGCACCACGGGCGGCAGCACCGGCGCAACGGGCACCACCGGCGACACCGGCACGGGCGCAACGGGCACCGGCACCACCGGCACGGGCGCGACCGGCACCACGGGCACCGGCACTACGGGCACGGGCACAACCGGTACGACGGGCACCGGCACTTCCGGCCACTGATCGCCGTGGCGCATCGGCAAAGGGTCGTGAGCGGCCCTTGCGCCGGCATGCACTGGGCGCGGCAGACGCGGCCCTAGTGCATGCCGGTTCAGTAACAAAAAGGGCCTGCGCTTGCAGGCCCTTGTCATTGCGTGCCGGCCGCAGCCGGCACGCCATCGTTACGCCGTCGCCGGACGGCCGCGGCGGGTGGCGAAGCGGCCGGCCTTCACGATCAGGCGGAAGAGCAGGCGCACCAGCACCAGCGTCAGGATCGCTTCGACGAAGGTCATCACGAAGGCCGGCAGCGCCGTGAAGCGGGCCGCGCGGCGGTGGAACTTGGCCACCATGCGGTCGCGGGCGATCTCGATGCTGTCGTAGAAGGTCGGGACGACCAGCAGGGTCAGCACGGTCGACGTGATCGTGCCGCCGATGATCGCGATGGCCAGCGGCTGGTAGAACTCGCCCGAGTCGCCCAGGGCCAGCGCCACCGGCAGCATGCCGGCGATCAGCGCGAACGTCGTCATCAGGATCGGACGCAGGCGGGCACGGCCGGCGGCCATCAGCGCGTCTTCGCGGTCCATGCCTTCCGCCTCGCGGCTGCGGGCGGCGTCCAGCAGCAGGATCGCGTTCTTCGCCACGAGGCCCATCAGCATGATGATGCCGATGAAGCTCATCAGGTTCAAGGTGCCGTGCGTGAGCAGCAGCGCGACGACGACGCCGATCAGCGACAGCGGCAGCGACAGCATTACGGCGAGCGGTGCCGTGAACGAGCCGAACTGCATCACCAGGATCAGGTACATGAGGCCGATACCCGACACCAGTGCGATCGTCATTTGCGTGAACACTTCCTGCTGGTCCTTGCTCTGGCCACCCAGCGACAGGCCGTAGCCCGGCGGGAAGTCCATCGACTTCGCCAGCTTGAGCGCGTCGTCCATGACTTCGCCGTTCGACCGGCCCTGGGCGTTGGCCGACACGCGCACGACGCGCTTGCCGTCCTTGTGCTCGATCGCGGACGGCCCCTTGCCCATCGTGATCTTGGCGATCTGGTCCAGCGGCACCATCATGTTGCTGCCGGTGACGGCGATCGGCAGGCGCTCGATGTTCTCCAGGCCCACGCGGTCTTCCGGCGCCAGGCGCACGGCCACGTCGCGGGTCTCGCCCGTCGGGTCGACCCAGTCGCCGACCTCGATGCCGGCGAACGCGACGCGCAGCGCGGTGGCGGCGTCGCCGACCGAGATGCCCATCATGTTCGACAGGCCGCGGTCCAGCTCGATCTGCAGCTCGTCCTTCGGATCCTGCTGGGACAGCGTGACGTCCACCGCACCCGGCACCTGGCGCAGTTTCTCCATGTAGGCATTGGTCAGGTCCATCAGCTTGCGCGAATCCGGGCCGGTGAACTCGATCTGCACGGGCTTGCCGTTGCCGTTCAGGTCGTCCGTGACCGTGTACTCGGCACCGACGAGGCGGGCGATCTTCTCGCGCAACTCGACGGCGAGCTCGGACGCGCTGCGCTTGCGCTCGCCACGCTTGCCGATGTCGACGTAGATGCGGCCGCCGCCCGAGTTGATCGAGGCGTTGGTGTCCTTCGTCTCCGGCATCGTGCGCGCCAGTGCGGCCGCTTCTTCCATCTTCATGCGGGCATAGCCCACCGACGACGAGGCCGGCGTGCGCACTTCGATCAGCAGCTGGCCGCTGTCCTGCTTCGGCAGGAACGACGTGCCGCCGAACTTGCCTTGCAGGCCCAGCGCTGCCACGAGGCTGAGGACGGCGATGATCGCCATCCAGCGGCGGTGGTGCAGCGCCCACGCGATCACGTGGCCGTAGCGGTTGGCCTGGTGGTCGAACCAGACGTTGAATTTCGCGAGATATTTCTCGATGCCCTTCTTCGGCGCATGGTGGTGGCCCGGCGGGTCGCCCCAGTAGGCCGACAGCATCGGGTCGAGCGTGAACGAGATGAACAGCGACACGATCACGGAGCAGGCCGGTCAGCGCGAACGGACGGAACCATTCGCCCGAGATGCCCGGCATGAACGCGACGGGGATGAACACGGCCATGATCGAGAACGTCGTCGACGCGACGGCCATGCCGATCTCGGAGGTACCCTCGAGGGCGGCCGTACGGCGGTCGGCACCGTTTTCCATGTGGCGGACGATGTTTTCCCGCACGACGATGGCGTCGTCGATCAGCACGCCGATCGCCAGTGACAGGCCCAGCAGCGTCATGAAGTTCAGGGTGAAGCCGCACAGCCAGACCGCGATGAACGCGGCCAGCACGGACGTCGGCAGCGACAGTGCGGTGATCAGCGTGGAACGCCAGGAGTTCAGGAACGCATACACGACGAAGATCGTCAGCACGGCGCCGAGCACGAGCGATTCGATCACGTTGTTCAGGCTGCCCTGGGCGTCTTCGCCGCCGTCGTACGAAATGTCCAGCTTGGTGCCGGCCGGCAGGTCCTTGCGGATCTGCTCGATTTCCGCGCGCACCTTCTTGGCGATGGCAACGGTCGACGCTTCGCGCGAGCGGATGATCTGGATAGCGACGTTGGGCTTGCCGCTGCGCATCGACGCGCTGTCGATGTCCGCGAAGCCGTCCTTGATGTCGGCCACCTGGTTCAGGCGCACGATGGTATCGCCGTTACGCTTGACGACGACCTGCGAGAAATCTTCCGGACGCTCGATACGGCCGACGAGGCGGATGCCTTTCTCGTCCAGCTCGCTGCGCACCTTGCCGACCGGCGCGTTCGTGTTCTGGCGCGACAGCGCGTTCGCCACCTCGCTGACGGAAACATTGTACTCGCGCAGTTTTTCCGAATGGAGCAGCACGGACAGCTCACGGCGCAGGGAACCGTTCACCTGCACGTTGGCGACGCCATCGACGGCGCGGAAGCGGTCGGCCAGCTGGTCTTCGGCGAGGCGCGAGATCTCGGCATGGCTCTGCGAGCTCGACGACAGGGCCAGGTTCATGATCGGCTGGGCGGACGGGTCGACGCTGCGCAGCACCGGCTCGCGCATCTCGGTCGGCAGCTTGTAGCGCACGGCCGCGATGGCGTTGCGGACGTCGTCCGACGCCTCGATCAGGTTGCGCTTGAAGTCGAAGCGCAGCACGATCGTGGCGCTGCCTTCGTTGGCGTACGCATTCACTTCGGTCACGCCGGTGATGGCCTGCATCGGCTTCTCGAGGCGCTGGATGAGTTCGCGCTCCGACGTTTCCGGCGACGCGCCCGGATACGGGATCGTGACGACGATGATCGGAATCTCGACGTCCGGGTTCTGGTTCACGCGCAAGTGATTGAGCGCGAGCAGGCCCATGCACATCATGCCGATGATCAGCACGAGTGTCGCGATGGGCTTCTTGACACTGAAATTGGACAGGAACATGGTGGTCTATCCCGCTTATTTACCCTGGGCCGCGTTGCTGGCGGCGCTGTTGGCGGTACCGGCGGCGCTGGCGACGCGCGACGCGGCCGCCATCTCCACCTTCTGCCCCTCCTTCAGGGTCGAGCCCGGGTGGCGCAGCACGGTGTCGCCGGACGCCAGGCCGTTCTTGATTTCGAAATTGCCGGTGCGCGGATCGCGCGGACCGACCGCCAGGTCGATCTTCGCCAGCTGGCCGCCCTTCACCTTCCAGGCGTACGTCTTGTCGCCGGCCTTGACCATCGCGGATTCCGGCAAGGTGATGGCGTCGGACAGTTCGGCGTCGATGCGGCCTTCCGCATACAGGCCGGACACGCGCGGACGCGCATCGTTGTTGAAGCCGACGAGCACCTCGACCTGGCGGGTGACATCGTTCGCGGACGGGTCGATGCGCTTGACGATGCCGGTGAACTTCTGCTCGCCGTAACCGTTGACGCGGAAGAAGACCGGCTGGCCGACCTTGACGGCGGAGATCTTGTCGGCCGACACGCGGCCTTCGAAGCGCATGCTCGTCGGATCGATCACTTTCAGCAACTCCTTGCCGATGCTGGCCGTGTCTCCGGGGGACACCTTACGGTCCGAGACGATGCCGTCGAACGGCGCGCGCACGACGGTGCGGGTCACCTGCTGCTGGGCGGCCACGAGGCGCGCCCTGGCGGCCGACAGTTCGCTCTGGGCGCTGTTGCGGCGCACTTCGGCATCGTCCAGCGCCTGGGCGGACGTCATGCCGGAGGCGCGCAGCGTCTTCAGGCGCTCGAGTGCGCGGTTGGACTGGTCCAGCGCCTGGGAGGCGGCGCGCTGGGCTTCCTGGGCCGACGTCAGGCTGTCGCGGATCGACGTCTCGTCCAGCTTGACGAGCACGTCACCCTTCTTGACCGGGTCGCCGTTCTCTTTCAGCACCTGCAGCACGACGGCGGACACTTCCGCGCGCAAATCGGCCTTGCGTTCCGGCTGGACCGAGCCCGTGATCACCGGGCCGTTCGCAAGCGCACTGCTCTGTACGGTCAACACATCCTCGGGAGCGACGAGCAGCTGGACGGCCTTGCCATCCTTCTGCTTGGCATCCGCCTGCGCGTTGGCGGCGTCGGGCTTGGCAGGGTCCTTGTCGTGTTTGCCGCACGCACTGAGTGCGGAAGCAATGGCAAGGAAGATTATAGTTTTGCGCAGCATTTCTTGGTTCCCCCGAGGATGGACTCGTTACCTGTAAAAATAAGAATATAAAAGGCCAGCGCGCAGTATCGATTAGGCGGTCTTGACCGTCAATTGACGTTTCGGCAAAGCGCGGTTTTGGTGGGATGAACTGCAGATAGGCGGGATGAAATGCTTTTCGCCGAGGTTGAGTCGCGCGATAAACGGACGGGCGGACGTCCGGGTGGACGGTAGAGTAAGTTGTGCGCGAAGAAACTTACGCTCCCGCCAAGGGGGGCGCCTAGCCCGGGAGCGACGGTTTTATGTCACGAGGCCGAAAAACCGTCGCCCCTGCGCAGGCAGGGGCCCAATTTTTACTTGACTAAGAGGTGGTACACGAGATTCCCCATCAGGATCCCGGTCACGATGCCGCCGCCGATCTCGACGAGCGTGTGGCCCATCCGCTCGCGCAGGGTCGTATGGCCGGCCTTGCCTTCGGCCAGGCGGTTGATGGCGGCGGCCTGGCGGCCGACGTGCTGGCGCAGGCTGTTGGCGTCGATCATCACGATGAAGCACAAGGTGACGGCCACGCCGAACGCCGGATGGCTGATGCCCTCCCGGAGGGCGATCAGCGTCGCCATGCTGGTGACGGTGGCGCTGTGGTTGCTGGGAAAGCCGCCATTGCCGACCAGGTTGAACGCCCAGCGCCGCTGACGCGCACTGTTGATGAGGAATTTGATCGGGCCGACCACCAGCCAGGTCAGCACCGGGGTGACCAGATAAGAGACATCCATGTGAAATCCATTCAAGGGAACCGGGCGGCATTATGGCAGATGCGATGTCACGTGAGCAATTCGCGCGGCGCCGATCGATGCGCCCGCCAAAGTGGGAAACGGGTTAATATGCGCCGTGGTGTCAATCAGACAATGCGCAGACAAGAACAGGAGTAGTGCATGCAATATTTCAGGCTGTCGTTCGTGGTCACCGCCGTCCTGCTAGCGCTGGCCGGCTGGTGGGGCTTTTCCCACGGCGGCACCGCCGGCCTCCTGCAAGCCCTGTGGATCGCCGCCGTGCTGGGCGTGCTCGAGATCTCGCTGTCGTTCGACAACGCCGTCGTCAACGCGTCCGTCCTGCGCAACTGGAACGCGTTCTGGCAAAAGCTGTTCCTCACCGTCGGCATCGTCGTCGCCGTATTCGGCATGCGCCTGCTGTTTCCCCTCCTGATCGTGTCGATGGCGACGGGCCTGGGCCTGGTCGACGTCTGGCACATGGCCACCGCCAACCCGGCCGAGTACGCCCGCAACCTGACGTCGCGCCACGCCGAAGTGGCCGCGTTCGGCGGTGCGTTCCTGTTGCTGGTCTTCCTCAACTTCCTGTTCGACGAGGAAAAGGAACTCCACTGGCTGGGCTGGATCGAAGAAAAGGTCGGCAAGTATGGCTCGGAAGGCTTCGCCATCCTGCTCACCCTGCTCGCCGTGTTCGGCTGCATGAGCCTGGTGCCGCAGGAGCGCAAGCTGTCCGTGCTCATCGCGGGCGTCGTCGGCGTGCTCATTTACGTGGGCGTCGACTGGTTTTCCGGGCTGCTGGAGGAAGAGGAATCCGATCCGGCCGTCGGCAAGCTGATCTCGCAGGGCAGCATCGGCGGCTTCCTGTACCTGGAAGTGCTGGACGCGTCGTTCAGCTTCGACGGCGTGATCGGCGCGTTCGCGATCACGAACGACGTCGTCGTGATCATGCTCGGCCTTGCCATCGGCGCCATGTTCGTGCGGTCGCTGACCGTGTTCCTCGTGCACAAGGGCACGCTGGAAGAATTCGTCTTCCTCGAGCACGGCGCGCACTACGCGATCGGTATCCTGGCCCTGATCATGTTCGCCAGCGTCGAATACGAGATTCCCGAATGGTTCACCGGCCTGTCCGGCGTGGCCTTCATCCTGGTGTCGCTGTGGTCGTCGATCCGCTACAAGAAGCGCGAGGCGCTCGAATCGGCGACCTGAGTACGTAGTCCCTATCCACAGAAAGGAAGCAAGATGGCGATCAGTTTGCAGAAAGGCGGCAACGTCAACCTGTCCAAGGAAGATCCGAACCTGAAAAAGGTCATCATCGGCCTCGGCTGGGACCCGCGCGCGACCGATGGCGCCACCTTCGACCTCGACGGCAGCGCCTTCCTGCTGCGCGGCGACGGCAAGGTGCGCGGCGATGCCGACTTCATCTTTTATAACAACCTGCAGTCCAGCGACGGTGCCGTCAAGCACACGGGCGACAACCGCACGGGCCAGGGCGAAGGCGACGACGAGCGCCTCCTCGTCGACCTCACGCGCGTGCCGCCGGAGATCGAAAAGATCGCGTTCGCCGTCACCATCCACGAAGCGGACCAGCGCCGCCAGAGCTTCGGCCAGGTCGCGCGCGCCTTCATCCGTTGCCTGAATGCGGACGGCGAGCGCGAGATCGCCCGCTACGACCTGTCGGAAGACAGCTCGACGGAGACGGCGATGATCTTCGGCGAACTGTACCGCTACGGCAACGAGTGGAAATTCCGCGCCGTGGGCCAGGGCTACAACGGCGGCCTGGGGCCCCTTGCCCGCTCGTTCGGGGTGAACGCCTAAGTCTAGTCTAATTGACAATCCATGCGCCCGTGTCAGAATGGGCGCGCTTCGTCACGCCCCGTGACCTTACCTGACACTGACCATGCCCAAGACCCTGCCGCGCCGCGCCATCGCCATCCTCGCCTCCGTCGTCATCGCCGCCGTGGCGCTGTTCGCCCTGTACACGTGGATCGTGCTGAACTGGTCGTATTCGGAAGGCGAACGGGCCGGCTACCTGCAGAAACTGTCGCGCAAGGGCTGGCTGTGCAAGACATGGGAAGGCGAAATCCTGCTGTCCAGCATGCCCGGCGCGATTCCCGAACGCTTCAATTTCACGGTGCGCGACGAGAACGTCGTGCGCCAGCTGCAGGCCGCGATGGGCCAGCGCGTGCAGCTGACCTATTCGCAACATGTCGGCATCCCGAGCTCGTGCTTCGGCGAGACGGAGTACTTCGTCGACAAGGCCGTCATCGGCGGGTCGAATCCGGTGGCGCCTAACAATATGTGACGCACGCCGTTACGAAATTGTTGCACGCAAACATTTCTGTTGCCGACCGCCAGGCGCTGCCCTACACTCTCCTGAGCAAGCAATACAACAGGAGACAACATGCAACAAAACCCCATCCGCAAAATCGTCATCGTGGGGGGCGGCACCGCAGGCTGGATGGCCGCGGCGCCACTGGCCCAGCGCATGGGCAAGCGCTGCGAAATCGTACTGGTGGAATCGCCGGACATCGGCACGATCGGCGTCGGCGAAGCGACCTTGCCGACGATCCGCTTCTATAACGCGGCCCTCCAGCTGGACCACGCGGACTTTATCAAAAAGACCCAGGCCAGCTTCAAGCTCGGCATCGAATTCAAGGACTGGGGTCACGTCGGCAACCGCTTCTTCCACGGTTTCGGCGACTTCGGTCCGGCCCTCAACGGGATCCAGCCGCACCATTACTGGCTGCGCCTCGCGCGGTCGTTCGACCAGATGCCGGCCATGGAAAACTGGTCGATGGCGTCGATCATGGCGCGCGAGAACAAGTTCACGATGCCGCACGACGCGCAACCGGGCGTCACGGACGCCTATTCGTACGGCTACCACTTCGACGCCGGCCTGTACGCCACCTTCCTGCGCGATTACGCGATGGCGCGCGGCGCCAAACGCGTCGAAGGCACGATCACCGGCGTCGACCAGCATCCCGAGACGGGCTTCGTCACGGCCGTGCGCCTGGCCGATGGCCGCACGCTCGACGGCGATCTGTTCATCGACTGCTCGGGCTTCCGCGGCCTGCTGATCGAAGGCGCGCTGCAGGCCGGCTACGACGACTGGAGCGAGCACCTGCCCTGCAACAGCGCCCTCGCCGTCCCGTGTGCGCGCGTCGAACCGCTGACGCCCTATACCCGTTCGACGGCCAAGGGCGCGGGTTGGCTGTGGCGCATCCCGCTGCAGCACCGCACCGGCAACGGCCACGTCTACAGCAATGCGTTCACGACCGACGAGAAAGCGCGCCAGGACCTGCTCGACGGCCTTGACGGCGCCGTGCTGGACGAACCGCGCCAGCTGCGTTTCGTCACCGGCAAGCGCAAGAAATCGTGGGTCAAGAACGTCGTGGCGATCGGGCTGTCGGCGGGCTTCGTCGAACCGCTGGAATCGACCAGCATCAGCCTGATCGAAACGGCCGTCGGCACCCTGATCGAACAATTCCCGGACCGCGATTTCCGTCCCGAACTGGCGGACGAATTCAACCGGATCATCGGCAGCCGCTACGAGTCGATCCGCGACTTCATCGTCATGCACTACAAGCTGACGAAGCGCGACGACACCGAGTTCTGGCGCTATTGCGCGAACATGCGCATTTCCGATTCGCTCGCGCACCAGATCGAGCTGTTCCGCGAAACGGGCCGCGTCGCGATCCTCGACCGCGACAGTTTTCTTATCCCTTCGTTCGTCTCGATGCTGGTCGGGCTGGGCGTGGAACCGAAGCGCTACGATCCGTTCGTGGACGACGTCGACATGCGCCAGCTGCATGGGCACTTCGCCGGACTGCGCGACCTCATCGTGCAGACGGTGGCCAAGATGCCGGGGCACGGCATGTATCTGGAGAAGAACGCGAAAGCCGCCTGACCCGTCGCCCCTGCGAAGGCAGGGGCCCAAGTTCGTAGCTCAGCCGCCAAAATTTGGCCCCCGCCTGCGCGGGGGCGACGTTCTAGCGTAGCGGGCCGTTACTCGTGATCGCGGTCAGCCCGCTGCTTGGCCACCGCATCCGCGAGCCGCATGGCCGCCTGCACTTTCGAGGGCTGCTGCGCGAACCGCCCCAGCACCTCGCGTGCGAGGTCTTCCGATTCCGCGCGCTGCTTGGCCTCGGCCTGGCGCGCCTCGATCTGTTCGCGCAGCGCGGCCAGTTCCGCCACCTGCTCTTCCTGCCGCACGGATTCCAGTTCCACGAGACGCTTCTTCGCTTCCGCCATTTCCTGCGTGGCGAGCGCCGTCTTGCGCTGCATTTCGGCCGCCAGCTGGGCGTTGGCCAGCAATGCGCGCTGGGCGTCGCGCTTGTCGACCGCGGCCTGCGCCGCGGCCTGCTCGGCCGCCTCGCGCATCTTCGCCAGTTGCGCGCGCTCCGCTTCGGCGGCGGCGCGGGCCTCAGCCGCGGTCACCGCGGCACGCTCGGACGCCATGCGGGCCGCGGCCGCTTCGTTGGCGCGCACGTCGGCGGCCGTCTGCTGCTGTTGCGACGACAGCTTTTGCTCCAGCAGCAGCAAGGCGTCGTGCGCGGCATCGGCACCCGCGCGCTCGGCCGCCAGCAATTCTTCCGTCAACGCCTGCTGGCGGCGTTCGTGGGCGGCGCGGTCGGCCTGCGCCTGCGCCAGTTCGGCCGCGCGCGCGGCCTGCCCGCGCCGGGCGTCGGCGATCGCCTGCTCGTGTTCGGCCTGGCGTGCCGCGTGTTCCGTGATGGCCCGCTGCGCATCGAGCGCGGCCTCGCGCTCGGCGGCGGCGCGCTGCTCGCTTTCGGCCTGCGCCGCCAGCAGCGCCGCGTGTTCCTGTTCGGCCGCGGCAAAGCGCGCTTCCGTTTCGGCGCGCAGCGCGGCAAGCTCGCGCTGCTGGGCTTCGAGCCGTTCGGCCAATTGAATCGTTTGCTCCTGTTCGGCGGCGGCACGGGCTTCGGCCGCGGCGGCCAGCGCGCGTTCCGCCTCGATGCGGGCCTGCTGGCGCGCCAGCGCCTCCTGCTCCGCCTGCACGCGCGCGTGCTCGGCCTCGGCCAGCGCCTGCGCCTGCGCGGCGCGTTCCTCCGCCAGCCGCGCCGCTTCGCGCTCATGCTCGGCCCGTTGCGCCTCGGCCGCACGTTCCGCTTCCGCCGCCGCGTTCTGTGCGGCGCGCGCGGCGGCTGCCGCTTCGGTCAACGCCGCGCGCTCCTCGGCCAGCTGGCGCTCGCGCTGCTGGGTTTCCAGGTCGCGCTGCGCCGCTTCCTGCGCCACGCGGTCGGCTTCCATCCGCAGGTGCGCCTGTTCGGTCGCGGCGCGTTCGGCGTCGAGGCGCGCCTGGCTTTGCTGGGACTCTTCCTCTTCCGCCGCGGCACGGGCCAGGGCCACGTCGCGCAGCTTGCGGTCGGCTTCGATGCGGGCTTCCGTCGCAGCCAGGATGCGGGCTTCCGCTTCGCGCCGCGCGGCAGCCAGGTCGGCCGCCATCTGTTCCAGGCGTTCGCGGTGGATGGCCGCGTCGCGCAATTCCTTTTCCGTCTGCAGGCGCATGCGCAGCGATTGCGCGGCCGTGCGTTCCGATTCCACCTGGGCCAGCGCGATCGCTTCCCGTTCCTGTTCGATGTGTGCAAGGGCGCGGGCTTCCTCGAGCGCACGCGCCTCCGCGGACGCGCGCGCGAACGCGGAGGCGAGCGCCACCTGGTCCGCCCGTTCGCGCTGCTGCGCCAGTTCCAGCGCTTCGGCCTCCGCCTGCGCCAGCTTTTCCGCCGTCTGGCGCGCCGCGCGCTCGGCCCGTTCGCGTTCGCGCGCGAGGATCGCCACGCGCGCGTCGGCGCTGGCGCTGTGGTGGACTTCCTCGCGCGCCGCATGCACGGCCGCCACGCGCTCGGCCGCCTGCAGGCGCGCCTGCTCGGCGTGGATGGCGAGATCGTCGGCGTCGCGCTGGGCGCGGGCAGCAATCTCGGTGTCGATGCGCGCCTGTTCCGTCGCGCGTTTGCGGGCGTCTTCCTCGGCGCGGGCGCGGGCTTCGGCCGCGATGCGGATCTGCGTGTCGGATTCGACGCGGGCGCGCAGCCCGGCCGTTTCCTGGCGAATTGCTTCCAGGCGCTCGGCGGCGGCCTTGGCGGCGATACGCAAGGTCTCGATGCGGTCGCGGTTCGCCTCGATCGCCTCTTCCGACGCCTGCGCGTTGGCGAGAGCCGCGGCGGCCGCTTCGGCATCGATCGCCGCGCGTTCCTCGGCGAGGCTGCGGGCACGCGCTTCCGCATGGGCGCGGTTCTCGGCCGCCATCGCCGCCTTCGCTTCCGCTTCCACGCGCGCGATGCCTTCCTTGATCGCGCGCTGTTCCAGATGTTCGCGCTGCGGCTCGACCTGCGGCGCCGCGTGATCCTGCGCGGCCGGCATCAGGTCGATCGTGAAATCGGCGTCGTCTTTCTGTGCGGATGGATCGGGGCGGTCGGCGTCGGTCATGGATGGCTCGTCAGGTGGCATGCAGACCCGGGCGGGTCCGCACTTAGCATTCGGACCCAAGGCGGATCCGCACTTAATTATGCGACATGGTTCTGTTTCGTGTCACGCCGAGCTGAATCGTAAACCTCTGTCAATTCCGCCGTTAGACGAGTTGCAACAGCTGATTCGGAACTTAACTAGTTTTCCACGATCTTATGTAAAACAAGAAAGTTTGTTCGCTTCAGTAACGCTGCCAAAGCTTTCTACGACTCGATCAACACCAGTGTAAGAGAACAATGCTCGTAGCGCACCGTATCCGGCTGGACCCGAACAACGTGCAGGCGACCTACTTTGCGCGCGCGACCGGCACGGCCCGCTTCGCCTACAACTGGGCACTGAGTGAATGGCGGAAACAGTATCAAGCCTGCAAAATCGATCCGACGCTACCTAAACCGTCCGAAGCAGCGTTGCGGCGTCTGCTCAACAGCATCAAGCGCAAGTCATTTCCCTGGATGCTTGATGTCACCAAGAACGCGCCGCAGATGGCCATCATTCAGCTTGGGGCGGGCCTTCGAGAACTTCTTCGCCGGGCGCGCCCGTTATCCGCGGTTTCGCAGGAAAGGGCAAGATGATCACTTTGCGCTGACCAACGATCAATTCCGGGTCGACGGGCAGCGCATTCGCATCCCAAAGCCGGGATGGGTCCGTATGCGCGAGACACTGCGCTTCGCAGGCCGCATCGTTTCGGCCTCTGTGGCACGAAGCGGTGGCCATTGGTATGTCAGCATCACCGTCGATGCTTCCGATTTGTCTCTGCCGCCTGCCGATAACCAAGGCCCGGTCGGGGTGGATCTGGGCATCAAAGCGTTGGCCACCTTGTCGACCGGCGAAACGTTCGACGGCCCGAAGGCGTTGTGTACTTTGCTGGCACGCCTGCGACGACTATCACGTGCCCTGTCCCGTACAGTCAAAGGTTCGCGCAACCGTGCCAAGGCGAAGCTAAAACTGGCGAAACTGCATACGCGCATCGCCAATATCCGTCGCGACGGCCTGCACCAGTTGAGCACAAGCATCACGCGCCGCTTTCACACGATCGGTATCGAGGATCTCAATATCAAAGTCATGCTGGGCAACCGGCACCTTGCACGGGTCATCGCCGATATGGGTTTTTACGAGTTCCGCCGCCAGCTCGAGTATAAGGCGGCCTGGCGCGGCGGGCAGGTCGTGCTGGCCAATCGCTGGTTCCCGAGCAGCAAACTGTGCTCGGGCTGTCGATACCGGTTGGATGAACTCGGCCTCGATGTGCGTCGCTGGACCTGCCCGGGTTGCGGGACATCGCACGACCGCGACGTGAACGCCGCAACCAATCTAAGAAATATGGCGGTGAGTTCTACCGCAACTGCCTGTAGAGGGGAAGGCTCTGGCCGTGCGCGTAAGTGCAAGGTGAAACCAGCCCCGGCGAAGCAGGAATCCAACGGCAAAGCTATCTATTGTTAGCTTTGCGTAAGATTGGGAGAACGGAACAACGGCGGCTCATCCATCAACGCCACCTGTTCGCGCAATTCGAGGATGCGGTCCTGCCAATAACGCTGGGTATTGAACCAGGGGAATGCCGCGGGAAATGCCGGGTCGTCCCAGCGCATCGCCAGCCACGCCGAATAATGGATCAGCCGCAACGTGCGCAGCGCCTCGACGAGGTACAGCTGGCGCGGGTCGAAATCGCAGAAGTCCTCGTAGCCGGCCAGCACGTCAGCCAGCTGGCCCACCATCTCGTGGCGCTCGCCCGACAGCAGCATCCACAAATCCTGCACGGCCGGGCCCATGCGGCTGTCGTCGAAGTCGACGAAGTGCGGACCGTCGCCGGTCCACAGCACGTTGCCCGCGTGACAATCGCCGTGCAGGCGCAGCAGAGAGAGTTCGCCGGCGCGGTCGTAGCAGCGCGCGACGCCGTCCAGGGCCTGGTCGAGCACGCTCGTGTAGGCGGTCAGCAATTCCGGGGGGATGAACCCGTGGCCGATCAGCCAGGCGCGCGGCTCTTTGCCGAAGGTGTCGAGGTCGAGCCGGGGCCGCTGCGCGAACGGTTTCACGGCCCCTACCGCGTGGATGCGGCCGATGAAGCGGCCGATCCATTCCAGGGTGGACGGGTCGGACAGCTCCGGCGCGCGGCCGCCGCGGCTGGGAAACACGGCGAAGCGGAAGCCGCCGTGCTCGTGCAAGGTGCGGCCCTCGAGAACGTCGGCGGGCACGACCGGAACTTCCTGGTCGGCCAGTTCCTGCACGAACGCGTGTTCTTCGAGAATGGCGGCGTCGCTCCAGCGTCCGGGCCGGTAGAACTTCACGACGACGGGCGGGCCTTCTTCGCGGCCGACGCGGTACACGCGGTTTTCGTAGCTGTTCAGCGCGAGCAGGCGGCCGTCGCCGCGCAGGCCGACGCTGTCGACGGCGTCCAGCACCATCGCGGGATCGAGGCGGGAAAAAGGGTGGTTTTCGGGGTGGTTATGCATTCCGCCATTGTAAGGTTTTCGCCGGTGAGGGGGCGGAAGCGTTACACTGACGCCTTAATCGCAAAGTAAATCGCGCAAGGAAATCGCAACAATGCAACTCGACCAGCCCCTCTCCGAAAAAGAATTCGACGACCTCGACAACTTCCTCCTGTCCGATCGCTGCTCCGACGACGCGATGACGATGGACACGCTGCACGGCTACCTGACCGCCGTCGCGATCGGCCCGGACACCATCATGCCGGCCGAATGGCTGCCGCGCGTGTGGGGCGAGGACGGTGCCGTACCCAAGTGGAAGAACCCGAAGGAAGAAGAGCGCATCGTCAACCTGATCATGCGCTTCATGAACGAGGTGCTCGTCACCTTCGAGGTCGCGCCGAAGGAATTCGAACCCTTGTACGTCGAGCACGACATCAATGGCGAGACACTGATCGACGCCGAGGCCTGGTGCTGGGGTTTCTGGGAAGGCATGGAACTGCATCCCGGTTCGTGGGAAGAGATCTGGGATTCCGAAGCGGCCCCGCTGATGCGTCCGATCTACCTGCTGGGCGCCGACGAGATCGAGGAAAGCGAGCTGGCGGAAGTCGAGGACCCGAAGAAGGCGCACAAGCTGGCGCTGGAGATCGAGGCCAACCTGCCCGGCATCCACCGCTTCTGGCTGCCGCGCCGCAAGGCCGCGGTCGAGACGGTGCGCCGCGAGGAGCCCAAGGTCGGGCGCAACGACGATTGTCCGTGCGGCAGTGGCAAGAAATACAAGAAGTGCTGCGGGGCCAATCAGGACTGATTCGCCCGCACGTCGCCCCCGCGGAGGCGGGGGCCCAATTTTGCGTGCACTGCGATTGCGCGTAAAACGTGGATCCCCGCCTGCGCGGGGATGACGGCGTGCTTAGGCCGCCTCTGCCAGCCGGCTTTCGAACAACGCCGCCAGCAAGTCCGACTGGCTGACGATCCCGATAAACACCGCCCGCTCGTCCACCACCGGAATGTGGTGCAGCCCGCCGTTGCTCATCAGCGGCACGAGCGTGGCGATCGGTTCGTTCCTGTCGACGACGGCAACCTTCGTCGACATCAACTCCCCCACCGTCGCCGCCCGCTCCGGCCGCACGCCCAGCACGTGGGCAAACAGGCCGCGCAGGCGTTCGCCCACCGTCTGGTAATCGTCCAGGCCCGCATGGTGCAGGAAATCGCCCTGCCCGATGATGCCGGCCACGCGGTGCGATGCATCCAGCACCGGCAGCGCGTGCAGGTTGTGGCGGCGCAGCAGGCGCCACGCGTCGGCCAGCGGCATGCCAGGGGTGGCCGTCACGACGTCCTTCGACATGATCGCGCCGCAGTTCACCGTACCGAAGCGGCGCGCGTAGGCCCGTTGTTCCGTCTGCAGCAGGATATCTTCCAGGTCGTCGCGGCTGACGTCCAGCACCTGGCCGTAGCGGGCCAGCACGGCATCCAGGTCCTCGGCCGTGAAGCCCAGGCGCGCCATCGGTGCCGGGTCGCGCGTCGCATGCGCCGCCTGCTGGGCCGTGCGCAACGCGGATTTCTGGTTGTGCGGATAGCGCCGGCCCGTCAGGTTGTTGAACACGAGCGCCGCGAGCACGATCAGGGTCGAATTCAGGCACACGGGCAGGAACGCGAACCCGAAGCCGGCCGCGTGGATGGCCGGGCCGCCGAGGACGGCCGTCAGCGCCACCGCGCCGCTGGGCGGGTGCAGGCAGCGCAGCAGGAACATCACGAAGATCGCGCAGGCGCCGGCCAGCGGGGCCGCCAGCGCCGGGTTGTGGATGGCCTTCGAACAAATGATGCCGATCAGCGCGGAAATCGTGTTCCCCCCGATCACCGACCACGGCTGGGCCAGCGGGCTGGCCGGCACGCAGAACAGCAGCACGGCCGATGCGCCCATCGGCGCGACGAGGGCCAACGGCACGATGCCGGACCCCTTGGTCAGCATATCGCTGAGGATCGCCGTGACGAACAGCCCCACGAGGGCCCCTGCCACCGCGCGCATCCGCTCGCCGCGCGGCACCGTATTCGGCTGCGGTACGAACGACCGCAACCATTCCAGACTGTGTTCCAGCATCATTCCCGTCGGTTTTGAAAAAATGTATCACGTTATGATATATTATTTGGTTCCCAAAGCCAACGCCTACGCACGTGATCGACCCATCCACTCCTCTGTCCAAGACCGATTTCGCCGCATTGTCGGAATTCCGCTACCAGATGCGGCGCTACGAGCGCTTCTCCGAAAACGCCGTGCAGGCGGCAGGCATCACGCCGCTGCAATACCTGCTCCTGCTGCACATCAAGGGGTTTCCCGGACGCGAATGGGCCACCGTCGGCGAACTGGCCGAACGCCTGCAAGCCAAGCAGCACGGCGTCGTCGCGCTCGTCACGCGCTGCGAGGCGGGCGAGCTTGTCGCACGCCGCACGAATGCCGACGACCGGCGCCGCGTGGAAGTGCACCTGCTGCCCAAGGGCGAAGCGCTGTTGACGCGACTGGCCGCCATCCACCGCGCCGAGCTGCGCGCGCTGCAAGGCGTCTTTACCATTCCCAATCTTGCATAACAAAATGAAAACTGCCACGCACACTTCGGCGCCGCGGCGCGATTTCTCGGGCGATGTCCGTCTCCTCCGGATCGCCGCCCTTGCTGCCTTCATCGGCGCGCTCAGCACGGTCGCCGCGCGTGTCCTCCTGACGATGATCCGGTTCTTCACAGACCTGTTCTTTTACGGACAATTCTCGTTCGCGGAGCTCTCTCCGGCCGACAACACGCTGGGCGCATGGGTGATCGTCATCCCGGTCATCGGTGGCCTGATCATCGGCCTGATCGCCCGCTACGGCACCGAGGCGATCCGCGGCCACGGCATTCCGGAAGCGATCGAGGCGATCCTGTTCAAGCGTAGCGCGATGTCGCCCAAGGTGGCCGTGCTGAAACCGCTGTCGTCCGGCATCGCGATCGGCAGCGGCGGCCCGTTCGGCGCGGAGGGCCCGATCATCATGACGGGCGGCGCGATCGGCTCGCTGATCGCCCAGCACTTCCACCTGACGGGCGGCGAGCGCAAGTCGCTGCTCGTCGCGGGCGCCGTGTCCGGCATGACGGCCGTGTTCGGCACCCCGGTGGCGGCCGTGCTGATGGCCGTCGAATTGCTGCTGTTCGAACTGCGCCCGCGCAGCCTGCTGCCGGTGGCGACCGCGTGCGCCGTGGCCGGCTTCCTGCGCCCGCTGGCCATCGGCGCCGGCGCGCTGTTCCCGGTGGAGACCGCGCCCGTCGCGCCCATCGCCCTCCTCTCGTGCCTGGTCGCCGGCATCGTCTGCGGCGCGCTCGCGTGGCTGATGTCGACGGCGTTGTACCGCGTCGAGGACGGCTTCCACCGTCTGCCGATCCACTGGATGTGGTGGCCGGCGCTGGGCGGCCTCGCCGTCGGCATCGGCGGTTATTTTGAGCCGCGCGCGCTGGGTGTCGGCTACGACGTCATCGGCGATTTGCTGCATAACCACATGGTCGTCAGCGCCATTGTCGGGCTGCTCGCGGTGAAACTGGTGATCTGGCTGATCGCGCTCGGCTCCGGCACGTCCGGCGGCGTGCTCGCCCCGCTACTGATGCTCGGCGCCGGCCTCGGCGCGCTGCTGGGCCCGTACCTGCCCGGTGCCGATCCCGCGCTGTGGCCGCTGGTGTTCATGGCCGCCACCCTGGGCGGCATGATGCGCGCGCCCGTGATGGCCGTCGTGTTCGCATTCGAACTGACGCACGACGCCAACGCCCTGCTGCCGCTGCTGGCCGCCGCGGCCGGCGCCTACGGCTTCACGGTGCTGACGATGGGCCGTTCGATCCTGACGGAAAAGATCGCGCGCCGCGGCCACCACATCTACCGCGAATACGGTATCGATCCGCTCGAGCGCCACAGCGTGGCCGAGGTGATGAGCACGTCGGTACAACACATCGACGCGCACGCCACCGTCGGCGCCGTGCTGGCCACGCATTTCGGCGCGGCCCAGAAGCACCGCGGCTTTCCCGTCACGCGCGACTGCCTCGTCGTCGGCATGGTCGAGCGCGATACCCTGAACAATCACGCACCCGAGACGCGCGTCGGCGACCTGTTCGGCGCCAATCCACCGCTCGTCGCGCTGCCCGGCGAAACATGCCGCGCCGTGGCCACGCGCCTGGCCGTGCACGGCATCGAACGCCTGCCGGTCGTGGCGCAGACGGGGCATGCGCAACTGCTGGGCGTCGTCAGCCGCAGCGACCTGATCAAGGCGACCGCCACCCTGCACGACGAGGAACACGAGCGCCGCACGTTGCGCACCTTACCCCTGGTGCGTCGTCCTTGAGGAAGAGCAAGCAGGGTCCAGCGAGTTGCTGAACAATCATGTACGATAAGCAACCCGCGTTCGCGCGTTGTGTCATACAGAGAGGATGAGAACATGAAAGCACTCAAGCACACCCTGCTCGCCGCCGCCCTCGCCGCAGCAACCCTTGGCGCCCAGGCCGCAGCACCGATGGTCAAGACGCCGGCCCCAGGCTTCTTCCGCGTGATGCTCGGCGACGTCGAAATCACGCCGATCAGCGACGGTACCTTCGACCTGCCGATGGACCAGTACATACACCAGAAGCCGGAACTGACGCGCACGGCGATCACGAAGAACTTCCTGAAGCTGCCGGTCGAAACGTCCGATAACGCCTTCCTGATCAACACCGGCAGCAGGCTGGTGCTGGTCGACACGGGCGCCGGCGCGCTGTTCGGCCCGACCGTCGGCAAGTTCGTCAACAACCTGAAGGCGGCCGGCTACCAGCCGGAGCAGATCGACGAGATCTACATCACGCACATGCACGGCGACCACGTCGGCGGCCTCGTCAACAATGGCCAGCGTGTGTTCCCGAACGCCGTCGTGCGCGCGGGCAAGGCCGATGCCGACTACTGGCTGAGCCAGGCGAACATGGACAAGGCCCCGGCCGACAAGAAGGATTTCTTCAAGGGCGCCATGGCATCGATCAACCCGTACATCCAGGCCGGCAAGTTCAAGCCCATCGAAAAGGATGGCGAACTGGTCCCGGGCGTCTCCGCCCAGGCCGAGCACGGCCACACGCCCGGCCACACGGTGTATGCGGTGGAAAGCCATGGCCAGAAGCTCGTGCTGATCGGCGACCTGATCCACCTGGCGGCCGTCCAGTTCGACAACCCGCAGGTGACGATCGCGTTCGACAGCGACGAGAAGGCGGCCGCTGTGGCACGCAAGAAAGTGTTCGACGATGCGGCCAAGAACGGCTGGCTCGTGGGTGGCGCGCACCTGCAGTTCCCGGGACTGGGTCATCTGCAGACGCAGGGTAAAGGGTATCGCTGGGTGCCCGTCAACTACACCCAGATGCGCTGAACCGTCGCCCCTGGACTGGCCGTCCGCCTTGACAGGGGCCCAAGTTCTTGGTGACGCGACAGAAATTGGGTCCCCGCCTGCGCGGGGGACGACGTTGGTCAAGTTTCGATCCCCGCCAGCAGCGCGGTCAGCTCGTCCATGTCGACGGGCTTCACGAGGTGGTGGTCGAACCCCGCCTCGAACGCCGCGCGGCGGTCCTGTTCCTGGCCGTACCCCGTGACGGCCACCAGCACGATGGCCCCCGTCTGCGCATCCGCGCGCAGGCGGCGGGCCAGTTCGTTGCCATCCATGTCCGGCAGGCCGATGTCCAGCAGTGCCACGTCCGGCCGCTGGTGGCGCGCCCGCTCCAGCGCGCGGTGCGAATCGTGTTCGACCTCGACCAGGTAGCCGCACGCTTCCAGCAGCATGCCCAGCGTGGCCGCCGCGTCGACGTTGTCGTCCACCAGCAGCACGCGCAGCGGACGGCGCGCACCACCGGTCGTGCCGGCCACGCCACTGGCGCCTTCGTCCGCCGGCGCACGCGCGGCCCCTTCCATCAGCGGCAGCGTCACCTCGAACGTACTGCCCCGGCCCAGGCCCGCGCTCGTGCAGCCGACCGTTCCGCCGTGCAGCTCGACGAGGTTCTTGACGAGCGCGAGGCCGAGGCCCAGCCCGCCCTGCGCGCGGTCGACCGAGCGTTCGCCCTGCGTGAACAGGTCGAATACATGTCCCGTCAGCTCCGGTTCCATGCCGATACCCTCGTCGCGCACCGCCAGCAGCAAACGGCCGCGCGCATCGTCGACGGTGGCGGTGACGTCGATGCGCTGCTCTTCCGGCGTGTACTTGGCCGCGTTGTTGAGCAGGTTGGCGAGCACCTGCACGAGGCGTGCCTTGTCGCCCAGGACCACGGCGTCCGGATCGGCGATATCCACCGCGAGATGCTGGCGGCGCGCCTCGAACATCGGGCGCACCTGCTCGATCGCCTCGTCGACGATGGTGCGGGCCGCCACCGGCGCGCGGGCGAGCGTCACGAGGCCGCGCGTGACGCGCGAGACGTCGAGCAGGTCGTCCACGAGGCTCGTCATGTGGCGTACCTGGCGGCCGATGATGGCGCTGCTCTGGCGCACCCGGGCTTCGTCCAGGCAGCCGATGCGCAGCAGGTCGGCGGCGGCGCTGATCGGCGCCAGCGGGTTTCTCAGCTCGTGCGCCAGCATCGCAAGGAATTCGTCCTTGCGCCGGTCGGCGGCGCGCAGCTTGTCTTCGGCCGCCCTGCGCTCCGTAATGTCGCGGAAGAACGAGACGAGGCCGCCGTCGGCCGTCGGGTACGCGCGCACCTCGCACCAGATCTCGACGCCGTCCGGCAGACGCTGGCGGTACTCGGCGCTGCCCGGCACGCGGTCGCGCATCACGCGGCGGTACATGCGCCCCGCCTCGCTGTCGATCGCTTCCGGCCAGATATCCCAGTGGTTGCGCCCGATGACGGTGCCCGGGCCCATGTGGGCAATGCGCAGGCCGGCGGAATTGATCTGCAGGACGTTCCAGTCGCGGTCGAGGAGCATGAAGCCTTCGGCGATGGTATCGAGGATCGTGCGGCTGCGGTCGCGTTCCGCGCGCAGGGTGCCCTGCACGCGCGCCAGGTCGACGGCGGCCCGGATGCGCTCGGCCGTGCCGCGCGCCAGCGCCACCTCGGCACCGGTCCACGGGTACGGCCGGTCCAGGCCGAGCATCAGGAACGCCTGCAAACGCCCACTCTTGCGCAGCGGGACGGCGAGGCAGGCCTGGATGTCCAGTGCGAGATACGTGCCCTGGATGGCGGACGTGCGCTCGTCGGTGCGCACGTCCGCCAGGCGCACGATCCGGCCTTCGCGGCCCAACTGCGCGAGGCCAGGCCCGAAGGCATCCATGGAAAACGCATGGCCGGCGACGCTGGCAAGGCCGGGCCGGTGCCAGTCGCGCACCACGGCCAGCGTAGCGAGGTCGTCGTCGACTTCGCCGTACAGCACGCGCGCCATGCCCAGCTCCAGGCCCAGCAGGGTGCAGCCGGTGCGGATGGCGTCGTCGGCGGACGCCAGCGGGCGCAGCGCGTCCGCCACCGTCAGTTCGAACGCGGCCCGCCGTTCGGCCTGCACGCGGTTCGTCGTCTCGACCACGGTGCAATACAGCCCCGCCACGCGGCCGAGGCCATCGTGCAGGGGCGAATACGAGAACGTGAACCAGGTCTGCTCGCGAAAGCCGTGGCGCTCCATCGTGAGCGGCAGGTCTTCGAAATAGGCGGATTTGTTGGACAGCGCGCGGTCGACGATGGGCACGAGGTCGGGCCAGATCTCGGCCCAGACGTGCTGGAACGGCGCGTCGAACGCGGCGGGATGCTTGGCGCCGAGGATCGTCGCGTAGGCGTCGTTGTACAGGAAGCGCAGGTCCGGTCCCCAGGCGACGAACATCGGGAACGCGGAGCTGACCGTCATCGACACGGCGGTGGCCAGTTCCGGCGGCCAGCCGGCCGGCGGTCCGAGCGGCGACGTGCTCCAGTCGTGCTCCTGCAGGAGACGCCGGACGTCGCTGTCTCCGCCAAGGCCGGCGGTGGTACGCAGAATGTCAGCCATGGCCCGATTCTCGCATACCTGGCGGCGGGCCCATGCACGATTGCAACTTCGTGTCGGGCCCGCTTGAGGGCTTTACAGTTTAATGAAGTGCTCGCGGTAGTAGCGCAGCTCTTCGATGGACTCGATGATGTCCGCGAGGGCCGTATGCTTCTGCGCCTTCTTGAACCCGGACGCCAGTTCCGGCTTCCAGCGGCGGCACAGTTCCTTCAGCGTGGACACGTCCAGGTTGCGGTAGTGGAAGAACGCTTCCAGCTTCGGCATGCCGCGCGCCATGAAGCGGCGGTCCTGGCAGATCGAGTTGCCGCACATCGGCGATTTGTTCGCCGGCACCCACTGCCTCAGGAAAGCGATCAGCTGCTCTTCGGCCTGGGCTTCGTCGATGGTCGACGCCTTGACGCGGTCGATCAGGCCCGAGCGGCCGTGCGTGCCCTTGTTCCAGTTGTCCATCTTGTCCAGGGTCGCGTCGCTCTGGTGGACGGCGATCACGGGGCCTTCGGCCAGCACGTTCAGGTTGGCGTCCGTGACGACGGCGGCCACTTCGATGATGCGGTCGTTGTCTGGATCCAGGCCGGTCATCTCCATGTCGATCCAGACGAGGTTGAATTCGTTCGGACGTGGGGTCGATGCTTCGGTAGTGGTAGCTTGTGACATAATTCTCTCTTTGCTTTTAAGCTTTTTAATCAGTCGGGGTCAGAGCACAACCGTGAACACCGTGCTCTGACCCCGAAAAACAGGATTTTCTCACAGGCACAGAATGCTTTCATCCGCGTTTTCGGTTTTGTTCGTCGTCTTTCTCCTGCTCACGCTCGGCCTGAGGTACTGGCTGGCGCGTCGCCACATCCGCCACGTCCTGCGGCACCGCGACCAGGTGCCGGCCGAATTCGCCGCCAGGATTCCCCTGTCCGCCCACCAGAAGGCCGCCGACTACACGGTCGCCAAGACCCGTTTCGGGCTGTGGGCCGCGTTGTGGAACACGCTCGTGCTGACCGGCTTTACGTTGCTGGGCGGCCTGCAGGCGCTGTCGACGGCGCTGCTGCACGTGACCGGTCCCGGTATGGTGCACCAGATTATGCTGATCGTCGCGTTCGCCATCGTCTCCGGTGCGTTGGACCTGCCGTTCTCGTACTGGCGCCAGTTCGTGCTGGAAGAGCGCTTCGGCTTCAACAAGATGACGGTCGGGCTGTGGATCGCCGATGCCGTCAAGGGCGGACTCGTCGGCGCCGTCATCGGGCTGCCGCTGCTGTGGGTCGTGCTCACCCTGATGGACAGGACGGGCGCCCTGTGGTGGCTGTACGCCTGGCTCGTGTGGAGCGGCTTCCAGCTGTTGATGATGGTGCTGTACCCGACCGTCATCGCGCCGCTGTTCAACAAGTTCACGCCGCTCGCGGACGAAAAGCTGAAGGACCGCATCGAAGGCCTCATGACGCGCGTGGGCTTCGCGGCCAAGGGCCTGTTCGTGATGGACGGCAGCAAGCGCTCCGCGCACGGCAATGCTTATTTCTCCGGCTTCGGGTCGAACAAGCGCATCGTGTTCTTCGACACCCTGCTGTCGCGCCTCGCGCCGGAAGAGATCGAAGCCGTGCTCGCGCACGAGCTGGGCCACTTCAAGCTGAAGCACATCATCAAGCGCATCGGCGTGCTGTTCGCGCTGTCGCTCGCCTTTCTCGCCCTGCTCGGCTGGCTCAAGACGCAGGTGTGGTTCTACACGGGCCTGGGCGTGCTGCCGCTGCTGGGCCAGTCGAACGATGCGATGGCCCTGCTGCTGTTCTCCCTCGTGCTGCCCGTGTTCACGTTCCCGTTCTCGCCGCTGACGTCGATCACGTCGCGCAAGCACGAATTCGAGGCGGACGCGTTCGCCGCCAGCCACAGCGATGCGCGCGACCTCGTGTCGGCCCTCGTCAAGATGTACGAGGACAATGCATCCACCTTGACGCCGGACCCGATCCATTCCGCGTTCTATGATTCGCACCCGCCGGCCTCGGTGCGCATCCGTCACCTGCGCCTGGCGGGGGCGGCATGAGCCTGATCGACCGCCACTGCGTGCATGACGCGCCCGCGCTGGACGATGCCGCCATCCAGTCGCTGCTTGCCGAGGTGCCGGACTGGCGCATCGATGGCACGCGCATGGTGCGCGAATTCCTGTTCCGCGACTTCCACGAGACGATGGAATTCGTGAACGCCCTCGCATTCATGATCCACCGCGAAGACCACCACCCCGACCTCACCGTCGGCTACCGGCGCTGCACCGCGTCGTGGACGACGCATTCGGCCGGCAACCGCCTGTCCGACAACGATTTCATCTGCGCAGCGAAAGCCGACGCACTGTACGCGGGACGGGCTGGCGCATGACCAAACACGAATTAACAGGCACGATCGTCGCGGCGCACGGCCGGCATTATCTGGCCGACGTCGACGGCGAATTCCTCCAGTGCGTCACGCGCGGTAAAAAGACCAACGTGGCGGTGGGCGACATCGTCCATCTGAAACGCACGTCGAACGACCAGGCCGTGATCGAAAAGATCGCCGAACGCACGACCTTGCTGTACCGCTCGGACCAGTACAAGAGCAAGCTGCTGGCCGCGAACATCAGCCGGCTGTTCATCGTCATCGCGACGGAACCGAGCTTCGCCGACGACCTCGTGTCGCGCGCCCTCGTCGCGTGCGAGGCGGCGGGCGTGGATGCCCACCTGATCCTGAACAAGGTCGACCTCGAACCCAACCTCGCCCGCGCACGCGAACGCGCCGGCCTGTACACGCGCCTCGGCTACCCGCTGCACGAGGTGTCGGCGAAAACGCATCCGGAGGAGACCGTCGCGACGCTCACCCCGCTGCTGCAGGACCAGTCCTCGATCCTGATCGGCCAGTCCGGCATGGGCAAGTCGTCGATCGTGAACCTGCTGGTGCCGGACGCCGACATCGCCGTGCGCGAAATCTCGGAAGCGCTGGACACCGGCAAGCACACGACGACCTTTACGCGGCTGTACAAGCTGCCCGCCGGCGGCACGCTGATCGACTCGCCGGGTTTCCAGGAATTCGGCCTGTACCACCTGACGGAAGGCATGCTGGAACGGGCGTTCGTCGAGTTCAAGCCCTACCTGGGCGGCTGCAAGTACTACAACTGCCGCCACCTGGCGGAGCCGCAGTGCGCGGTACTGCAGGCGGTCGCGGACGGCAAGATCGCGACGCTGCGCCACGCGCTGTACGCGCAGCTGCTGCACGAGTCCGCGCAGACGTTGTACTGACAACTTTTCCGAACCTTATTTCCCGGAAAGCAAGCAAAAACGCTTATAATCCAAGAGATTATCGTATCTCAGGCACAAAAATGGCTGGCACGACTCCCACCAACATCAAGCATTTCCTGCAGTTCTCCGACTTCACCCGCGACGAGTTCGAGTACCTGATCGAACGCGCGACCGTCATCAAGCGCAAGTTCAAGAACTACGAGATCTACCACCCGCTCGTCGACCGCACGCTCGTCATGGTGTTCGAAAAGAACTCCACGCGCACGCGCCTGTCGTTCGAAGCGGGCATGCACCAGCTGGGCGGCGCCGCGATCTACCTGAACACGCGCGACAGCCAGCTGGGCCGCGGCGAACCCGTCGAGGACGCGGGCCAGGTCATGTCGCGCATGTGCGACATCATCATGGTGCGCACGTTCGGCCAGGACATCATCGAACGTTTCGCGGCGCACTCGCGCGTCCCGGTGATCAACGGTCTCACCAACGAACACCACCCGTGCCAGGTGCTGGCCGACATCTTCACGTATTACGAACACCGCGGCTCGATCGTCGGCAAGACGGTGGCGTGGATCGGCGACGCCAACAACATGCTGTATTCCTGGCTGCAGGCGGCGGAAGTGTTCGGCTTCCACCTGAACGTGTCGACGCCGAAGGGCTACGACATCGATCCGAAGCTGGTCAGCACGAAGAACTACACCTTCTTCGAGAACCCGTCGGATGCCTGCGCCGGCGCGCATCTCGTGAACACGGACGTGTGGACGAGCATGGGCTACGAAAAGGAAAACGCCGAGCGTCTGAAGGCATTCGACGGCTTCATCGTCGACGAAGCGAAGATGGCGCGCGCGAGCGGCGACGCGCTGTTCATGCACTGCCTGCCCGCGCACCGCGGCGAGGAAGTGTCGGCCGGCGTCATCGACGGTCCGCAATCGGTCGTCTGGGACGAGGCCGAGAACCGCCTGCACGTGCAGAAGGCGCTGATCGAATACCTGCTGCTGGGCCGCATCGAAGATAATAAATAATCCGCACCACCATTGAGCCTGATCGTCGGCCCGCTGAGGGCCGGCTGACCATCATCCCCCTCCACATCTGACACCACTGGAACTTCCATGAGCGACATCAAAAAAGTAGTCCTCGCCTACTCGGGCGGCCTCGATACCTCCGTCATCCTGAAATGGCTGCAGGATAACTACAAGTGCGAAATCGTCACTTTCACCGCCGACCTGGGCCAGGGCGAAGAGCTGGAACCGGCACGCGCCAAGGCGCTGAAGTTCGGCATCAAGCCGGACAACATCTACATCGACGACGTGCGCGAAGAATTCGTACGCGACTTCGTGTTCCCGATGTTCCGTGCGAACACCGTCTACGAAGGCGAATACCTGCTGGGCACGTCGATCGCGCGTCCGCTGATCGCCAAGCGCCTGATCGAGATCGCCAACGAAACCGGCGCCGACGCCGTGTCGCACGGCGCGACCGGCAAGGGCAACGACCAGGTCCGCTTCGAGCTGGGTGCCTACGCGCTGAAGCCGGACGTCAAGATCATCGCCCCGTGGCGCGAGTGGGATCTGCTGTCGCGTGAAAAACTGCTGAAGTATGCGGAAGACGCCGGCATCGAGATCGACATGAAGCACAAGAACGGCGGCGCGCCGTACTCGATGGACGCCAACCTGCTGCACATCTCGTTCGAAGGCCGCCACCTGGAAAACCCGAGCGCGGAAGCCGAGGAATCGATGTGGCGCTGGACCGTGTCGCCGGAAGCGGCACCGGACGAGGCGGAATACCTGGACATCGAATTCCAGAACGGCGACATCGTGGCCCTGAACGGCAAGCAGCTGACCCCGGCCGCGGTGCTGACGGAGCTGAACCGCCTGGGCGGCAAGCACGGCATCGGCCGCCTGGACCTGGTGGAAAACCGCTACGTCGGCATGAAGTCGCGCGGCTGCTACGAAACCCCGGGCGGCACGATCATGCTGAAGGCGCACCGCGCCATCGAATCGATCACGCTGGACCGCGAAGTGGCGCACCTGAAGGACGACCTGATGCCGCGCTACGCTTCCCTGATCTATAACGGCTACTGGTGGGCGCCGGAACGCGTCGCGCTGCAGACACTGATCGACCACACGCAGAAGAGCGTGAACGGCTGGGTGCGCGTCAAGCTGTACAAGGGCAATGTGATCGTCGTCGCGCGCGATTCGAAGACGGATTCGCTGTTCGACCAGACCATCGCCACGTTCGACGAAGACGGCGGCGCGTACAACCAGGCGGATGCGGGCGGCTTCATCAAGCTGAACGCGCTGCGCATGCGCATCGCGGCGAACGCGCGCAAGAAGCGCGGCCAGTAATTTTTGAAGGTCGCGTAAAAGCCGCCGGTCTGCGAGGACCGGCGGCTTTTTTCATTGACGTACCCTTCAGACCGTCGCCCCTGCGAAGGCAGGGGCCCAATTTGCACGCAGCTCGGCAGCGCTCAAGAAATTGGGTCTCCGCCAAGGCGGACGGCTAGTCCGGGGACGACGAGTAATTCGCGACCGCAGCGGAATAAAAAAAACCGCCCTCCCGCTCGCGAAAGGACGGCAAAGGGAGGCGCGCCGCTTGACCCCGCCCCACCC
>Ga0187844_10000234_pt1 | contig 42093 bp, 46 predicted proteins | sample SpaLakP09_SKY_50_FD_134517 | JGI IMG/M metagenome (GOLD analysis project Ga0187844, IMG submission 134517) | Oligotrophic lake water microbial communities from Sparkling Lake, Wisconsin, USA - SP09_SKY_50 | ecosystem: Environmental > Aquatic > Freshwater > Lake | place: USA: Sparkling Lake... | reverse complement strand
TAGTGCCAGTAACTTCTAAATTGCTATAAATATACGTATTATCTAGAAGTGATACTTGTCCCAAAAGTGATGTAGCTCCGGAGACCGTCAGATTACTAGTCACATCAAGATTTGATTGTACATCAACTGAGCCTGTAATAAGCGCCGACCCGTTTACGTTTAGACTAGTTGATACAGTAAGGGTTTGAAGGTACGTTGAACTGTGAACGTCAAGAAATCCGCTGATTGTTTCGCCGCTAGAATTTAAAGTCAAAACAGGGCCATTAACAGTGTCGTAAATAGTTAAGCCTGTTCCAGTAACGTTAATTTCAGCTACTTGCAAAGTGCCGCAAGTAATCGGTCCTGACACAAGCAGACTTGATGTTACAACAAGATTATTCGGAATAGCACCACCGGATCCAAGTGGCGTACCATTTGAATATACTAATCCAGTTACAATTACGTCGCCAGATACTGTTAGTCCCGAAAATCCAGTAATTGAGCCAGTCACTAAAGCAGCGCCAGAGATCGTAATGTCGCCTCCGACAATCGAGGTGGTGCCCGTGATGGCTACTGCTTGCAGGCTGGTGCCCGTGATGACTACTGCTTGCAGGCTGGTACCCGTAATGGCGCCTCCAACAATCGAGGTGGTCCCGGTAATAGCAGCTGCTTGCACGCTGGTGCCCGTAATGGCGCCTCCGACAATCGAGGTGGTGCCCGTGATGGCAACTGCTTGCACGCTAGTGCCGGTAATTGGTCCTGAAACAAGCAGACTTGATGTTACAACAAGATTATTCGGAATAGCACCACCGGATCCAAGTGGCGTACCATTTGAGTACACTAATCCAGTTACAATTACGTCGCCAGATACTGTTAGTCCCGAAAATCCAGTGATAGCACCGGTAATTAAAGCTGACGTAGGAATTTCAATACTATTTAGCGTTGCAATTCCAGTCCCCGTGATAGCACCTGCATGCACTCCTGTGCCGGTAATGGCGCCTCCGACAATTGAGGTGGTCCCAGTAATATCAGGCGCTTGTACGCTGGTGCCGGTAATGGCGCCTCCGACAATCGAGGTGGTTCCAGTAATGGCAGCTGCTTGCACGCTGGTGCCGGTAATTGGTCCTGACACAAGCAAACTTGATGTTACAACAAGATTATTCGGAATAGCACCACCGGATCCAAGTGGCGTACCATTTGAGTACACTAATCCAGTTACAATTACGTCGCCAGATACCGTTAAGCCAGCATACCCGGTAATGGCGCCACTCACAGATGCAGTGTTAGAAATAGATAGGGTTTTGATTTGTGCAAGAGCAGCAATTGCGAGGTCGGAAAAACCTGTAATAGGACCAGAACTGGTAATACTGCCTACAATCAAACTAGTACCCGTGATAGAGCCTGCTTGCACGCTGGTGCCGGTAATTGGTCCTGACACAAGCAGACTTGATGTTACAACAAGATTATTCGGAATAGCACCACCAGATCCAAGTGGCGTGCCATTTGAGTATACTAATCCTGTTACAATTACGTCGCCAGATACTGTTAGTCCCGAAAATCCAGTGATAGCACCGGTAATTAAAGCTGACGTAGGAATTTCAATACTATCTAGCGTTGCAATTCCAGTCCCCGTAATAGCATCTGCATGCACGCTAGTGCCGGTAATGGCGCCTCCAACAATCGAAAAGGTACCCGTGATAGAGCCTGCTTGCACGCTGGTACCCGTAATGGCGCCTCCGACAATCGAGGTAGTTCCAGTGATATCGCCTGCTTGCACGCTGGTGCCTGTAATGGCGCCTCCAACAATTGAGGTGGTTCCAGTAATGGCAGCTGCATGCACCCCTGTGCCGGTAATGGCGCCTCCGACAATCGAGGTGGTTCCAGTGATGGCAGCTGCTTGCACGCTAGTGCCTGTAATGGCGCCTCCAACAATTGAGGTGGTCCCAGTAATAGCAGCTGCTTGCACGCTAATGCCGGTAATTGGTCCTGACACAAGCAGACTTGATGTTACAACCAGATTATTGGGAATAGCACTACCAGATCCAAGCGCTGTGCCATTTGAGTACACTAACCCAGTCACAATTACGTCGCCAGATACTGTTAGACCTGAAAATCCAGTAATAGAACCGGTAATTAAAGCTGAAGTGGGAATTTGAATACTATTAAGCTTGGCAATTCCAGTCCCCGTGATAGCCCCTGCATGCACTCCTGTGCCGGTAATGGCACCGCCAACAATCGAGGTGGTCCCAGTAATAACAGCTGCTTGCACTCCTGTGCCTGTGATGGCAGCTGCTTGCACGCTAGTGCCGGTAATGGCGCCTCCGACAATTGAAGTGGTGCCCGTGATGGCAGCTGCTTGCACGCTAGTGCCAGAAATTGGGCCAGATACAATAAGACTGGAAGTAACAATCAAATTGGGGTTGGGATCACTTGTGTACACGTTGTTACCTGTAATTGTAATTGTGCCTCCAGAAATGCTGCTAATGCTAACGTTAGTCGAAGTAATAGTAGAGCTACCAGCTACTGTAAGCGTAGAAATAGAAACGGGGGATGCTGTAATCAACAAATTTCCAGAGACTATTGTAGTACCACCACCACCGCCACCACCTTGGAGTGCATTTAAAGTTTGTGTGTTAATAACCACCGCAGTGAGTTCAGTGAGGAGAGACATAGTTTGTGTTTATTATAATGGAGAAAGTTTTTTTTTATTTTGAAATCCAATTTACAAATGTTGTAATTGTTTCAGGCACATCCACATTTGCATACATGGCCATATCCACTTGATTGGCAAGACGTTCCGGAATGCTTGATGTTTGTGGATCCTCCACACTTTCCAAAATCAGACACGCATCGGCTTTGGGACCTTTAACAACGCGCAGTGCATCAAGAAGCGGCGGCAGGCCATCAGCTTTCAGAATAAAGCGCGTGTGCTCCGCATCCTCAGGCGCGTGCACATCCAGCTTTTTGTTTGCTGCATGGTAGTGCAGCACCACAATGGGCGACGGGTCAGAAGGATACATTTCTCCGGCAGCTCTGCTCAGGTTTTGCGCAATAGCGCCTAAAGTTTCTGCTGGAATACTTTTTTCAATATAATGAATGCCCAGGCGTACAACCTCTTCGCGGTGCAGCGAGTTTACGTTAACCTTTGCAGAATAAACATATACTGTCGTAGATTGACGCCCTTTGGTCTCGTATGCTTTTGGAACTTCTGCCATGTTGTTTTTTATTGCGGCCAATTTAAAGTATAACAAATTAACGTAACGTTAACGGCGGCAGCAGGCAGCACAATTAGATTGGCGATTGAAACGGTACTGAGCAGGGCGCGCCATTCTCATGTCCATCATTCTAGCCTCATCAACCCACGGCTCACCCTCGTACGCAGGGCACTTGGAGTGTCCCACACCGCCTTCTGCACCCGCAATGTTAGCAATGGCAAGCATGTTGGCAACCGAGATGGGGCGCGTAGTCGGGGCGCCTACATACGCAAGCACGTCCATTAGAGTAGATGCCGGAATGACGCCTTGTTGGATGAGAATGGTAGTGGCAGCCCATCGGTGATGGCCATCCAAAATGTAGCCGTCTTGCGTAACTTGGACTGCGCCTTTGCCATCTGGAGTCGAATACGGCGTAAAAGTGCCGGCTTTAGCGCTCTCCACCATGCCCATCACCTTGGTCTGTTCCAGCTCTTGCTGCGTGGCGCGAAGTTGGCCAGGGGGCAGCTTTGTCAAGACGACTTGAATCATGCGCTGTCTAAGCCACTTGTTAAACGGCGCACTGTTGCTTAGCAGAGCTGCTGAATCGGGCATTTGAGGCATGTCGCAGCGCAGAATGCCCATGTTGCCTGCGCACAGATACGGTGCACCATAGTCAGCAGAGTGGAGACACAGATTTTGAATTGGGGCGGCCATGTTTATACAACACAATTTTTGTTTTATTTTCTTGGCTGACCTTTGCGTCTCTTGTTGGGCGAAAACGTTCGCTCTTTTTTTGATTTCTTGTTTTTAGCACCCGCGCCAGCACCTCTACCAACTGCTGCGGGAGGCGTGTAAGGCTGCACGTCAGTGTGCGCAACGTGAATTACTTTCCCTCCAATTGGGGCCGCAGTAAAATCATATTTTACGCCGCTAGCAGCATACAGCGATAAGATTAAGCGATCTGGAGGAAAGTCAGTAATTACTGAAGGCCGCCCTAGATCTGTAATGCGCCCAATGCCGGCATTTGCGCATTCAAGAGCATGTTTGGTGAACGTTGCTAAATCTTCGTCATCTGCCAGGCGCGATTTAGAAGATACGGGGTCTTCACAAAAGAACACTTGGGCATCGTACCCGCGCCTTTTGTCCAATGCAGGCGTCCACTCGCCCCACGCCTCGTCTTCTTCCTCGTCATCCCCAGCGCCAATAAGCTCTAAATCTACGCGCTCAATAGACACGCCGTCAATCACAGCGCTGCTCAACCCAAAGTCTGCCAGCTGCGCAATGTAGCCCGGATTTCGAATGTAAAATGGCTGGTCGCCTACAGTGTACTTGAAATGAGTTGCGTCTATCAACTTGTGTCCCTTCCACTCCATATCCGGCGTAATCTTTTTCATAAACACATTCTTATCGTGAAGATCGTGATGCTTAAGCTTGCACACTTGCTGACCCACGCTAAGAGTGTGAAGGACTTGAAAATATACCCCTGCAACATCTTCGCCCGTCATACGAAAGCCTTGTTTATCTTTTAAGGCATCATGCAGTGTGCACACTACGCGCTCCATCAGAATAGCGCCCTTGTCATCGCGCTCGTTAAAAAAAGCGGCCTTTGTTTGAGTCAAATGAGGCGTTTTGTCTTTAAGCGCATCCGCAAGAGCTTGCCCAAGAATCGCTTCGTGAAAAAACTCGGTGGTGGCAATTGTAGTGTCCGACACATAGCCGTGAATGTCATTTATAGCGTAGTCTCGCTTGTCCTTGTTCATAAATTTGCGCACTTCCGCGCCGCTGCGATCTTTTGTCTCCAGCCCCGCCACCTCGTACACGTGTCGCTTTACTACACCTTCAACCGTCATGCGATCCAGCTTGTCGCGCATAACCTTGAGAATTTCATCACTGCCTGCACCTTCTGATGCAATCACTGGCCAGATTTGACAAGCGTCGGTTTCAATTAGAGGCCATGGTCCCACTGGCACTGGAATACGTTGCAGTACCTGCACGTATCGCTGAAACCGAGGCGGGAGCAGCTTGACAATATCCTCAGGTGCAACAATAGCCTTTTTCATTTTCCATAATTGTTATTTATTCGCACGTATTGCAAACGCGCCAAAAAAATATCGACGTTAAAAAACACTCCATGTCAGCTCTGATTGAACAAGTAGCCACAGATGCTGATTTCCAAACAACTCAAGTTACTGCTGTATCTACAGGCTCCGCAGTTGTCGGTGTTATCGGTGGCAGAAACTCAGCCAACGGCACGTTTTCGCGCATTCAAGCCGGAAGGTTAACCACACAACAAATTGGCAAATCTGGCAAGTTTGATTTTGTAATAATGGCAAATGATGGTATTAAGAAAAACAAAGCAGTGGCGGTCAAACCTGCGGCGTCTATACAATTTAACATTAATAGCCAATCCTTGCGTTTTTCTAATGTCGCACAAGGTCTTTATGAGCCCGAACCACCTATTGCTTATTACACTGGAGATGATGATCTAATAAGCAACAAAGCTAGTTTAACGCAAACAATTAGTGCTATGAGCGATCAAGATAAAATTAATTGGGTGCTTGGAGCTTTACAAAAGGTTGGAATTGCCCAATAAAAAAATATTTAGAAAGAATAAACCAATGTCTCTTATATCAGAGATTGTCGCTACAGTTGGATCGTTCCAGCAAATTCAAGGTGTTGGTAGTGGAGGCGCAAAAAGCGTCTTATTTGTACCGGAGGGGCTAGGTGCAAATGCAGTAATTACGTCTGAAGTAGCAGTAGGTTCTTATTTAACCGCAGCTGAAGTGAAAGCGCAGATTAAGTTACTATCAATTCTAAAGTCAAAATATGGTCAAAATGTTATGAATAGCGTTCTTTCCAAAATGACTAGAGCAGATGTGGCAAAAATGATGCAGGCTTCGCCGCTAACTGCATCAATGTCATCTGATGAAGCCACTGCCTATCTTGATCAAATGTACACGTATCTAGATAATGGAAACATTTGGCAAGCATCTGAAAGCATGACTGATTTAATTTCTGATTATGTTCTTCAACAATCTCAAAAAATCGAGGTTGGATTTGCCGCTGATTCTAAATCTGTGGCTTTTTTTGGGAGCAAAGGCATTACTCAACCTTTAAAAGTGACGGCCACGCTAGATGGTGTAACTAAAGCACTTAAAAGTGTTGGTATTGTATACGATTTTAAAAATGTAAAAGCTACTCCGCCATCATCCTTAACTGAATCCGTAAATTATTTTGTAGACGTTTACGTAGGATACGTCACGGAAGCAATAAGAGAAGTTGAGACTATCATTGGTGAAAATGGCGATGTAGACATTATTTTAAATTTACTTAATCAAGTGTTTTATAATGCCAATCAAGCTGCGTACAGAAATGTTGTTATCGGCATGCCTGTTTTACGGCAATCAAACTTTTTGCAAACTGTTGCTGCTGACACAACTGTAGCTACAAATTTGGTTGCAGGCGGTGATAATTATTTTCCAGAATATATGAATTCTGAAGCAACTGCTTTAAGTGCATCGTCCAAGGATGTGAGAACGTGGGTACTAAATGTTGGCATGGTTGACGATTTGATCTCGATTCCACTAAGATTAAAGAAAGAATCAGATGTTGTTAAACAACCGCGTTACTACGTGTCTTTTTTTGATTCGTACGGAGTTGATTTTCAAGATTCGGTGGACATTGCTGATAGTTTAGACGGCAAACTCGACACCTTCGCGGCAACTAAAGTTCTTGCAACAACTGACGGTGAAGAAAAAGTTGAAGAAGAGGGTGAAGTGGTAACTGTTACAACACTCAGTAAAATTGATGCACTTATCAGGTACCTAGGCAGAATGGGACTTCTCTTGACAGATGATGCCTGGGAGGATAGCTGGGCTGCATCCTTAATTAAGCTCTAAACACGCCTTGTAAATCTGCGTTTCTTCCCGTGTTAATGATCTGCTCTTTTTCATCTTCCGTTAATCTTAGATCAATTGTAGTAACATCGCCGGTGGGTATCGTAATGATCCGCGCTTTTGTTTCTACTGGTAGCTTTTCCCACATAGCGGCTTCAGATGCCGCCATTGCGCAGTAGCAGAGTCTGCCAAAGTACTGCTCAAAACCATCAAGCGAAAACCCGGCGTTCCACTGGGTGCGAAAGCCCACTGTCAAGTCGGGATGAAATAAATGCATTGGAAAGTTGTCTACAAAACCTCCGTCTAAGAGCGTCTGGCCATTTTGTTTGAATGGGCAAAACAATGGTGGAATAGCCATACTAATCGCCACGGCTCTTGACACGGGCATGTCTGGATGCGTGCTGGCGCTTAAATACACAGGCTTGTACGCGCCGATGTCGGTGGCTACAGCTACAAACGTGCGCTTAGTCCTTTCGTATAGCTGTTTAAGAGTAGGTCGAATCATGCTTAGTTTGCTCTGAAGTAACCGATTTACAAACGCTTCTACTCTGACGCCGTCGTCCATGCCGTAATTCGAGTACAGCAGTCCAATGTTGAGCGACAGCAACTCGGACATGGGGGTGGCGCTTAGCTCTGTTAAAATTTCGTCGGCAGTGAAGCCGCATGTGACTAACAGGGCAAAGAAAGAGCCTATTGACGTTCCGGCAGCCCCCAGCACGGTGTTGCACAACTCCATGCCGTATTCTACTTTTATTTTTGTAAGGGCTCCTGCATAGGCCAGTCCTCTTTGCCCAGCGCCAGCAAATACTGCATAACGCGGAGGATGAGCTCTGTTAAACATTTATAATACAGACTTTTGGTAATTACAGTTTTTTAGCGTACATGCTTGCGCATAAAAAATTTATTGTAATATACGAATCGCGTTGTTGTTGTGTTCTCTAAGGTACATTACATGCGCTGAAAATGACGAGGCGTTACTGCCCACAAACTGCGCGCACAAAGCTAAAGAGTATAAATCTAATACAGCATGCTCGCCGTCGGTAAAGCGAAGAGCACTGACAGGCTTATTAAATTCTTTAGCAGTTATGATTCTATCGTTTCCGTATCGTTGTTTAAAGCTTTCAAGCGTGCTTGGCTCATCACAAGCAACAAAAATTACACTTGTTGTAGCATCGGCAACATCAAAATACGTTTTTAACGGGGTTGGCCCTCCGTAGTTATTAGCGTAATCTATATGATCAGTTCGTCTTACGTGGACGCCAATGGCATTTACAAGCAAAGGAGTAAGGGTATCTAGTTTTTGCCGTATTGATTGTACCGGTTTTAACAAAGCAATTAAAGCTGGTGCAATATTATAAGGTAATCCTTCTCTTTGCAGAATATGATATAAGTGACCGTGATCACTAGTAACGTGTATATAGTGTTCCGTTTTCGTGTCGCATTTTATAAATTGAGACATGGGTAGGGGTTCAAACAAATCTTCAATGTTGTACGGACACCCTGCACTTGGTGTCCACATCACATCAAGATTGCTTTGAGTTTTTTGTGCGCAGGCCCAAGCTCCAACATAACCACGAAGACGGTTTGCTAATCCAAAATCGTTGAAAGTGCCCGGACTAATAAACAAATGAGACATTTTAAGTCGTATAAAATACAATTCTGTGACTTTTAACGGCGCGGTATTCTATAGTATGAATAAATTGCAAGTACTTTTAAATGAATGGAATCAACAAATTTATTGATTTACCACATTGCGACAACGAACAAGTTGCTTTATGCATTTCATTAACAGAAGAAGTAGAACGTAGACAAAAAGTATTAAATCAATGCAACAAATTTGGCATTAAAGTAGAGTTTGTAATAGTTGAACGTCACAACAACCCCGTTCAAGGTTGTTTAGAATCACACTTGCTAGCAATATCAATAGCTAAACAACGGGGCTATCCGTGGGTTCTTATTTTTGAGGATGACGTTGTGCTTACAATGGACTGGCTTCATTATCAAATTAAGCTTCCTGTAGATTGGGAAATGTGCATGCTTGGACACAATATTTTATCTGGTTTTTTAGATGGGTCAAATTTAATTAAAGTGCTTGGAGCATATACAACTCACGCTTACATAGTCCGAAATTCATTGTACAATTTAATTTTAAATTTTGCTTTAAAACCCGCAAACGAATGGCCAAATTATAGCTATAAATTTGAACATGAAGTAAACGGAATTGACGTGTTTTATAGACTTGCTATTCACAGCCAAGGACGTACATGGGCTGTTTATCCCATGTTAGCTACTCAACAACCCGGCTATTCATCTATCGAAAAAAAACAAGTGGATTACACAGAAATAATGGTAATTAACGCAGAACGCGCGGCGGCAAGAACAGCCAAACAATACGGTCTTAAGAATTCTTTATTGCAGTAACATTTAGCGACATTAGTCTGCCATGCTCAACATCCATATGGGGTAAATAAGAGCGCGACCAATCATCAAACCCGTCTGGCAAAAAATCAGCGTGGTTGTAGCGTTTAACGTCTTGAAAACCGGCTAGCTCAAGTGCAGCTTTTAGCGACTCAAAATCAAATGCAATTTTGTGATAATCGTACTGGTCGCGTTGGCCTCCGTACAATAAACCCGTCACTTCTTTCATGTTTCTATACTGCGTGTACTGCGCCACTACGGCCTCAAAGTCGGGCACAGCAATCCAAATGCGGCCTTGCGGGGCCATGCACTCGCTCCACACCTGCAGCACGCACTGCACCTCGTGTCGACCAAAATGCTCAAGCACATGGCTTGCATACATTTCAGTCACGTTGCCTTGATATACTTCATTTAGAGTAGCTACATTATGCTGCAAATCAACGTGGGGGTAATCCGCAATGTCTACATGCGTCCAGCCATTCAAAAATCGCCTGCCGCAACCCACATGCAATTTCATTTACTCTACATTGCTATTGTTTATAAAGTGTTTGCAACGCGCTATATTTACAATTTTTTAGTCATATCATTGTTTAAATGGAAATCGACAATAGAGTGCACACGTTTGGAGATAGTCACGCCCAATTTGGATTTAACCAGATTTGCGGCATTACTCATCATAACATTGGACCAAAATTATGCTATTCATTTGGACGGCACAGTTTAAATGTATTAAATTTAAAGCAATATGTTGAAGTTAAAAATGCGCACACTGTTATTTTTGCATTTGGGGAAATTGATTGTAGATGCCATATAAAACGTCAGTGTGTTGATGGCCTGAGCTACCAAACTGTAATTGACAACATTATTAATGATTACATGAAGGCCATTGACAATAACATAGGTCAATACTCATCGTTACGTGCTTGTGTATTAAGTATAACGCCGGCCGTAGTAAAAAACGAAAATGCAGAAAACCCAGAGTTTCCGTACGTGGGTAGCGACGAGGAACGCAAATTGTACGTTAAATACTTTAACGCAACTCTTGCTGCTAAGTGCGCTGAGAAACATTACACATTTATTGATGTGCACGACGCATATGCTGATTCTAATGGGTTTTTAAAGAAAGAATTAAGTGATGGCAATGTACACATCCAAAATCCTGTTCATCTTATTGCAGCTCTAAAGTTTCACAATATAATTTAGTTGTTTCTTTATTTGAAAATCGCGCAATGTGTTTAGCGCCGGGCGCAAAATAAAAAACTTGAACCAAAGCTGAGTAAACATGTGGTACATTACGGACAAATAAAGGACAAAGCTTACTGTAACGTATATGCTATTAAATTGTCTATCTATGAGCAACACACACTCAGAAGCCATTAATTCCCAAGTTACCGCAGGCACTTTAGTAAGCTCGGCGCAAATGTCGGCAGCGCGTTTACCAGCCCACATGCCAAAAGCTGAAGGGCCGTTTAAGTACACATCGCGCAATGGGGTTTTTAACATCCAGTCCATTTAAAACTACTCGAGTCATTGCCTATTGAATTGTAACGCATTATTCTATAACTTGCCGGTGATCCGTGCAAATAAGTTAACACCCTTGTGGGTTTACACACTGTAAATCCGAGTAATCCTCCCATCCATCTGCATTGGTGTTACTACAGTTTGCATCATGATTCCAATCACCCCAGCATGCTTGCTCGTACCATGGGCAATCGCCCGGACCTTTAGGACTACAGCCTCCATTCTTCCAATATTGACGATATTTTACTCTCTTTGCAACATTGTCCCACTCAAAACAATTACCGCCGCCTTCCATTGTGCACTCGGCTTCATTTTTTGAAGACACGCCACCGTTGCGCCATTTACACGCAGCGTTACTGTCGCATCCATCCCTCACGTGCCAGCAACCATAGGTAAGGCTATTTGTGTTTGGATCAACTTTGGCTTTTACGCCCCGCACAACATTAGTAGACGCTACGGGCAAGTACTGCACGTCACACGAGTCGTATCCAAGCGCCTTGTTTTTGAGAAAATAATCGTACACCATCTTAAGCGTAATAAGCAAATTGCGGTCCACTTGATAAAATCGTCGTAAGAAATCCCAGATAGGCTCAAACTCCCATGCAATACCTTTGTCGTCAATTAACGGGGATTGTAAAAAGTCGAACAGCATGCCGTCTGGGGGCGGGCAGTTATCTGCGTTGGCAATGCTTGCAAGCTGCGCCCCTACAGACCCGCCGCCCCACGCAAACGTTCGGCCATTAATGTTAAGAGTGTACGCTTTGTCAATATCGCTCTGTGTAAACTCGTCGCAGCCTTGCACTTTGCCGCTATTTATGCCAAAGGACGCCGACGCTTCCGCGCAAGCTTTTGCTTTCACTGACCTGGCCACATCCGCGGAATTTTCAGATGACGAGTACAAACGGCGGTATTTGCGACCCACGTGCTCTTTAATTAACACGTGCGATCCCCACCGCTTAATAAATGCAATGTATTCGTCAACATCTGTAGCCGAAATCACTCTGCCCGCAGTTGGCGTAAATGTAGAAAGGCTTTGAAAAGCCGCTTTAAAAGTAGGGTCCAGATTATCCCACGTAATGCTTTCAAAGCTCAACGTTACAACGCCGTTTTCTCTAAAAGTTTCAAAGTCTGAAGTAAACACATTTTTGTGCGTTTTTGCGCTATAACCAGTTTCGTACTCAAAGTTAGCACTCATTTCATACGCACCTCCTTTTACGTCTACTCCGCCAGTAGCTTTATTAGCAGAGCTGTTTACACGGTCTGACGTGCTAGTGGTATTGCTAAAGCGAGTTTCTACTTGACCAGTACCCGAGTTGGCGGCCATAACAACGCCTCGTTGCGTAGGAGTGTTTAGCGTAGTGTTGACTAGCAGTTTAGGCCGAACCGCTGCAGACTCAAATGTAGTAGGGTCTAATTTAGTGTCCGGCAAAAAGAAGCCCCTGCCAATTGCTGTGCATTCTCTGGGATCTCCGGGATAAGTAGGATTTGGACACACGCTTTGCGGCGGATCCCAAATTGCGTCCCCTAACCGGCCTCGCTCTTCATAGGGCGGCAAACACGCGGGGCTGTTGGGTTCTGATGGTAGACACACACCCGGCGGCGGCTTGTTAGGGTCCGGTACTGGAGGAGGTCCGCAAGCCCCCAAAGTTTTAAAGCTTGACATCGACAATCGACGAGCCATTTTATTTATTCTAAAGATTTAAAAACAAAAGTTCGATACATGGAGCAGAGCCGCCAGTCGACAGGCGACAACTTGCCGTCAAACTTCATCTTCAACTCCAAATCTTTTAAGTCTTCTTTTTGGTAATACGTCTTTAGATTTTCACTGGCCACCAATTCCAAATTGTGCTTGTGCGCCAGCTTTACAAACTCGGGCATTGGAATCAAATACTCTAGACTGTTTTGTACCAGCTTGGAAGCAGTCAAGTTGAAAAAGTAGGACATGCCCCACTTACACTCTGGAGGCTTAAAGTAAAGCATCGTGTTGTGAATGGCTGAACCAAACTCGAGCGTAAAGAAAGGATGCTGAAACTTGTTTGATCCGGAGCCAAGCAACGCTTCAGCTGCGCAATCCATTACGCTGTCAGCATCAGGAATAATACCAATGAATGTGCCGCCTGGTGTTAACCACGTGTGTATTTGATGCAGCAGCTTGTCCATGTGCTCAACCCTGTCCCACAAGTAGTGAAGCGCAAACATGCAACTGACAGTGTTTAACGACTTTTGCTCAAATCTGTCCATGTCCAACAAAGTTATGTCTCGCACCTCAAACTCGGTGTGCATAGACACATTGAAAGCGCGTGACTTGGCCTCTGCAATAGATTCTGATGAGATGTCCATGCCAACGTAGTGCGTATTCTCAGAGTATTTGGCCAAATCGCCACCTCGACCGCATGCAAGATCCAACACGCGCTCGCCTGCATACTTTTGGATGAGACTGGCCTTGATCAAATTGTGCATTTGTCTAAGCTTCAAGTCTAGCGCAACACCGCGGTCCTCTGATTTTGCAACCATGGAGGACGTGTCGTAGGCAGCTGCCATATTGTCTACTGTTTAAAATAAATGGGCGCTGCGCCTTCTTCTGCCGCCGCAAAGTATAAGAAATATTGGATGGAAAAGTGGGAAGCGGAACAGCAAGCCCAGCGTGAAAACAACGACCCGTTTGCAAAAGTGCACCCTGCGTCCGTGTCAAAAATGCCGGCTTTGCACCATCAGCCCGCTATTGTAAGTTTGCAGGGCTCTATTAATTTGAGCGGACGAGAGTTGCTGCACTGGCGCTCTTAAGACTTTGACTGAATGATGATTACAGTGATCATGAGCAACAGCGTAGTGACTACACCTAAAGTGGTAATAACATCCGAAGCGTGCATTTATTACTATATAGGTTATTTCGTATTGTAACCACTCATGCATATACGGGGTGTGTTGGATTGGTCGCGATACATGCAAAAGCCATAGTCTGGGGCGCAAAAGTCGCACTTGCCCCCGGGACAGCAATTTCTTGACGCACACTGTGTTGCGCGCACGGGCTGTTGTGGAGCCATAAATGCGCGGTACGGCAAGTTTCCAAATAAAGGATTTTGTTCTTCAAGCGGCAAAAAAGATGGACCGCAGCACGTTTCCGTCTTTGCACCATCCGTGTACTGCGATTGCATTAGCCGAGATCGAGGCATTTTATATAATCTCAAGCTTAAAAAAAACATGGGCGCTTGTTTGTCACAAGCCACTAACGACATTACCCTAAAGTTTCACACCGCAGACTCTGCCGAGTTCCAGCTGGCCCCTGATGTGTCGAAATCAAAGGCGCTGGCTGCATTAAAAACGGTTATTACGGGTGCCGTATACCGCCGATTTGGCAAAGAAGACGTTGCACGTTTTGTAGACATGCTGCTGCTTTCCAATCCGCTAGAAAGCGAAATCTTGGGAGCTGATGTTACCGCATCGGCGGAAGCTTCAGCCGCCCGTCAAGCAGCAATTACAAAGCTTGCGGAAGAGCTTGTTAAGGACGTTCCAAATGGCCGCCCGACATTTGTGTTTGCATACGGCACGCTATACCTGCGCGTGGACATTTCATCCCAGCTTCCCGTGTTTAGTCGCAAACTAGCGTCATTTACTATTGTAAAAAAGCCTAAGACGCAAGTTCCGGTAGAGCACCCTGGACGCTATGCTAATCCGTGCGTTGCGGAAGCGTTTGTGAAGCCGCCTAAACCGGTTTTGCCACCTCAGGCACCTTTCATCATGCCGCCCCCGCTATTTACGGGGGATGCCGGCCCGGAGCTTAAAGCCGTTGTGGTCACCCCAGCCGCAAGTTGAAAATAAAATTCTTGTGAGTGTGTAAAGATGTACAATCAACGTTTTCACTGTGTCCCTCCCCCCCAATGTGTGCCCATGTGCCGAAATCCGAATGCCCGGTTTGTAAGAATGCAGCATGGCGTCGATCCCGCTGCGCTTATGGCAAAGCTTAAGAAGGCTAAAGCCAAGTTTTACGGCGCGGATTGGTGCGGGTACTGCAAGAAGCAGATGGCGGAGCATGAAGGACTAAAGCAGTTTTACAAGGAGTGTGGTAAGGGCGGGTGCAAGACGTCTAGCGGGGAGGAGATTACGGGTTTTCCTACGTGGGAGATTAACGGCCAGGCTATTAGCGGCTACAAGACGCTCGCTGAGCTAGATTCCATGTGCTAAGCGCGTCAATTTAAAATAAAGTTAATTATTGTTTTGTAACAAAAATGTGGTCTAAAACAATTTGGCACCGACTAAAGCCTGCAGTGTACCGCGCAAAGCCCATGTGGGTTAAGCAAAAGAGCGTGACGGATCAGTGCACAAAGCACAAGGTGCTTTACGAGGGCACCAACTCGCGCTACGAGTCGGTGTGGTACACTGCTGATGACATTGAGATGCAGCACGTCAGCACTGAAAAGAAATAAACATAAAAATGCGCAGTCTAGTAAAGATGGCTTCGAGTCCGCAATGGGTGCTTTCCCCGGATGGCAGCCAGTGCAGCCCTAAGAACTTTCCATCGCCAAGTGACCGCATGTACAAGTCGGAAGGCATGTGCGAGTATGCGCGCTACAGGTCGGATCCGCAAACGTTTAATCACCCGCAAGGGTTGGAGTGCAATTTTTTGGGATGCCAGCAAGTATGGCTACGACCCGGGCAACAGAATGGCGGCATGCGCATGCAGAGCCGCGGCAACTACCACAACGGCCCCGAGTGGCGAGTTATGGGCGCAGGGTGGGGCGGAGGTAAAGTAGCTTACCCGGGCGGCTGGAAACAATTTTGGTGAGTTGTAAATCGGCAATAATTAATAAAATGTAGCAGAAATGTTTATTGTTATTCTATTTTTTGTATTAGTGCTCATTGCATCGTGCACGCTGCCCGACTTTTCCATTTCCTCTTTAACGCAAATCGCAACCAACGCATTTGCAAGCAACGAGCCAGCTGCGCCGCCAAGTGAAAGAAAACCAATGCGCATGCCTCGCGCCCGTAAATGCAAAACTGCAGTATTACCGGCAGAGTCAAGTGAAGACTAGCTCGTTGGTCTTGGGGTCTGCAGATATTACAACCGAGTTTTTCTCGGGCGCCCACCAACTTAGCTCTTGCGGCCCTGTCATTTCCATTCGGCTAATATACGTGTCTACAGGGTGCAGTTGAAAATGAGTACGCACATGAGTCCCCACAATCTCGGCGCATTTGCCGTCAGAAGCCGCAATCAATAAACGTGACAATCCCCCCAAGCTAAAAGCACATGACGCTACCACGTGACCCGTAAACTCCTCAATGCCTTCAACCCTTGCGCCTGTGCTTAGCGTTCGCGCAGAATTGCTAAACTTGTCTTTTACTTCAGACTTTGGCGCCTCACTGACAGTAAGATGCTTGGTTGCTTTATAAAACAACAACGTTGCAATTTTGGCTACGTGAGTAGCAGACATCAACTTGGCGCCGTCAATGGCTGCATGCGCAACGCTAAGCGGAGGGTAAGTGCACATGCGTTGCACGTACTCTTTGCCAATTTTAGAATCTACGCGCTCAATAATTGAAGGCTGTGTGATATTTTGAGCCAATTGCCATATGCTAAGCACTGGCTTGTGAACAAATCTAAAATAGTGATATTTAAGCAAGCCCATCGGCCCATGCGCACCGGGAAACATGGATCGGCAAAGCGCAACTGCAGGTGACACCACCGCATTTGGCACCGTGGCTAGATAAGAAGGCAAAAGTCCTGATTCGGCTCTTATCCGCCCAATGTGCTTTGTAATAAACGATGGATACACGCCGCCATTAAACTCCTCGTGCGCTCGTAGAAGTGCTACCGCATCGTCCATCTCTTCACTAGAACCGCGTCGAGGCGATGTCATCTCCATTTACATTTCCACGCTAACAGCACACGTGCATTGCTAACGCACCTCTTTTTGTCTGCCGGCTCAATAAAGGCAAGCTTACCATGGCCTCTGCCGACGATTTTTATACTATTTTTACCAAAACCCAATCAAGCACACCACCACCCACTGAGGAGGAAAAGCCTAGTATTACAATGGAACGTGGGCGTAGCAAGACGGAGCTTACCAAGTGGTGCTTTGAGCACAACGTCATCCTGCCACGCGGCTCTAAAAACGAACTTGCCAACTATTTAACATTTGACGGCTTTATGCTGCGCGTGCCTGAAGAACTAGAGCCCGCTTTTTTAGAGGAATACGCGCGATGCGTGCTTGTCAACAAAAAAAACTGCTTTATGATCGAGAAGCGCACGCCCGTGTACCGTATGCACTTTGACCTGGACTGCGTGCAGCCAGAGCCTGTGGACACCGACACTGTTCTTTCGTGGTGCCGCCACTTTATGACTGCCATTCGCGCATTTTACCCCGACGCTCCCGCTAAATGCATGGACATGGTCATTATGGCTGCTGTGAATACCCCGCCCGCTGATCCTGCTGCGCACAAACATGTGACAGGCTCCGACGGAACTACGCCCTGCGTCAAGTGCGGCTTTCACGTTATCATGCCGCGGCTGCTCGTGACCATGAAAGAGGCATTGACACTCCGCGCTGCATGCGTAGCTGCATTTATTAAACACGTAGGCGCTCGTTCCCCGCCGTGCAACTCGGTAGAGGACTTGATTGACGAGTGCGTGCACCGCGCCAACGGGCTGCGCATGATGGGCTCTAAAAAGATGGTGAAGTGCTCTAGCTGCAAACGCGGCAGCGGTGGATGCATGGAGTGCAACGGCACTAAGCGTCAAGTGGAGGATCGCGTCTATCTGCCCACTGCTGTGCTGAATGAAACGCAGGGGGCAGCACGAGTCACCGAAGGCATGGACTTGCTTAAAATGCTAAAGCAGTGCAGCATTCGGGAGCTAGGTGCTGGGGTGGTAATTACGCCTATGACCATTCCGCCTGGCGCGCCGGTGCCCGCGTTCTTTGCCGCTAAGAGCAGCACGGTGCAGAAGGCAGGTGACAAGCGCGACATGAACTACGCGGGCTGCGCCTTTAAAGAGGACGGCAATCGAAGCGCCAAATTTTCAGTAGAGATTTCTATTCACACTGAGCTAGCCGCAGAGATGCTGGCAGCAGCGCGCAAGCTGGACCCCGTGTACAAGGACGTTACGTTTAAGGACATTAAGTGCGACGCGGATCGCTCCGTGTACGTGTGCCGCACATCGGGCTGGGGCTCTAGCTACTGTCTCAACGTCAAACGCGATCACAACACCAACACCATTTGGTTTCAGTTTAGCGACAAGGCCGGGCTGTCACAGCGCTGTTTTTCTGATAAAGCTTGCCCGCCGGGATGTTCAGCTCGATGCCGGGTGTATGCTTCGCCAGCAGCGCGCATTGCTGACCCGCTGAGATCCGCGCTTTTTCCTAACAGCAAGGAGCAGAAGAAGAAGGACGCAGCTGCTGTGGTGCACGTCGCCAAGATGCTGGCTTACTCTAACAGCAGCAGCAGCAGTGCGGCCGCGGCGGCGTCAGAGGGCGGCGGTGCCAGCAACATGTCGTTTGAAGAAGAGATTAGACCGCTCAGCAAAATGACGGCGTTGGAAGTGAGCCAGTTGACTATGAAACAGCTGGCCCTGGCGCAACAGCGCGAAAAGGAGCTTGGGCTTGCCAAATCAAAGCGCATGCGGGAAGAAAGCGAAAATATTATACTAAAAAAACCAAAAGTATGAAGCGTGGGCATCCTGATGCGCTATATGCGCTATGCGCCCCTTTGCCATTTCATTATTCAAACATGCGCGCAAAAGGGCAGCAGCGCATGTTAGAAGTGGTGCAAAACCCTGACGTTGCAGCCGCTTTGGAGGAAGGCGTGGCGGCTGCGAGCGTGATGGACGGCGCTGCGGAATATTACACTACACTGTCTTTATTAGCGCACGCCGTTCACATCAACCCTGCGCTAAAAAATTTGCGCGAAAAAGCGGTTTTGGTGCCTCAAGCTCAACTAGCTCCGCACGCGCCCATTGAACGCTTTCACGCTGCTACCCGAGAGCGCGAAGCCAAATTGGCGGCGTTGCTAGATGCTGCAGACAAGGCGGACGCGGGCGAAGACACCCAGTACAGGTGCCGCAAGTGCGGCTCAAGGGTCAACGTGTCTCCTGAACAGACGCGCTCTGCAGATGAAGGCATGACGGTGTTTGTCACTTGTCGGAACACCACCTGTCGTCATCGCGAGGTTCGCCACTAAAAAAAGCATCTTTGAATTCTTGAATGACATGGGGCAGCTGGTAAAAGTTGTTAAGCTCGCCATCGTTTACCGGAAGATTCGGATGCACCGGCGCATTATACGAAGTGTCTGCCACCGGGTGCCGAGGCGGGCCCTGGATGCTGCTTGGTCTAAACATTTGTTCCTTGCAGTAAAAAAAATTCAATAAATTGCACACACGATTTTATTAGCTCCGGCGATCGCCTTTGCGGCATCTTTTAAACTCGCCAGATCTCTTGCGGCATCTGCGGGACGATCTGGATCTAGAGCGACGCGATCTGCTGCGAGAGCGTCTAGAGCGACGAGATCTTCGAGAACACCGTCTAGATCTAGATCTGCGCTTTCTGCGGCCCCCATCGCGGCAAAAAGGGTCGGCGGCGTCACCATCACGCACCATGCGCGCCATAGCCCGCTTTCCACTAGCAGAAGCCCGACGGCTTACAATCTTGCCAGAACGATTGTACTTTAGATCGCCCTTCGTCAGGCCGCCCGTCGTGTGGTGCGCATTGCCGTGCATAACTGCGGCGCGGCTGCCAATGGCTCTCTTGCAAGACCGCGACCTTCTTCTCGAGCGGGATCTTCTGCGTGATCTAGGCATGATGTAGGGTGTTTACTAACGCCGCGAAAAAAAATAACGTACCGAGTAAATGGCTGCACTCGTCATGCAATCGTTAGTAAACCTTGGCGTTATGAAAACCGCTACAATGCCTGAAGACGAGGATGGCTGGGACCCTAACAAGTATAGCAATACGGACATGTACCCCAACTCTGATGCAGTGGATTCTAGCACATTGGACGATTTTAGAACGTTCAGGCACAGCGACAAGGCGCAAGAGTACCCTAAAATGGAGGTTGACCCTGAGGGCGCGTGGGCTCCTGCAATCCAGCCCGTACAATTTTTGCAAGTAGACCCCGTCATGAGCGAGGACGTGCTGTACCCCAACTACCAATACACGCACTGGCGAGATGTTAACGCCGCGCAAGCCGCTGAGGGCGAGTTGGAGTGCGAATACCAGTTTCCTGGAAAAATTATTGACAAGGGTACCATTGGCTCAAAGGAACTCATGGGTCTTAACATGGCGCAGGAAACAGTGTTACCGGCCGGAGCAGGTAGCGAGGCATCTCCGTACTTTGCCCCTCTGCCAGTTAGCGCTATTGCACCTACTATGGGCATCAAGTACCAAAGCGGACTGACGTACATGGACTCCACCAATCTTGATGCGTACAACCAAAACTTTGTGTCGCTAAGCGCTCTGCCCGCAGTGCACATTGGCACGTGGAAGGACGCGTACACGGGCACCGAGTACCACGCGTACGAGTCGGCCATGCCGCCGCCTGATGCCGATTACGTCGATATGTCGCACAGCTCGGCTAAAAACGTTAAAATTGGCCTGCTTCAAGGCGGAGGAGCTGGGTTTTCTAATGACACGCCGCACCCCGACAAGCGGGAAATTCTTGACGACGAATTCCACTACCACGCCAACATCCCCATTAACCAGTATGGCGGTGCAGATGGAGGCGTCTGGGCGGATGCGCTGCAAGCCAGAGCGTACTATGGCGCCGAGCGCAACATGCGTTTCACGCACAATGACGAGAGACCCGACGGAACGGATGGGCCCGAGCTGCTTGACCAACTGCCTTCTAACAAGGACGGCATTTATAATGAAAAAGTGCGCTTTGTACCCCGGTTGCAGCACACAAATCGCGGCAAGAAAGATGAGATTACGTTTAGATCCGGCGCAGGCCCGATGCCGCAGGGCATGCAAGATCATCACACAGCTAAAATTTACACGCACTTTCCGCAGCAGCTCCCTGACATTGAGCGACAGGGCGGGCCTGCCAATCTTTTTCAGGGCGTGCAGGCGTCGTCGCAGTACGCCGAGCTAATGGATTCTGTTGTGCCACAGCGCGAAGAGACGCAGTTGGATGCAGGCCATGTGTCTGCAACGATGGGCGCGTCTACCACATCTCACGGCTTGTTTGGCACCGTGTTCCCTCAAGCGTCTAGATCAGGCGAGCATGAAATGACGTTTACGCAACGGGGGCTGACTACTAGCACGCATGAATCAGTTAGCGCTAATGTAGGTGCAGTGTACTCGGAGGGCGGTGGGGCGCAGGCGCTTGGCCTAGGTGGGCAGAGGCCTACAAGAAGTAGACGCATCGAGTTTTTGGCGCGGCTAGCAGGCGTTTCAAAGAGCGGCGCAGATTCTACTATGGCTACCGCGGAAGCATCAAGAGGAACTGTAGTTTATTTGAAAGATAACAAGGGGTATCAAATGGATTATGTGGGCGGAAGGCAGCCGTATGCTAATACGAGTATGGAGGGAGCGCTGCCTGGCATTGTGCAGCACAAGAACAAGCATCACCCGACTCAAGAGTATTACGGCAACCCTGGAGAGTATGCTACTAACATCATGGGCAGGCTAGATCCTAGCACGCAGCTGAAGGAAGACTATAACCCTGAGACCGTGCGCATGCCCAATATGGAGATTCCGCACTACGTGGGTGTTGCAGCAGCGCAAGCCTTTATTGAATTTGAGCCGCAGCCGTGTCCTCTCATTTTTTAAGCAACTCGACTTGTTGTTCCAGCGCCTTTTTGGTAGCCGGATCTGTTTCTTGATTAGCTGCTAGTTTTAAGTAAAACTCGCTGTATTTTAAAGCGTTTGTTTGCAATTGAATAAACGCAAGCCCAAGATTCTTATGCAGCGTGGCATTGCGCAAATGTAGCGGTATACTCATCCATACAGCTATAGCTTCAGCCAGCCTGCCCATTTTAAATAAACACACGCCTTCGTTGAGGGCAGCATTATCTAGTTTTATACCAATGTGCCGCAATTTTTCAAAAAACGGTTGGGCGGCATCATACTTTTCAGCCGCATACAGCTCTACCGCGTTTTTCCAGTAGTCTTGAACAGCCGGGCCCACAAAGTGCGTCATAACAAACAAGCGCTTTTGATCAAAAGAATAGTCGGCGGGCTTGCCAATGCACATAAACGGAATATCTTTTCCGCCATTCCAAGAGTCTTTCAGTTCCGTAAATGGCGTCAGCGCAAGCTGCTGTCTAAAAATTAGCTCCTCGCTATCCGCCAAGTTTAGCCTGCGATACGCATTTGTAGCATTTGCTTCGTTTAAAGCAGTGTAGCAGTACAGGTACGTATTGCTCAGCAACGACACTTTGTATTCGCCAGTACGGTGGATGTCCAAGATTTGCAAAAACACTATAAAGTCGTCAAACAACGCTGACTTTTCGCAGTACCGTAAAGGTGCGTTAGCCGCTTTGCGGCTTAACGCAATTAAGCGCACCGGGGTGTTTACCTTGTGCACTGGCAGAACAAAGGGATTTTCACGCGGTATAAAGCGCCACCAATGTTTTTCCATATCTCCAAAGGTACGCAGTCCAAACTTTTGGTCTAAACCCACACACCCTTCGTACTCTGGATCCCAGGGACCCATGACTTTATCATTCGTCATGATGCCTACAATATCCGGCTTTGCCTCAACCACTTTAGAAAACTGCTCCAGCGCGCAAGGATAATACGCGTCATCCCCATCTAGAAATAAACAATAATCGTCCTCTTCGCCTTTAAATTGATCAATTAAGCTGTTATGCCCTTTTCCTGGCTTTCCATTACTTTCTGTCACCACAATGTCTAAACCAGTGGCCCACGGTTCAGCCTTGACCTCCGCAACATATGTCGGATTCATAGTGTTAATTACAATCCGCACGCGCACATTAAGAAATTGCTGGGGCAGTTGCCATGCCGTCAAGGAAAAAAAAGCACGCTTTAAAAGCTCTTTGTTCCCAGATGTTAAGATGAGCGCCAAAACGGACACGGAGGGTATACTAACCGACATTTTCTATTTAAACTTTTATTAGTGATAACCCGCTGCCGCACCTCCAGAAAAGTAAGACGGGGCTTGTCTAGGCGCCGGTGCAGCAGCTGGTTGCTCATCTTCGTCAATTGCGCTCGCAATAATTAGATTAGTTGACCCCTTTTGACCAAACCCGTACGTCTTGGAATCAAACTTGTGCGCGCCGTGCCCAATGTTCAGTCGAGCTGCGGCAGATCCAGTTGCATCCGCAATCACAGTAGCTTTATCATTGCCTTTCTCTCCAAATCCGTATGCCACGCTATCAAACAAGTTGTTGCCAAGCGATGAGCCAAACCCGGCAAAGGATTGCGGCTCTACAGGCTTTGCCGCCACAAATTTGAATGCCTCCGCTCCTCGGTACGCAGTGCGCGTTGGCTCTACGCCCTTCTCTTTGTTCCCCGCCGTTTGATGAATGAGAATGGGAACGCCAGTAAGCCATGACGGGCGCTGCTTTATCTGAAGAGCGTCTTGCACCATGGCGTCTTCCAGCAAGCCGCGTTGACTCATCAGCTCCAGCAACTTTTCACACGGCGGGTCGCCGGGTTTAATGTAGACAATGTAGTCTTTATAGTCACCATCACTGCCCGCCATGTTTGATATTATTTGCGTTTAAAGAGACCAGATCACAACGCACCTAGTCTTCGGTAGTGACGCTTGGAAAATAGGTTTCAAGCTCTGCTAAAACTCCCGTTAAGTGCTTAATGAAAGCCGGACGGCAACGCTCCACTACCCCGTTGCGCGTAGTCAACACGCCGCCGTATCGGGACGCTCTAAACACTTGCGGCAAACTCCACAACCCGAGAGCCTGTTTTTCAAAATAATCCTTGTCAACTACCAACGGCCCCGCGTTCACTTCAGAACCCACATCCAAACGTTGCATTTGGGCGCAGAGTGGACGGCAGGGCGGATTGCACGGCGCTGCGCACATGGACACGTGCTCTGCCATGTCATCATTTTCCGAGTTGGATTTGCCGTCAATTCGGCGACTTGTTTTTTTCTTTTCATGAATCAGCGGTCTAGCATGCACCCCAGGGTGCAGCAAGAGCCATAGGCGCTTCACTGGATCCGACACTACAGCCGGCAAATTGCGCATAATGTGCAAGCACCTTGCAAACCGTCGCGAAGCGCCTGGATCCCATGGCACTTGTTTGAAAAATAGCACGTACTGCACACGAGCATTGGTTTTTGAGATTGCATTAAATTCGAGGCGCAACAAATACTTGTCCTGGCGCAGCGATTGCGAAATGTCAAAGTAGTTTGAGCGGGGAATATTGTCTGCGGCGAAATACTTCATCATGCCCGCAGTTTCTTCTACAAACTCGCGCGCTGCAATGTCCTCGGCGCTTTCCCCCGGATTTGCTTTGCCCCCAAAACAACCCCACATGCACGACCCTCTGCTCCATCGCGCATTGTACCGTTCTTGGCCCAGCCAAAAATACATGCGATTGCACTCTGGATCTATTGAAAAAGGCAAAATGCCCGCCCCTATGATCTGCACAACATCTTCACCCATTTTATAATTACACGCCTTACCTTTATTTTATTATCCTTCACCGCACTACTACCTGTTCAACCGAGCTCTGCGTTCGGCCGCGCTAAACTGCATGTGATGATCCAACTGGTCTTGCTTGGCCAGTTCTGGTGTTGAGCTGCAGTTGCCATCTTTGTAGATGGCCCGAATCACCCAAACTAGCTGAAATACACACACGCCCTCTAAATCGCACGGCTTTGTCATACTTTGAGACAATTCAGTCATGATAGCTGTAATCACCGGATCAGCGCCTTTTATTTGTCCACCAGGCGCTGTGCAAAATCTCCACACGTTTTCAATAATTCCCGCCAGCTTTTCATCGCCGCACTTGGAGGCGCGCAACACACACGGCAAAGCTTTAATAAATTGCACAAACAACTCTCTGCGCCGCGCAGGAGGGTTCTGGTCCTCGTCAGCTGCCGGCTGTACCCAATCTTTGTCTTCGGACACGCAAGGATAAGATAGTGCAACCATAAAGAGCACTGAAATAACGTCAGGTGCAGTGATTTTTAGCGTAAACACGGAATTGCGCTGCTGCACGCACTCCCAAGAAGGATGCTTACCCGCGTAAAACGGCGGAGGGGCGTCTGGATGGTTGGGGGTGTTAAGCGGATTATGTTTTAACAAAACTTGAGTAACTGTTTTGGGTGAAATGCCTAGTGCTTTTGCTACACGAGGCCCGTGCTCTTTGCCCCAGAACTGCCAGTCTAGCTTGTAATTTACCATGTTGTGCAAATCGTACATGAAGCGCGGCAGCATGTGCCCCGGCATATCTCTTAGACTCTTGTATCCCCTAAATTGCAACGTTTTGTTTAAGAAAATTGGATAGGAGGCGCGGCAGTATGTGCACGGCAAAATGCCCTCTATAGACTCCATCAAGTCAGCTACACAGACTGGCACCTCAGGCGACGTGCACCCAAAAGACACGCCGTGCAGCATCTTCCAAAAAGGCATGCCCCATTGCGACGGCGCAAGCTGCATAGTTTACTTTTTCAATCGCCGATATTTTACCAAAGCAAAACCCACAGCGCCTAAAAGTAGAATTCCTAGCAATACCCACATTACAATCATCCCCGCTGAATTGTCGGTAGTAGCAGTTTCCGTTGCCAGCCTGCTAGCCGGTGTAGCAACTTGCCCTCTCAACATGGATTTTACGCGCTGATCGTAAGACATCGTGGGCTTTCCTAGTCTGGCGGATACGCGATTGTGAAGCTCTGCAACCCACTTACCTAACGTCGTAGCATCTTGCAGATCTAAATCTTTTAACGGCAGCGCTTTTATCTCAGCTGCAAAATTTACCCGGCAGCTCTTGCAAGGCAAGTAAAAATTTAGGTTTTCCAGCAAATTACGCGCTGCTTGTTTTTCCACAGATGTAGGCTTATCGGGATAAGAAAAGGCAAATGCGTGCAGAAAAATCCACGTGCCCCACCCCCACGTCTCTGGAGGCACATTTTGCCTACGCTTATCTGTCGCTTCGCATTCTTCCGGAAACTGCAAAGGCATTTATAATCCTTTACAATTTTTTGCGCGAGAAATCTTCCATAGTCTAGTGGTTAGGACTCTTGACTTTGAATCAAGCAGCTTCGGTTCGATTCCGAATGGGAGAGATTTTTTACCTGCGATCACGAGATCTGCTTCTGTGCCGTCTAGGGCTGCGGCTTCTGTGCCGTCCAGGTGATCTGCTGCGGCTTCTGCACCTCTTACAGCGTCGGTAAGGCGATCTGCTGCGTTTACTTTCTTTACTGCGCCGTCCTAATTGTCCCGTTGCATACGGGTTTTTGTTAGGAAAATCGTAAGTTAATTGCCTGACACGCGCACGCATTGGTAAAGAATCAAGCCACGAAAAATATTCTTCATCGTCCTTTCGTCTGGGATGTTTCGACATTTTTTACACTCCACATTTAAATCGGGTCTGAAAGTAAAAGATTAGTATATGGTGCGCGTCTTGTCGCAAAACATGTATTTACGCCCCGGTTTGATCCAGCACCGGCACGGCGATAATAAGCGCGCGCGTTTTTTAAAGCTGCTAGCTATTTTGCCTCAGTATGACGTAGTGTGCTTGCAGGAAATGTGGTACCGGCGAGCCGACCTTTTGATTCACGCAGCTCGGCTTGGCCTGCCATACTATGCCGTGTCGCCCAAGTCTTTAAAAACCGACGGCGGGCTAGTCATCCTCAGCCGCTATCCCATGCTGCAAAAACGTTTTCTGCTGTATAGACACGGCATCTTTCCAGACACTATGATCCGCAAAGGCGCTTTAGCAGTAAAGATTATGATTGGTAGTGCGACGCTAAGAATTATTAATTTGCACGCCCAAAGCAGCTACAGAATGATTGACCCTAATGCGCATAAAATTCAGCTAACTCAATTGCGCGCCACACTGAAATGGACGGGCCGCGAGCCGCACACTGTTGTGCTGGGAGACTTTAATCTGGATGGCATGCAGCACGACCTCACACCCATTTTTGTCAATTTTTTAAATGCCGTGCCCCCTACTCCCACAACACTCATCACGTTTCTTAATGACAAAGAAATCATGTCTACGACCAGCATGTGCCCTCAGTGCAAGGCGCGCTTAAGTACAGGCATGCGCACCGTGCCCATGCAGCTAGATCACGCGTGGGTTACGCCCGACTTAAAAGTCTCGGCCTTCAAAACGCGATCTAGCCCTGTGCTTTCTGACCATGCCGGACTTGATTTCAAAATCGTTTTAAAGTGAAATCGCTCACCGGCAAAGCCAGACTCTTCGCCAACGCACTTAACGCCTTGCCCTTAGCGCCGCCTGTTACCACCGGCAAACCCACATCCAAAAGCAGCACATCTTCAATGCCAGTCTTTTTGGCAAGTTGACGCATCGCAGACGCCTTGCCACTTGTATTGGACAAACCCTTTGGAAACGAGGGGTAGCTGCTCCTATTAAAACTAGTCAATGCCACAGTGCGGTTAGCCAATGACGACGCGATATGCGGCGTCGTGTAGTTCATCGCTATTGCGTCTGACAACGCCGCGCTAACAACATCCAAATCCTGACACGCCTTAGGGTAGTTTTCAAACAGCAGCATGGGCGACATGAACTTGTCCACAAACTCATCACTGATTTTGCCGCTCAACACGCGCTGCGCTGCACCAAACGCAGAGTCAAAGTCGTCGTACACGTCGCCGCCCGCAATGCCCTTTACGCACCCGGTAGAATGCAGCCACTGCAAACTTGTAATAAACTTGCGCCTATCGCCATTTGCGCGACGCGCCGCTGATTCCACATGCTCCTTCTCCAGCTTCACGTTGTTCACAGCCTGAATCGCGTCACCTAGCGCCACAAGCTCAGGCACAGGCGTGCGGCCCAATTTTAAATGAAGCGCACGCTCAGGCAATGCAGTGCACAGCGCTTTGGTCTGCCGGTAATCCTCCTCGCCCACAGTAATGATGACAACTAGAGTAGCCGGCACCTTGCGCAGCCACTGCATAAACACACGGCGTTCCGCAGGTAATAGCGTCTCCAACTCGTCCAAGAACACTGCCGAGCTTGCCTCGTTTTGAAAACTCAGCACATCTAGCGTATCTTTCAATGATGCGTCTGACAACTCTTGTGATGCGCGGACGTCCAACACGCCAAGATTGCGCTTTTTCATGGCCGCCTTGGCTAGCGCAGTCTTGCCGCTGCCACAAGGGCCTTGAAGCAGTAAGCAGTTGGAATTCCAAGCCAGGATAGATTTAACAGCACTGCCATTGCCCACAATCTTGCCTCCCGGATTTGACGTCCACAAATAGTCCGTCTTGACAGCAGGGGGCTGCACTGCAGGAGGTGCAACAGGAGGCGCCGCAGAAGTAGGTGCAACAGAAGTAGGTGCAATCATGGGCTGCTCAACCACAACAACGGGAGGTGGTTTAGGCAATGGTTTGAATGTAAGCTGAACTTGTTTTTTATTTTCAACCTTCTCGCGCAACTCCTTCATACTCGGCATCTTGCGCTTCATTTTTTATGGTATTTTTTTATACTTTACAGCCGGGGGGAAAGCTTGTACTGGCGCATAATCTCTGACGTCAGCGTGTCCCAGCTGTCAAACACGTAGAGACGCTCGTTTCGGCAAGCGCGCAGCGACTCAACCTTCTTGGACTCAAAGTCAGCCGCCGTCAGCTGGTCCTTGTCCTTGAGCAGCACCTCGGCAAACGTGCCCGAAGGCAGCGCCGTCTGGATGCGCGACTGGGGTACGCCGCATGCGTACTTGGCCAGCTGGTGCGACGACGTGACAAACAGGAACTGCGCCTTGCGGAAATTGCGCTTGAGTGCCGTCACATAGGCCTTGGCGTACAGATTAAACAGACGGTCGCGCTGCGCCAGGTTGCCCTTGCTCTGCAGATCTTGCAGGGTGGTCTTGGTGGCATCCGTGAGCGACGCCCAGGTTTCGCCCTCCACGTCCACGCAGTAAAAGTTGTCGTCGTTTAGGTTGTACAGCTTCTTGCACAGCTCCGTCTTGCCGATGATGAGCACTAGGGCGGAGCTCGACTTGGCTGCAGTTAGCATGCACCGAAACACTTGGCGGAAAATCGTTTCCGCAATCACACTAGAAATCGATGAGGTCGCAATAATTGCGGCTGGGTCCATTGGTATGGTTGTGAGGGGGTCGGTTTGTAACGGCCCGGGAAAAAATTAACGCGCTACTTAAGCTGTAGACTTGAAGCGTTTCATCTTTTCTGCAATGCGTGCGCGCACCGCTTCTTGCATGGCTTCCGTAGTTTGTTCAAAAGGCGAGTTAAACGCTTTTAGCACGCTCTCCGCAGTGACCTTGGGAACCTCTGCAGTCTTCTTTGCCCCAGGGGCAGGAGCCGGCGGTACGGCAGCGGTTGCCACCTGCACTTTAACCTGTTGCAAAGAAGTAGCCAAATCGGCGGCGTGCCCCTCTAGCACACTCTTGAGCGCCTCCGTCACGCTTTGCAATTTGGTGTCTTGCTCCGCTAACCGAGTTTGAGCAGCTGCCAGCTCATTCCGCATGTTGGCTAGATCGGCTACTTGAGCCGCGCTAGACGTTAGCGCACTAAGCCGCTCGAGTTTGGTCTGGTGCTCGGTTGCACTCTTCTTTAATTCAGCTCCCTGCGCGTCCATGGCTTTTTGCAGTGCATCTACTCTTAGTTTAAGCGCCTCCGTGTCAGCCTTGTCTGCCTTGAGCTCAATTGCTTTGACGCTTACACCCTGTAGCGTCAGCTCGGCCTGCGTCGCTTTTAGCTGCACCTTGAGCTCCTCAATCATGGCCGCTTTGGCCTCGTCGTCTTTGCGCATGACCCATGTCTCTTCTAATTCGTGTTGAAGCGACTTCATAAGCACCTCAAACTTACCGTCTTGCTCAATAAACTTGTCATCAATCTCTTTTGCGCGCTTCTCCTGAAGCTGCCTGGCGCGCTCAGTCTCTGCTGCATGCAACTTGCGCGTGTTTTCAACTTGACAAGCCAACACTTTAAAGTCGGCCATAATGGTGGTAAGGTTAAGGTTGTGTTTTACTTAGCACATGCATAATGTTAGCATTTGCTTCGCTCCGCCAGTCGTAACACCTCGGAGGCTGCAGTTCCCTTCGTGTATGGCCAGTACTGACGCGCCTCTGCGTAAGGGTCGCGCCCCGGGTGCTTGGCGCCTTGGACAGCATCCGCTTTGTGTGTCAGCACGCATCGCTTTTGATCGCAGTACCAGCATCCCGCCGTCAAGCGCACGTGATACTCCTCCGCCTCCGCGTGGCTCATGATGGCCGACATTTTTATAATTTTGTAAGCTTGCACAAAGTTGAAAAATTATACCATAATCACGCATGGCGGACTGCGCGGGTGTGGATAAGGCTGTGGCGGAAGCAAAAGCCAACATTTCCAGTGTTACGGATGAATTGATGCAGATTGTGCTATGTGGCAGGCATTACGGTCCAGCCATTGCAAAGCTTCTTCACAACGTTCTCCAAGAAGTGTACGGCGCCCGCGCCCTGCACACAACGGGTCGGGGCCAAGTGGAGATTGCCTACAAAGACAATCATTACAAGCCCGCATCGGTCATCTTCACCCACGATTCGTACGATCTTGAAGTGTATTTGGATGATGGCACCCTATTTCGTGGCAAGTGCGCCGACATTGTCACGTTTCTTAAAGAAAATGTACCCGTTTAATCATATCTTTGTTAGCTCAGATGGTTAGAGCGTCCGACTGTTAATCGGAAGGCCCACAGTTCAACTCTGTGACAAAGAGACTTTTTTGCTCCCTATGACGGGGGGTGCGCCAAATGTTAAAAAATAGAAATGTATAAACAAACAACCTTTCATGACTTCTTGTACATCGGATTCACAATGTGCCAGTAAAATGGGGAACAAAAGTGGAAACTTGGCTTGCGTTAATGGAATGTGCGCATGCAAACCCGGGTTTGGACCTGCACCCGGACCATCCACTTCTAATAATAATGGCGCTTGCATTAGAGATTGCATGCTTCAACCAAACTATTGTTATGACGATAGAACCTGCAAACCCTGGAATTGTAAAGTTGTTATGGATGAGTACGGTGATGTGCATCCTGAACTAGAAGGCGGAAAATGTAACGCAGCAGGCAAATGCGTGTGCAACCAAGGGTTTGGACCCGGCGCAGGCGGGTTGTATTGCGGCAGGGCTACATGTTCTAAAGATGAAGCAACCGGAAAAACGTGGTATGGAACTAAAGTTAAAGGTTTTTATTGCCCGCCTGGCGGTGGATCATGGGCGCGCCCTTGCTCGTGGGGTCAAGGAGACAACAACCAATATTGCCCTCCAGATCCTGTTACCGGCCTTAATACCACAATTAAAAAGTGTGAGACTATAAAAGGTTATCCAAAAGTACACACTGATGATTACACTGGATGCAAGCTTGGGGAGCAAGAAAAATGCAGTAAATCTTCTCAATGCTCAGGCGGATGCTGTGCAAGACCCGTGTTTTGGCCAACGGATGGTTTACAGTGCTTGACTGGAAGCAAACAAAGGTATGGTTGCGTTTAATAAAACGTATAAACAAATGTTTCATTGTCGTATTGCTGTGAATCAGCAAAACGTTCTAGGCACTCCGTTACTACCACTTGGCATTAACACGGGGTATTTTAGAGATGGTTACGCGCGTTCCTCGCCTCAAGACGCCGGGCAGCACATTGCGGCGGCAGTCATGACACAGCAGTTTTTAGATTTTACGGCATCCCGAGGCAACGATTTGAAAACGCCACGGTTGGGCTTTCCCGGCTTGAGACCTGGAGATCGGTGGGCGCTATGCGCATCGCGGTGGGTGGAAGCCTTGCACGCCGGTGTAGCGCCTCCTCTCATTCTGCAAGCTACGCACAAAGACATGTTAAAGTATGTACCGCTTCATGTGCTTCAAGCTCACAGTGCTTAGCCAAACGTGTTTTCAGCAGCGTAAGTCATGTACATAAACCCGTCTTCGTCTCTGTGCCTTGCATCCAGCACGCTCATCAACTCGGCAGTTGGCGGCAGCACCTTGTCAATAAACACAAAAATTGCTTTTTCCGGCGGCAGCAAGAAGCGCTTGCGCAGCGTGTAGACAAACTGGCCTACAGTCATATCAGCCGGCACTAGGTATTTGCGTTTCTTGGCATCCACAGACTTTGCCAAATCTTCCGCGCCAGGCCCAGGCTGCACAATGACTGCTACCCGAGAAGGAAATTTGGCTCGCACCCTAGCAGACTCGGCGCATCTTACCTGAAAAGATAACTCTTCTTTGTAACCCATTTATATCTAGTATAGAAGAAATGGCCTACTCCCGGCGACGACGTTCCAAAAGATGTTCTCGCAGAAGCTCCCGCAGAAGATCAAGACGTAGGTCTCCGCTACGGGGCGGTGTGTGGACTGATGAATCTGGAACCCAATATTTTGAAAAGGATGATATTGTAGTTCCAGCAGGATATATGAGACCAATTCCGCGCCCCGCTTTTCTTAAAAATCAAAGCGTGCTGTATGTTCAGCCTCAAGCCGCTAAAATTATTTCCGTGAATCATCACGGTTTAGAAAAGCCGACTTACATGATTGAATTTCGCGACGGCAGAACAAGAGAAGTTTTAGAGGCAAGTTTGCGCTACAATAATTAATGTTGCTTAGAGAAAATGGCAGCAGTATCTCTAGGCGTAGTTGTGCAACCTCCGCTTACCACAGCAGCCAACATGCACTGGGGCTCTTACAACTTGTGGCGCCAAGACGCGCTTGGGCCCACTATCAACCGCCCTGTGCCCACGGGCCCTCTTCTCTACTCGGACGTGCGCACAGGCTCGTGCGATCCAAGGTCTATTCGGGACTCGTACGAGTATGCTGCCAAACGGGCCCACTACACCCCCGACACGCGGTATGGCGACTACTTGACTCAGATGGAGGCGCACTTGTCTGGCGCGCTCAAAGCCTCAAGCTGCGACCGGGCCGCTGCACCTGGCCCCTGGCAGTGCAACGCGCACAAGTGTCCCGTTCACACCAACCCGTGTGCCACGGGCGAGTTCCCCAATGCTGCGGGCAAAGAAGCCTGCATGGCCCGGTTTGCTGGACTTGAGGCGGATGGCTGTGCCTGCAACATTGTCAAATAAATCTGACTTTTATTTAAATATGTCACATCCTTCGTGTGCATTAATCAGAGAAGGCGCAAAAATTGGAGCTGATGATCTGGTAAGTAGTGCTATAGATATATATATATTAAGTAGAGCTTTGCAACAACCTGAAGGCTTCTGCCAAAATCTGTACGAGACGGACGATGATGGATGGACCGCGCTCATGTACGCTGCTCAAAACGGCCACAGCAACATTGTAAGAAAAATTTTAAACAACACTGATGACAAGGAAAATTTAAATTTGATCAATGCAGATGGATTTACAGCGCTAATGCTTGCTGTTGAAAACTCTCAAGGATTCGGGTCAGGATTACATATTTTAGTAGCCAACATGTTAATTACCGCCGGTGCTGATATAAACAAGGGCAGTGTCACATCCGCGCTTACTTTAGCATCTGAGGCCGGTAACGAAGATATCATGAATTTACTCTTCAACTGCGGAAGACCTGTAGACGTCAACAAACCTGGAATTGACGGTTATACTGCTTTAATGTTTGCTGCACAAAACGGACATATTTTTGCTGTTGAAACACTTATTGAAAACAACGCAAATGTGGACACTGTTAACGAATTAGGAGAAACTGCGATTGATCTTGCTGCTGTAAATTTGCATTTAAACATTGTTGACCTGCTGTACGATCACGGTGGCAAAATGTCTCTTGTTGCATTTAGAATTTTGTGTGTTAGAATATCCGACATGCTTCAGGGCGCTTCCGAATACGCTGGCAACTTAACTGCTGAAGAGATCGGGTACTTGGACTTTATTGAAAAAGTAATTGAGAGGGATCCCGACATGGACATTGGGCGTGAGTACGACGATCCTGAGTTTGGCGGAACGCATGGCGATGTCATGCATCACGACGTCCGATGCAAGTTTGCTGACATTTGGCACTCTAAAAATTTAATAGATGAGTTTCGCGCGCTCACGCCTGCTGTTCTTGGCACTGCCCTCACGGAGCAACCGCTGCCTGCAGAGTTGCCTGCTGAAGGCAAGTATTTTAGTGAAATTGGCGTTCAGGGGTTTGATGCCAGTAATGTAGATACAGAGTTGGAGAGTGACGCAAAAGTGAAGGCGCTTTATTTAGGCAGTAGCTGCCTTCTCTTAAATGATCCTGAAGATATCAACAATTTTGTAAAAACGCCCAATCTTGTAGTGTACCGTTGCGGCGACAATTTTAAACAACCGCAAGGTGACGCGCTCATCAAACTTACTTTTCCTAATGGCACATCCATGTATGTTGGTCGCCAAGATCTAGCTCGTCTGTCTATCTCACCGCATCGCAAGTTTTTGTGTCAGCCTTTTGACTCTGATCGTATTTTTAGTCGGTATGTGGTAGGATCATGCCCTGACATTACGTCAGTGTCTCATTGCGACGTCCTGGACCAGACTATGCACCCGATTGCCCGTATCATTGCGCTTGTTTCTGATTCTAAAGATAAAACTCCCGCTAGAGGAGTAAAGAGAAGAATGTCAACACCATCAACCGTAGAGTCGGCTAGAAAATCTCCCCGATTTCAAGCACGGACAGCACGACGCCGGCTGATGCCAAACGGTGAAGGACTGGCAGGCGGTAAAATGTATGGCGGCTTTTTTCACCAACTAGGCAGACAGATTTTGCAAGGCGGCGGAGGCATGTCGCGCGCAGAACAACAAGATTTGCACGATCGCATGAAGACGCAGTACAAAATGCTCAGAGGGTACTGAGCTGCTGAATAAACCCTGGATTAGGTTCAACAATGGGCCGTCTTGACTTTACATACTGATAAGCTTCTGCTAAAGTCATGCCGCGCGTCATCATCAAGTAGGCGATTACTACGCTAGCACTTCGCGATATGCCCGCCGCGCAATGCACCAACACCGTGTGCCCCTGCTCTAGCTCTGAATGAATAAAGTTGAGCGCTTCAGGCAGATTTGACAGCAAATCCTGGCTTGGGCTATCGTCCATCGGAATGTACTTGTAATTTATAAAGTACTGCAGCCCCGCAAACCGTTGGTGCAGCGGCAGCTCTGCCGCCATTGTTAGGATAGCCGACACTTGTGGACGGGTAGATCCCCTTACCGCCATTAACGCGTCGTTCACATCACCTAGCAATAAATTTGGCAAAATCACACTCATTTACACGCACTGATATTATTCTTGTTCAATAATAAATGAATAGTGCATGGTACGCCGTAATTGTTCTTGCCATCATCTTGGCAGTAGTGCTCGGCATTACGTTAGGTACTTCGCACACAGACACCATGCTGGGCGCTATTACCAAACTGCGCATGCAGAAATCCGTGTACAAGCGCGCTGACCAAAGGGCTAAAGAAGTGCAAAAGCCGCTGCTTGTTATTGGAAACCCGCGGGGTGGGTGGCTTAACGCCATCTTTCCCGCTTACGGCTGTGGAGACATGTGCCTCGACATTAACGGCTGCGAGTGCAAAGCTAATGAAGATCCAGTTCACATCAAAGCCGACCTGCTCACGCAACTAAAATCCATGCCCTCCAACTCGTGCGTCTCGTTTGAGTCCGAAGTGCTTTGTTACGTAGACAACATTGCAGACGTGGTGCGCGAGCTGAAGCGCGTCACTGGCGGCGACATGTTTGCAGTACACTTGCTAGGTACAAGGTGCGGCTTTCCTAAGGGCATGGACATCAAAGCCACCGACACCCTGCGAATGCCCCACCGACAAATCATTACGCACTACCCGCCTTTCCACCCCGACTACATGTGGACGAGCACACCGCAATTTGCCTCCCACCTCTACTTTACTAGAAAAAATTTAGCTAGCGAAGTTCCCCATCTGACGGAAAAATAAATTATGCGCAATTACCGTCTTTTACTCCATATCCGTTTCCCCTGCAATTTCCAGACGCGCATTGGTCATCCGACCTGCATGGTGTACCAGAAGGAGAATTTATGCCTACGCAATAATCTCTAGCTAAAACAGTCTTGTTTCCACCAGGGCAGCACACTAGCGGCGAGTCCGAGTTTCCCATGCGGCCGCATGCTCCAGATTTGCATTGCCTATCATACTTGCAACTATCCATAGTATTAAGATCAGCGCAAAACTGACTCACCGCGCCAAGAACCTGACGCCCGGAGGGACAGCACACGTAATTATCTTCTGGAAATTGTGCACACGTACCATTTAAACACTGTTTGTCCATTCTGTCGGGACACGGTTGGCCTGTTTGAATGTGTGGATTCTCGCAATTGCACTGTAAATTTGCCCCGTAGTTACACATCAAACCTCCCCCAGTGTGACTCTGACATTGACCACTAAGATAACAGTCCGCGTTGCTCTTGCACTGCGGCGCGGTCGTGCTGTAACACATTAAGCCGTCTTGCTTGCACGTTGTTGTGTCATAGCCCGCGGGATTTGTGTAACATACGCCGCAGTCAAACACACTTTTTCCTGATATGGTTTTAGTTGCGCATTTGCATTGGTCGTCATTTGTCGTGGGCACTGCGCGCATGCCATACTTGTGTAGCTCGTCTCTATTCCAAGCAATCATGAGCGACGTCACATTATACTTTTGAAAGTGGTCGCAGCTCACAAAGTTGTAGCCACCAGCAGGCGCAGGTAACCGGTCCCAGCCTTGACCAGGCACATGGCCGTACGGCGGAGGTAACACGGATGTTACAAAATTTGGCGTAAATTTCATAGACAACTGCTCTAACCCGTTTGGCCCAGTAATTTGGGATGGGAAAAAGATGCCCATCAGAATGTCTTTACCTGCAGTGCTCCCTCCTAGCCCGCCAGATCCATTGATATTTGAAAATTTGCTGGGATCAAACCCGCCAGTGGTTAATACGCTACATTAATGGCCTGCGTTTGCACCGGGTCGCTAAGCGTATCTCTCCACGTGCCCTGTAAATCATCGCCGCGATCTCTAAGAAATGGAAACTCAGACTTCCATTTAGACACAAATGATGTGCCTAAGCTGTCCACACTTGGGTTATTGAACGTGGCTATAATTTGGTATCCTGCGCTTATAAAATCAGCGTACCCAACATTCGGACGAATATTAGCCGGCGCTAGCTTGGACCCAAACAAGCCCTGCAGCAACTGCAAAAATTGCCTCTGAAACGACATTCTTGTTTCTTCCCCAATATACATCCAGCTTTCTGGGTTCGTCTCACACAAATTGTGCATAGTGTTAAAATCTAACACAATCAACTCCCCGTGCGCATTGTTAGCGTTAATCCAGTCGCGAATTTCCGTAAAAAACTGGACTGCGGTAACTTCACACACAAGGCCGTGAGTAAACTTGACGTGCGTGTTAAACACGAGTTGCGCGTCCGGAATTGTCTCTTGCGCATTGTCAATGCACACGCGCAAATCAAAAGACCGCGCACCGTTTGTAAGCTGCTCTGCAATTGTTGCAGATTGCGCCCTCGACCACGCTCCTGCTACGCCTTTAACAATGCGTTCCAACGTATTTTGAGAGATTGTCTCGGCAAGTTTGCACAGTACGTCCGCCAGGCCAGAGAAAGGATCAGGTAAAGTAAAGCACGGCGGTGTACGATTCCACATCACTATGTTACGGTATTCCGGTGCCGCGTCGGGTCCAAAGTTCACAATGGCATTATTGTAAACGGGCAGCGTGCTCTCTAACCCGGCAATACCCCCAATAAAAGCTACCGGCGCGCCTAGCGGGAATACGATTGCAATAAGCAAAGTTAGGAAACCGCTCAACGCCACCGCAATTGAAGCACTGATGCCTGTGTCGGGTGCAGGCAAGGCGTACGTGGCAGTGTCGTGCGATGCAATCATAGGAATGCTGTTTAAGGGCCGGTTGCCTAAATTGCTGCCGGCCATCCAGACCGCTGTGACGGAAGGAGGATACACCGTGTTTGTGCAAAACGCGTGATGACCATAAATGTCGCAGTTGTCATCGCGGCAAGGACCGTACACTATGGAATTTGCCGACGGGACGGCACACGTGCCAATCATAACCATGCCTCTTGATTGGCAATCTCTTAACTCGGGGTTGCACGTAGGCGCAGTGCCTATGCGTTCTACATTAGCCAGTACTGGGGGCTCTAAAGATAATTTCATTCGGTAGCGGTTTGCACTTTTCTTGGTCAAAAAAATACTTAACACAACAGTAGCAATAACTGCAAGCAGAATGATGACTAAAACTTTAGTGTCACTTTGCATTTATTTAAAATTAGAAATTATTTCCAATCATCTGCAGAGTGCGGCACACGGGTAGGATGCCACCTTACCACCTTCATGCGCAACGGCTTGACCCGCTCAGATACCCTCACGCACCACTCGGGCCGCTTGGCAGCCCTGCCGCCACCTCGTAGGTACACTGAATCAAAGTTTTCCATAGTATACCATCTTCCATTATGATCCACGCCGCCCACCAGCCTGCATCCGCACGGACACACACTGTCAAAGTGCGCTACCTTGCACACGCCCAAATCCACTTCGCACTCCAGCACAGCGCCCACGCACAGCCCATCTTCCACGCAGCCTGCAGCGCCTGCAGCTCGGCCCGCGTTGCTGCTCGCCTTGTCCTCCAATGCCAAGTAGACGCCCTCGCCTAGCATCGGTCCGCACGTGCACGGTCTTCTCTTGCAACCTGTACAGCCCATGTGCACCGATGCCTTCAGCACGCCATCCTTTAAAATGGCAGTCGCAGCCTCCACAGTGGTGCCGTGATACAGCACCACCTTGCGCCTCAGCACATACTTTAGGTGCGAAAGCGCAGGGATGAGCGACGGCCACAACTTGGGCCACCCTGCTGGAGGCGAGCTGTCTGTCAATAAAGCTTCTAGTTGATCTGCATCCACCCAGGTATGCCCAGTGGGGAACACTGCCGTGGAGACTTCTTTGGTAGGCAGACGGGAGAGTTGGCCGCTCCAATCCTCCGGGAGAGCACTCAGCTTGGCACAGTCGATTACAAAAAAGTAGTGCGGATCCATGAACACGGCTTGCTGCACTCCGCTTTGAAACTGCGCAAACGATAGCTGCGGGAAAGGCGCCGACTCTTCCACCGCCTCTCTCCAAGCCGTCACTGCAGGTAGCTCGTCCCTATTGCGCCTTGACCGCTTCATGCCGCCAGGCAAACCCAGCATGTCTGCGCCGTGCGCCTTGTCGCCCATCCATATTTCGCTATGTCTGTGCTGCAGCAGCAACTTGCCGTCTTTAAGAAACAACACGGCCGCACCCACCCACATTTTCTTTGTGCCTTGATAATTATACTTCTAAATAGACCACGTCACTGCACAAGCACGCATTAATGCAGTGCCTGTCTAGCACGCGCAGAGTTACGAACAGCATGATGAACATGGTGATCATGAGCAAGCCAATCATGACACCCCACACATCCGGCAAGATGATAATGATTACATTTGCTCCGCCCGTAAGCACTGCCGCCAGCATGATGAGCCGCATGGCCAAGATGCGAAAGTGCAGCCAGCTGCACGCGCACCTGGGCTCTGGTAAATAGGGCACGCGACACACTTCGCAATAAAACACGTCGTCATATCTATCGCCGCGATTAATGCGGGCTCTTACCCACTTTCGAATGCACTCTATATGCGCAAAGCCCGCGCATTTGCACATTAATTTTTCGTGGCAATCATCCAAGCACACCCTGCACGTCATTTTTTAATTTAAAGATTTTGTTGGGGAACTAAAAATGGCTTCTTGCACTACTCCTCCATATTCAACCTTAGGGTTAGGATGTAAACCAAACCCTGCAAAAGGTATTTTTGATTGCTCGGATCCCACACTGACTGGAAACTGCTGCTTGTCGGCTCAAACTACTGACAAAACGAAAAGCAACTGTCCTGCCGGTTGGTTTTCGGATCCAAAAAAAAGCACTGAGTGGTGCACTGAAATACCAGGCGTCGTAAGCAGCACGTACAGGCATAAGTGCTCAAGAAGATGCTCCAATCCGTTGTGGGACCCGGCATCTAATTGCACTAAGTGTCTAAACGGGCTTGCATTTCCTAACTGCACAGCATGCGCTAATCCACTTTTTGCTCCTCCTAAGTGCACCGCATGCTCCAATTCACTGCTAGATCCCAAGTCTGGCTGCACCAAGTGCTTGTCAAATCCACTTTTTGCTCCTCCTACATGCGGGACGTGCGCCAATCCACTGTTTGCTGCATGCACCTCATGCGATAACCCGCTCCTAGACCCCCAGTCTGGCTGCACCAAGTGCTTGTCAAATCCACTTCTTGCTCCTCCTACATGCACAGCGTGCGCCAATCAACTTTATGCGGCTCCAACGTGCACCGCATGCTTCAACTCAGATCTAGACCCCACGTCTGGATGCACCACTTGCTTAAATGGTTTTGCTCCTCCTTCATGCAAAGGGTGCGCCGATCCACGTCATGCGGGTGAAAAATGCGACAAGTGCTTCAACTCACTTTTTGAATATCCAGACTGCATAGCGTGCGCTATTTCAGAGCAGGACATTACGGACAATTGTGAGTCGTGCACCAACCCGGAACTAAGGTACCCAGAATGCGTAGAGTGCAAAACAAACCCGCTCCTTGCGCCACAAGAATGCACTGAGTGTCTAGACCGGGACAGAACTGCTGCGTCCGGGTGCACCAAATGCAGAGAAGGAATGTATTTGGACCCTAAGACCGACACGTGCACCCTGTGTGGAGCAGTTTGCGGAAAAGAAGGCTGCGGCGTTTGCGCACAAGGCAATTGCGTGAACAATTATTGCAACTGCATTGACACCAGCGCGCCTTTGGCAACAAACCGTAAAACAGATGGTGTTACTTGGACAATTGGATTGCACCCAAACAACATGGCTTTTGTGTACGCGCCCATGCAAATGTTTGAGACTAGTGCACCCCAAATATCTATTGGCGGTAAATATTTGTTTTACAATTTAGGGTTTTGGGGATTTATTCAAATTTCTGGACATCAAATAATTGCATGTGAAGTTGTTGATCATGTTAATTATAATATGGTTCCCTCTTCTTCAGATATATCTATAGGAATATCAAGTGTAGCACGTGGGGGTCTTGGAATAAGAGCAGCGGGCGTAAAAGGTACTCCTGGCTACAAAAACGCAATGCAAATAAGTGACTCTTTGTTTAATACGCCCAAAGGTCTAGCTTTGGACAAAACAACAGACAAATTAACAGGCAAATATACCCGGCCAACACTGTTTGTGGCGGATTCAGGCAATCATTGCATTCGAATGATCAGTGTTACTGTTAGCGGCGCAAACGGAAAAACTGCTAATCCAGGACCTTTACCTGTTACAATTGGTGTTTCAACGCTTACAGGCAGCAATTGGAAAGGATATAATTTTAACAAAAATCAGGCACTTGAATCTATACCCGGATATCGTGACGGTGATTTTAGCCAGGCACTGTTTGACAATCCCACGGGGCTTGATTTTGATTCTAAAGGCGTGCTGTACGTTGCCGACACGAACAATAACGCGATTAGACGGATTGTGATTGATCAGGCTACGGTTAATCTGCAAACAACTCGGCCTTATCTGGACTACACAGGCACAGTATCTACGTTGAGAATTGATTCTGAACCTTCTGAACCACCGTTATATAAGCCGATCGGAGTTCTGTTTCATAAGGACTATTTGTATGTATGTGACCATTCCACTATCCGCAAGATTGACGTGCTGTATACTGGAGTGTCTAAAATTATTGCAAAAGGTCTCAATCAGCCATTTGGCATGGTGTTTAAAGGCACAAATTTGCTGTTTTCGGATGCGGATGGAGTTAAGATTATGGTAAATGCAGGCCCAATCATTCGCCCAGCCCCGTTTGCTTCCTTCAGAAACAGACCTTTGGCAATGATGGAGTACCGGGGCAACATTGTGGTTGGGTTAGAAAAGGCAGAAGCGGTTCAAATTTCTGGCAATCAAAACTGCACCTGCTTCCCAGACATTGCAGGAAACTGC
>Ga0187844_10000233_pt1 | contig 42102 bp, 38 predicted proteins | sample SpaLakP09_SKY_50_FD_134517 | JGI IMG/M metagenome (GOLD analysis project Ga0187844, IMG submission 134517) | Oligotrophic lake water microbial communities from Sparkling Lake, Wisconsin, USA - SP09_SKY_50 | ecosystem: Environmental > Aquatic > Freshwater > Lake | place: USA: Sparkling Lake... | reverse complement strand
TGTTCGAGTCGGGCGCCATTCTCGTCTACCTGGCGGAAAAATTCGGCAGCGCCTTCCTGCCCAAGGACATCCCGGCCCGCACCGAGACCTTCAACTGGCTGATGTGGCAGATGGGCTCGGCGCCGTTCGTCGGCGGCGGCTTCGGCCACTTCTATGCGTACGCGCCGGAAAAGCTGGAATACCCGATCAACCGCTATGCGATGGAAACGAAGCGCCAGCTGGACGTGCTCGACCGCCTGCTGGCCGAGCGCCGCTTCGTCGCGGGCGACGAGTACACGATCGCCGACATGGCGATCTGGCCGTGGTACGGCGGCCTCGTGCTCGGCGAACTGTACGACGCGGGCGAATTCCTCGCCGTGCACCAGTACCAGCAGGTGCGCCGCTGGGCCGACGAGATCCGGGCGCGGCCGGCCGTGATCCGCGGGCGCAAGGTCAACCGCGTGCGCGGCAAGCCGGAAGAACAGGTACTGGAGCGCCACGACGCATCCGACCTGGACTGACGGCCGGCGCGCTTTCAGCTTGCTGTTCTGGCAGCCAGCACTCACACACTCGCGCAAGCAGTCCTGCAAAAACTGGCCACGGCGGACGGTCGTGTCGGTCGCGCATTCGAGGTTCACGTAGAACGCGCTGCCCTCGTGGCGCGAGCAATTGTTGTTGCGCTCGGCTATCCATTGCAGCTGGCCCGCCTTCAGGCGTTTCTTGCCATCCGCATCGATCTTGCCGGCCAGCTTGCCGTACGTGCTGTTGAGCGCATTGTCCGCTTGCTGGTACACCTTGTTCAGGCAATACAGGCCGTCGAAATCCTTCTTCGGCTTGTCGCAAGCCGAGTTCGCCTGCGCGGCGCCCGTCGCGCACATCAGTACCGCCAACATCCAACGCTTCATCATCCCTCCTTTGTGTCCGGGTTATTGATCATGGCATCTAACGAGCGCGCGGCAATGCGGATCGGGATTAGGATCGATCCGTCGGCGCGTGCCGCGTTCGCACACGATTGAGCGGACGCAAACGCGTACCAGGCGGCCCATTTATCCTGAATGGATACCGCATCGACGGCCCTGCAATCATCGACATCAGGAGGACGAGAGATGAGCTACGCAGATCGCGACAAATATGGCATGTACAAAACCACGGGCCAGCATGCCGGCCCCGGCCCCGCGCTGATGGGCGCGGACACCCTGATCGGCGACAGCGTCGTCAACGCTGCCGACGACGACCTGGGCGACATCAAGGAAATCATGCTCGACATGCAGACCGGCCAGGTCGCCTACGCCGTGCTGTCCTTCGGCGGCTTCCTGGGCATGGGCGACAAGCTGTTCGCCGTGCCCTGGCAAGCCCTGCACCTGGACACCGTCAACAAGCGCTTCGTGCTCGACATCGAGAAGGAGCGCCTGCGGAACGCCCCCGGGTTCGACAAGCATGCCTGGCCCGACATGGCTGACGCGCAATGGGCCCAGCACATCCACAGCTTCTACGGCACCGACCCGATGCGTTCCGGCGCGCCCAGCATGGGACCGAACGTGGCCATGCGCGGCATGGTCGGCGGCGGCGCTGGCGCAAGCACCGGCGCGGGTGCCGGCATGGGCTCGATGGGCGCCGGCCATGCGGGCTCGTCCGATATGGGCTCGGGCGCGGGCAGCGCCATGCCCGGTGGTGGCGCCGGCGGCAGTCTTGATCCACGACCCGGTACCGCCGGCAGCGACAAGGACCTGAGCAAGATCCGCGGCAGCAACCTCGGCTGACGCGGGACGACGTCGCCGGTTGGCCTACCGGCCGGCGACACACGTCGTTACAACTTGTAACGTCAACAGTGCATCGTTTTCCCATGCAATCTGGCAGACTGACGGGATGCAATATTTACTAATCAGCCATTTTGCGTCGCATTGGCATGCAATACGGACGTCATCGACGCATGCTAATTCTTAGCAAGAGCTTTACTCAACTTTACAGCACCACCTGCACTACCCCGGCTATTCGCCCACTACAATTTTGATATGAAAATCTCGAGTGAACAGACGCTGAAACTGGACAGCTGGGGTGGTCGCGCACAACCGGGTGCATTCGACACGGACTGGCTGGCGGACACAACCTCCCGCACGGCGCTGGTCGACCGCGCGCTGCTGGCGCGTGCCGACAGGATCCTGTTCATCGCCCATTTGGCGCTGGGCGATTTCACTTACCTGCAGAGCTGCTTCACCGCGTTCGCGCGCGCCTTCCCGCACATCAAGATCGACCTGTGGGTCGACGAGCGCCGCCGCACGCGCCGGGCCGCGGATTGGCCCCACCTGAAGAAATACGCGCTGTACGACTGGCTGGCCGAATGCCCCTGCTTCGACAAGGTCTACGACGAAACCTACAGCCCCGCGCTGTACAAGGCCTCGCTGGAGGAAGCGCAGCGGCAGGATTACCCGATCGTCGTGTCGCTCGCCGTGCTGGACCGGCACAAGTACGCGGGCCTGGCCCGCAAGATCAGCCCGCACGGTTTCGTCGTGGGCCAGAAAAAGCGCGTGCGTCCGTACGACCTGCCGAAGCACCTCGCCTATCGCAAGCTGGACGCCTTCATTCCCGCGTACAGCGCGGCATCGCATCCGGACCAGCACATCAGCGACATCTACGCCGACTGGTTCACGCAGCTGTTCGGCATCGCGATTCCGCCGTCCGCCCGCTATCCCGTGCTGTCCATTCCCGACCGCTGGATGGACTACGCGCGCGGCCAGCTGGCCGCCTGGGGATTCGGCGGCACCGCGGGCACGACGCCCAAGGTCGTGTTCGTGAATGCGTATTCGAAATCGGTCGAACGCTCGTGGCCGCTGGAACGGGTCATCGAACTGATCCGCACGATGCAGCAGGACGCCGCATGGCGCGACGCCGGCTTCATCGTCAACGTCGTCCCGGAAGACCTGGCGCGGGCCCGGGCCCTGTTCGCCGGCCTGGCGCTGCCGCGTACCCATCTCTTCAGTGCCGAAGACAACTTCTTCCAGCTGCCGGCCATCCTCAGCCTATGCAAGCTCATCGTCTCGGTCGAAACGGCCGTCATGCACCTCGCGAATGCCGTGCATGTCCCCGTGATCGCCCTGATGCGCCAAAAGAATCCGGAATGGGCGCCTATCGACAAGCGCAACAGTACCGTCGTCACGGTGGCGCGGCGCGACGACTGGGTCGACAAGATCGGCGTGGCAGACGTGATGGCGGCGCTCGCCTGGCAAGCGCTCTAACGCCGGTCAGAACGGCGTCAGGAGACGATGGGCGCGGCCAGTGCCTCCGCCGTGCCCTTGGCCGCGATGCGCTGCAGCGTCCGCTCCAGCATGGCCGTGTCCGGGTAGATGCGCACGCTCGTCACCTTGCCCCAGCGGAGCTCGATCACGTTGACGCCCTCGGCGGACGTCTGCACGCCATCCGTGCCGTAGTTCGTCTCGGTCCAGATCGCCTCGACCTGCGTCCGCCACGGCCAGCCCGCCACCCGGACCTCGTGCACGTCGAACCGGATGCCCTGCAGCAGGCGCAACAGGCGTTCGTACCAGGCGCGGATGGTCTCCGGCGTGCGGCGTGTGCCCGACAGCGCATGCGTGCCGACGAAGTAATGCACGGCGTCCGGCGCGAGCTCGTCCGTGATGGCAGCGATGCTCCCCGCGCTGAGGCCGGCGAAGGCGTTGATGATCTTGCGGCGTACGATGGCGTGGTACATGGGTTCTCCTGCTATCCGGTTTGCTCGTCCCCGCTGAACGATTCCCATGGCGGCAGCCCGAACTCCCTGCGTTCGCGCATATAAAACCACGCCATCATCAATCCGAACGCCGCACCCGCACCGCCGGACCTGAGCGCCACGCCCAGGAAATCCAGCCCCTGCTGCGACCACACGAGCATCCACATGAACACGCCCCAGGCACAGGTGAACCACGTACCGTAGACGAGGGCGACGTAGGAGAAGCCAAGGAAATGCGGTGGACGGACGCGGATGCCGAGTTTCCACAACAGCAGGAACAGCAGCGGCGCGGCGTGACGACGCGCCAGGCCGCGCGCGGACAGCATGGCGAGGGAACGGTCCAGTTGAGCTCGAAATTGCATAGGATATTGAACAAGCACAGCCGTCACCTTATCAAATGTGCTGCCAAGAAAATGCGCGCATTGTCACGACGACACCATTTGCATGCGCCACCCGACAGGTTTAATATAGTTAGGTAGCCTACCTATATTCCACATGACTCACTACGATAAACACGTCGAACGCCTGTCCGAGGACCTGCGCACGGCGCTCAAGGGCATCGTGCGCCAGATGCGGCGCGACACGGAGCGCCAGGAACAGGGGATGTCGCTGATGCAGGCGATGCTGCTGCACACGATCCACGAGCATCCCGGCATCGGCGTGGCCGAGCTGGCGCGCATGCAGCAGGTGCGCAGCCCGACGATGAGCGGCCAGGTCAAGGCGCTGGAAACGGCCGGCCTCGTCGAACGCGCCGCGCAGGAACAGGACTGGCGCCGGAGCGGCCTGCACGTCAGCCCCGCCGGCCACACCGCCCTGCGCCGGTTGCGCGACCGCCGCCACGACTGGCTGTCGCAACGCATCGCCCGCCTGACACCCGACCAGATGAGCGCACTCGCCGGCGCCATCGACGCCCTCAACTTCCTCGCCGACCATGAAGATTGAATCCCCAGTCACCGAACACGAAATCCGTTCCGTCTACCTGGCCCTGATGGCCGTGCTGGGCCTCGGTGCGCTCGACCAGAGCATCGTCGCCACCGCCATGCCCCGCATCGTCGGCGACCTGGGCGGCATGAACCATCTGTCGTGGGTCGTGACGGCCTACGTGCTCGCGTCCACCGCCACGATGCCGCTGTACGGCAAGCTGGCCGACCAGTACGGCCGGCGCCCGATGATCTTCACGGCGCTCGCGACGTTTTTGCTCGGCTCCGTGCTGTGCGGCTTCGCGCAGAGCATGACGCAGCTGATCGCGTTCCGCGCCATCCAGGGCATGGGGTCCGGCGGCTTCATGCCGCTGGCACAGATCATCATCGGCGACCTCGTGCCGCCCAAGGAACGCGCGCGGCGCCAGGGCTCGATCGCGATCGTGTTCGCCGTCACCAGCGTGCTCGGTCCCGTGCTGGGCGGGATGATGACGGACCTGCTGTCGTGGCACTGGATCTTCTTCATCAACCTGCCCGTCGGTGCCGTCGCGTTCTACGCCATCGCGCGCTCGCTGCGCAAACCCGTGCGCACGCACGCGCACCGCATCGACTACCTGGGCTCCGTGCTGCTCACCGTGTCCATCACGGCGCTGCTGCTGATCCTCGCGCTGGGCGGCACGGAGTGGGCGTGGGACTCCCTGCAGGTGCAGGTGTGCGCGGCATTGACCCTTGTGTTGGGCGGCTGGCTGATGGTGCATCTGCGCCGCGCGGAGGAACCCGTGCTGCCGCCGGACCTGTTCCACAGCCGCGTCTTCAACATCGCCAGCATCGTGATGGCGCTGACGTTCATGGGCCTGATGGGCGCGAGCGTGTTCTTCCCGCTGTTCTTCCAGCTCGTGATGGGCAGCAGCCCCGCGCATTCGGGCATGATGACGGTGGCGATGATGGTCGGGATGATCGCGTCGTCGACGCTGAACGGCCGCGTGCTGTCGCGCTCGGGCAAATACCAGGGCAAATACAAGGCCGTGCAGGTGGGCGGATTGTCCGCGGCGGTGCTGGCGTTCGCCGTCCTCGCCTGGGGCATGGACACGGCGCGCGGCTACTGGATCATTGAGCCCGCGATCTTCCTGCTGGGCGCGGGCCTGGGCCTCGTGATGCCCAACATGACGATCGCCGTGCAGAATGCGCTGCCCGTCCCGCGGCGCGGCGTGGGCACGGCGATGCTGACGTTCTTCCGCTCGCTCGGCGGCCTGCTCGGCGTCACGGGCTCCGGCGCCATCCTCGCGCACCAGGTGCACGCGCACGGGATCGCGGACGTCGCGCACGCGAGCGCGCATGGCGCGACCAGTGCCCTGCCGGCCGCGCAGGCGTTGGCGGTCGACGTGTACCGCCACGCCATCGCCAACATCTTCGGCGCGGGTGCGCTGATCGTGCTGGCGGGGCTCGTCGCGCTGCTGTTCCTGCCGGAGCTGCCGCTGGCCGGGCAGGCGGCGCAGGCGGAGCGATGATCCATCCGATATCGGTGCATCGCCAGCCATGCTATCGTTACCGCTCCATTTCCAGACCACGAAGGGAGACGCGATGATCAGCAAGAACACGATTTGCCTGTGGTACGACAACGATGCCCTGGACGCGGCGACGTTCTACGCGCAGACCTTCCCCGACAGCGCGGTCGGCGCCGTCCACCGCGCGCCGGGCGACTATCCGGCCGGCCAGGAAGGCAATGTCCTGACGGTGGAGTTCACGGTGATGGGCATCCCGTGCGTCGGCCTGAACGGCGGTCCGGGCGTGCAGCACACCGACGCGTTCTCGTTCCAGGTCTCGACCGAGGACCAGGAAGAAACGGACCGGCTGTGGAATGCGATCGTCGGCAACGGCGGCCAGGAAAGCGCCTGCGGCTGGTGCAAGGACCGCTGGGGCGTCGCGTGGCAGATCACGCCGCGCGTGCTGATGGAAGCGTTCACGGGTACGGACCGCGCCGCGGCCAAGCGTGCGTTCAACGCGATGATGGAGATGAAGAAGATCGACGTCGCCGCGATCGAGGCTGTACGAAGGGGATGAACGACGGGCTGATCGCTCAGGCGCGCGCCATGACGTGCAGCGTGACGCCGCCGGGGGTGCCGCCAGATTCGCTTGCGACCGTCTGGGCCGGGCGCGCCACCGGCTGGCGCGGACCGTGCACGCAGGCCAGCGCCAGCCAGGACGCCACGTCCGCGCCGTCGCGGTCGAGCGCCGCCATCACCGTGTCCGCCGGCGCGTAAAAGCGGCTCACGATGCGGGCCTGGTTGCGGCCCTGCGCCTTGCCCTGGTACAGCGCCCAGTCGGCCAGGCGCACGGCGCACTGCCAGTCGAACGCGGTGCCCGCGCCCGGCAGCGCGACAATGCCCGCGGTGAGCGTCACCGGGATCTTGCACGAACCTGCGTCGACGGGCGCGGCGCCCACCGCCTCCAGGATCCGCTCCGCCATGCCGGCGACGCTGGCCGGGTCCATCGCGGGCGCATGGATCATGAACTCCTCGCCGCCCCAGCGCACGACCATGTCGGTATCGCGCACGGCCGCGGCAAGGCGGCGTGCGATGTCGACGAGAACGGCATCGCCCGCGCCGTGGCCCCAGCGGTCGTTGATGCTTTTGAAATGGTCGATGTCCACCAGGACGAAGCAGTCGACGCCGTCCGCCACCGGGTGCCGGCGGTCGTCCTTGCGGACATTCATGCGGTTCGTCAGCGAACGGCGGTTGTGCAGGCCCGTCAGCGCATCGTGCGTCGAACCGAATTCGAGCTGCACGTTCAATTCCTGCAGCCGCGCGTTGCTGCGCGCCGTGCGCCGGTACAGGACCGTCACGACGGCGCCGGCCAGCACCGTCAGCACGGCCGCGAACGTCGTCGCCAGCTGCACGGTGCGGCGGCTGGAGAGCTCCGCATCCTTCAGGCGGTTCTCGCGCTGCAGCAGGGCGATCTGCTGGCTGCGGCGGCGCGCGTCGAATTCTTCCTGCAGCGTCGCGATCGCCCGGTCGCGCGCGACGCGGGCGCTCTGCTGCTGCAGCGACTGCTGCTCGCGCACGGTCGCCAGCGCCTGCGGGTACTGGCCCGCCCGCTCCAGCATGCGGCCTTTCTCGTCCAGCATGGCTTCGAGGTCGCCGGTGAGCTTGTCCTTGCGCAGGTGCGCGATGACGCCGTCGACCCAGGGCAGGCCCGCGTCGATGTGGCCCTGTCCCATCAGGGAAAAGCCGAGATTGGCGCGTGCCATCTGGATGAGGTTCTGGTCGCTGCCCTTTTCCGACACGACGAGCGCCTTGCGCGATTCCGTTTCCGCGCGCACGTAGTCATGGTGCTGCAGGTAGTAATCCGCAATATTCCCGCGGGTCGCCGCTTCCATCCCTTGCAATCCCGCGCGCACCGACGTCGCCAGCGCACTCTCGAACGCGGCAATGCCTTCGCGGTCGCGCCCGAGCCTGACCAGCGCGATGGCCCGGGTGAACTGCAGCGACGCGAGCGGCCGCAGCGACATGTTCCGTTCCGCCAGCCCCAGGTCGGCATACTCGATTGCCTTGGCGGGATTGTCCGCATTGACGTACACCTGGACGATCCGGGCGTACATCGTGGCACGCCTGTCGCTGTCGCCGGGCGGCCCCTGCAACAGGCGCAGCCCGCGCAGATAGGCCGCCAGCGCGTCGTCGAAGCGCGCACGCAGATTGAAGATGTCGCCCTGCACGCGTTCGACCGACACCTTGAACTGCAGCGGCGTGGCCTTTGGCGCCTGTGCCACGATCCTGTCGAGCAGCGCCTGGCCATCGTCCAGCCGGTGCGCGTCGAGGAGCTCGCGTACCTGAGCCAGCATGGCCAGCGACGCGCCCGCCGCGTCGCCGCGGGCTTGCGCCAGTTGCAGCGATTCCCGTTCGAGCGTATAGGCCGCATCCTGCTGGCCCAGGTCTTCCCGCAGCCAGGATTCCGTGCGCAACAGCGCCTGCCGTGCCTCGTAGGGCGCATCCGGCCCCAGGTTGCGGCGCGCGGCCTGCACCCGGTCGAGCGCGGCGCGCGGGGAATCCTGCGCGAGCGCCCAGATCGCCGCTACTTCCGCCTTGGGATCCACTGTGGGCACAGCGGCGTGCGCGGCCGGCCCGAGCGTCGTGGCGGTCGCGATCAGGAGGGAAACGAGGCAGTGAGGGAAAGACATGACGATGCGCCGGCTGGAAATCAATACGTCTGTTGAGGCCATTATGGACTCAACCTTGGCTTTCCTCAACGAAACTATTCGGGCGATGCGCTAGCACAACATTAGAGAAATGTTCGCGCATAACATTTATGTTACGTAACATCGAACGGCGCACACGAACGATATCCATTCCGATATCGATCTGCACCAAAAAGTTATTGGCTTCTGAACAATTCCTGCACTACATTGATCCTCGCTCGGCGCCGACTCCTCGGGCCGGGCGTTCTGTTATCGCAATCATTTCTAACTCAACTATCATGTACGGAGCCTTTCCGATGGCATGACCTTTCAAGGTAGATTCCATGCAAAAAGATAAGACCAAACGAATTGGTCAAGCAGGAGACTTATCGAGAGGCATCAAGCGCACCGCCCTGTGCGGCGCCCTGATGCTTGCCGCGGCGATGCCGGCCGCAGCACAGACCACCACCGCATCGTCCGACGCGCGCACGGATGCGCGCATTGATGCCGACCTGCGCGCCCGCAACCTGGTCGCGCAAATGACGCTGGACGAGAAGATCGACCAGCTGCTCAACGTCGCCCCCGCCCTGCCCCGCCTCGGCATCCCCGCCTATAACTGGTGGACCGAGTCGCTGCACGGCGCATTGGGCCCGCTGCCCACCACGAACTTCCCCGAACCCATCGGCCTCGCCGCGACGTTCGACGCGCCGCTCGTGCACAAGGTCGCGTCCGCGATCAGCACGGAGGTGCGCGCGCTGCACACGCTGGGCCGCCAGACGGGACACCTGGGTCGAATCGGCACGGGCCTCGACACGTGGTCGCCGAACATCAACATCTTCCGCGACCCGCGCTGGGGCCGCGGCCAGGAGACCTATGGCGAGGACCCGTACCTGACGGCGCAGCTGGGCGTCGCGTTCATCCACGGCATCCAGGGACCGAACCCGGACCTGCCGGACGTCGTCGCCACGCCGAAGCACTTCGCCGTGCACAGCGGACCGGAATCGACGCGCCACGTGGCCGACGTGTTCGTGTCGCGCCACGACCTCGAGGACACGTACCTGCCCGCCTTCCGCGCCGCCATCGTCGATGCGAAGGCCGGCTCGATCATGTGCGCCTACAACCGCATCAACGGCCAGCCGGCCTGCGGCAGCGACCTGCTGCTGAAGGAGCACCTGCGCGGCGCGTGGGGTTTCAAAGGCTATGTCGTCTCCGACTGCGACGCCGTCACGGACATCGACGAGCACCACAAGTACGCGCCCGATCCCGCCGCGGCGGCGGCAGTCGCGCTGAAGGCCGGCACGGACAACGAGTGCAACACGAAGACCCTCGGCGACGCGAAGGGCCTGGGCGAGCGCTACCGCGAAGCGTGGCAGCGCGGCCTGATCGCCATGGGCGACATCGACGCGGCGCTCGTCCGCCTGTTCTCGGCGCGCTACCGCAACGGCGACCTCGCGGGCCTCGCGCAGCGCAAGCCGAACGCCGTGCCGGTGAACGCGATCGACACGCCCGCGCATCGCGACCTCGCGCTGCAGGCCGCCGGCAAGAGCCTCGTGCTGCTGAAGAACGACGGCACGCTGCCCCTGAAGCCGGGTGTCAAAGTCGCGGTGATCGGCCCGCTGGCCGACGCCACGCGCGTCCTGCGCGGGAATTATTCGTCGACGCAGTCCGCGCCGCCGGTGTCCGTCGTCGACGGCCTGCGCCGCGTGCTGCCGCAGGCGCGCGTGACGCTCGTGCCGTCCGCCGCGTCGATCACGGACGGCGACCCGGTCCCGGCCAGCGCGCTGCGCACGCCGGACGGCAAGCCTGGCCTGCGCGCCGAGTACATCAACGGCAGCGACAATAAGCCGGTCCTCGTCCGCACGGAACCGGGCCTGGAATCGCACGCGCTCCAGTTCAAGGACGTGGCGGACAAGCACAAGGTCGTGTGGACCGGCGCCCTCGTCGCGCCGGAATCGGGCACCTATCGCATCGGTGTGACGGGCGTGAAGGGCGAGCTGACGGTCGGCGGCAAGCCCGCCGTGCAGGCCACCGCGTATTCGCAATGGGGCGAACCGCTCAAGCTCACCGACGTGCGCCTCGAAAAGGGCCAGCGCTATCCGCTGCGCTTCCAGGCCGAGACGGGATCCACGGGCGTGCCCGGCCTGTTCTGGAAACGCGTCTCGACGGCGCCCGAGCAGGACCTGAAGGCCGGCACGGCGGACGCCGACGTGATCGTCGCCGTCGTTGGCCTGACGTCGGACCTGGAAGGCGAAGAGATGGCCATCAAGGTCGAGGGGTTCGCGGGCGGCGATAAAACGTCGCTGGACCTGCCCGCCGAGCAACGCGAACTGCTGGCCCGGGCCAAGGCGCTCGGCAAGCCGCTCGTCGTCGTGGTCATGAACGGCAGCGCCATCGACCTGTCGTGGGCGAAGGACAACGCGGCCGCGATCCTGGAAGCGTGGTATCCGGGCCAGTCCGGCGGCGCCGCCATCGCCGACGTGCTGACGGGCCGCACCGATCCGGGCGGACGCCTGCCCCTGACGTTCTACCGCAGCCTCGCCGACCTGCCGCCGTTCGACGATTACTCGATGCAGGGCCGCACCTACCGCTACTACGCGGGCACGCCCGTGTATCCGTTCGGCGCGGGCCTGTCGTACACGACGTTCGGCTACGCCCCGCTGCGCATCGAGCCGGTGGACGGGTCGCCCGAGAACGGCATCGTCGTCACGACCGAAGTCGCCAACACGGGCAAGCGCGACGGCGACGAGGTGGCGCAGCTGTACCTGACGCCGCCCGCGTTCGACGGCGCGCCGCGCCTGGCGCTGCGCGGGTTCCAGCGCGTGTCGCTGAAGGCCGGCGAGCGCAAACAGGTGAGCTTCACCCTGTCGCCGCGCGACCTCAGTTTCGTCACGCGCGACGGCGCCCGCCAGCTCACGCCCGGCCAGTACAAAGTGACGGTCGGCTCCGGCCAGCCGGGCACCGGCGTGGCGCAGCAGGACGGCACGCTGACCTTGAAACAAGCCGTCGTGCTGGCGCAATAACCCATTACAACAAGGAGACACCATGAAGACCAGACTGTTGATTGCCACCGTCATCGCCTGCGCACTCGCGGCCCCACTGCACGCGCAGAACGACAAGATGACGCCCATCGCGGCGCCCGCGCAACCGGACGCCATCGTGCTGAACACGGGCCCGCTGCCGGGCGCCAAGGCGCAGGAGAGCTGGCACAGCCAGTACGGCAGCGTCTTCGCGCGCAACGTCACGGTCGCGACCCTGACGCCATTCCTGCCCGATCCCGCCAGGGCGACGGGCGCCGCCGTGATCGTCGCGCCGGGCGGCGGCTTCCGGACGCTGTCGATGAACAACGAGGGCTGGGACGTGGCGAAGGCGCTGGCCGACAGGGGCGTCGCCGCGTTCGTGCTGAAGTACCGGCTGAACCAGACGCCGCAGGACATGGATGCGTTCGCGGACGAGATGGCGAAGATGTTCTCGGGCGCCGCCCGCCCGAACCGTCCGCCGACCGACAATCCGGCCGTGACGCTGGCGCCGCAGATCGCCGACGCGCGCGCCGCGTTCGCGCTCGTGCGTGCGCGGGCGGGCGCGTGGCACGTGGACCCCGACCGCATCGGCATGCTGGGCTTTTCCGCCGGCGCGATGCTGACGATGGCGACGACCTTGTATGGCCAGGATGCGAAACCCGCGTTCATCGGCGACATCTACGGCCCGCTCAATGCCGTCAAGGTGCCGGCGGACGCACCGCCCCTGTTCGTCGGGCTGGCGGCGGACGATCCGCTGTTCGGCAACAGCGGCTTCGGCCTCATCGACAGCTGGCGCACGGCCAAGCGGCCCGTCGAGTTCCACCTGTTCGAACAGGGCGGGCACGGGTTCGGCATGTACCAGAAGACGACCACCAGCACCGGATGGTTCGATGCATTCTCGCGCTGGCTGGGGATGCACGGCTATCTGAAGCCGAAGGCCTAACACGCCGTCGTTCCAGGCACTGCCGGAAACGACTCCCCGCGCAGGCGGGGACCCAAGTTTTGCGGCTACGGCCAAGGAAATTGGGTTCCCGCCTCCGCGGGAACGACGTAATAGATGCTAACTGATTGTTACTCGTACGGTTCCGTTCACTGCACCGCCGTCAGCGCCACGTCGAACACGAGTCCCGCGTTCGGCGGAATCGAGCCCTTGCCGCTCGCGCCGTAACCCAGGCTGGACGGAATCAGCAGCGTGCGCTTGCCGCCCACCTTCATGCCCGTCACGCCCTGGTCGAAGCCGTCGATCACCTGCTTCTGCCCGAGCACGAACGAGAACGAGCCCGTGTCGAACTGCGTGCCCTTGTGGTCCGCCGCGGTATCGCTGTACAGCCAGCCCGTATAAGTCACGGTCGCGGTCTTGCCGGCGGCGGCCGCGGTGCCGGTGCCCAGCACGACGTCCGTCGCGCTGAACTGGGCCGGGTTGGCCACCGCGGTGGCGCCGGACGACGAACCGCCGCCGCCACCGCCGCCGCAACCGGCGAGGCTCAGTACGGCAACGAGGATAGCGGCGCAGGCGCCGAAGGAAGGCTTCAGTTGCATGGGTTCCCTGGTTATGACAATTTCAAGGTTGATGATCTGAACAGGCGCATTCGCAACAGATTGCCCGCCAATACGAAATAATTCACAAAGGCAATTATATCGCGGCGTACACTGAATCGATCGCGTCGGATCGACGACGCCGGATGACGAAAGATGCCCATGATCAGCCTCACGAATTTTTTCAAAGACGTCAAACTGCCCACGATTTCCCAGGTGGCGCACGCCCTGATCGACACCCTCGACGACGACGACGCGTCCGCCAAGCAGGTGGCCACGATCATCGCGCGCGACCCCGCGCTGACGGCCAAGCTGATGCGCCTTGCGAACAGCGCCCGCTTCGGCTCGCGCCGCGGCGTCAGCTCGCTCGACGACGCGGTCTCGCTCGCGGGCATGGCCCACATCCGCACGCTGGCGCTGGCCACGTGCTTCGCCGACGCCTTCCCGTCCCTGCCCGGCCTGGATTCCGACGAGTTCTGGAAAAGCAGCATGGCCTGCGCCGGCTACGCGAAATGGCTCGCGGGCGGCATCGGCCTCGACGGCAGCGAAGCCTGGCTGGCCGGCATGATGCTGCGCCTGGGCGAACTGCTGATCTACCAGGTGGCGCCGACGACCTTCGCCGAGATCGAGCAGTTGCCGCACCTGCCGGGCGGCCGCTGGGAACGCGAGCAGCGCCTGCTGGGCCTGTCGGAAGGCCAGATCACGGCCGAACTGGGCCGGCGCTGGAACTTCCCCGACAAGATCGTGCGTGCGCTGGAGAATTCATCCGACCCAATGGCGGCGCACCCGTTCTGCCAGCTGGGCGGCATCATCCACCTGGCCAGCCTGCTGGCCGACACACCGAGCGACGACCCCGCCATCCTCGACACGCTGCCGGCCGACGTGGTCGACACGCTGCGCCTGTCGCGCGAATGGATGACGGTGCGCTTCCCGTCGCACGCATCGTTCTCCGCCGAGCCCTGAACGATCGTGTAGCATGGTCGGATCTGCAAGGAGCCGACCATGTCCTATCAGTCCACCCTCGAATTCAACACGTTCGGTCGCGGCAGCCGCGACATCACCGCGGCCGTCGCCGACGTCGTCGCCCGCTCGGGCATCCGCTGCGGCCTCGCGCACGTCTTCGTCCAGCACACGAGCTGTTCCCTCCTCATCACGGAAAACGCCGACCCGGACGTGCGGCACGACCTGGAGACCCTCATCCGGCGGCTGGTTCCGGATGGCGATCCGGCGTACCGCCACGATACGGAAGGACCGGACGACATGGCGGCGCACGGGCGGGCAATGCTGACGTCCACGTTCGTGACGGTGCCCGTCAGCGATGGGCGGCTGCTGCTCGGGACGTGGCAGGGGATGTATTTATGGGAGCACCGGGTGGCGGAGCATCGGCGTAACGTGGTCGTCACGGTGGTAGGGGACGCAACGTGAGCATGACGTTCCGCCTGGCGAGCCTGGGTGCGATCGTGCTCTGCACGTCGCTGGCATCCGATGCCATCGCCTACGATGACATCGCTCCCGCCGAGATCGCCGACCAGTTCGTCGGCGCGCTCCGGCATCAACGCTTCAGGGACGCTGCCGCCCTGTTCGCGCCCGAAGCCGCGCACGATACCGCGGCAATGGCGCTGACGCTGAAACGGATCGACGACAGTGTCGGCGGTTTTTCGACGATGCATCCGATTGCGACGTTGCCGAACGGGCGAACCATCAAGCTGGAAGTGCCGGCCCGTAAAACCGTACAGTTCGACGTCCGGAAGTTCATCCAGGTCCGCTACGCTTCTACCGCCAGCGACGGCACACCCGTGTTTTACGAAGTCGACCTGACGGCCGACAGCAAGCCGCAGGTCCTGTCGTTCGGGCTGCATTTCCCGGCAGCGGATGCGCAATCCACCCGACGCGCGAATCAGCTGGTGAGCGCCATCAACCGTTAGTCCTCGAACCGCAACGGGTCGAACGTGGCGGACAGGCCGTGGATGCCCTTGTACAGATCGGCCATGGCGCGTACATCGCTGCCCGACCTGTCGAGCAGGTGCGCCAGCGCCGGCGACAACGGCTGGGGCAACCGGTCCAGCTCGCACCATTGATACCCCGGGCATCCATCGATGCGCGGTTCGAACTCCTGGGGCACGACAGCGACGTAGTTGTGCTGCACGAAGAATCGCGCATCGGAAAACGGCGTCAACCGGCTCAACGCGAGATCGCCTTCATATGCGCAGCGCTCGGCGATCGTGTTGATCGCGACCTGCAGCGGCGACTGCCCGGCGAGGACGTCCGCGGTCCACGTACCCCACTCGGGTTCCGTGCCGTCCGCAGGGACGCATTGCTTGACGAGCACGCGTCCGGTGTCCTCGGCCAGTACGATCGCGCAGGCGGAAATGCCCTGCCAGCTGCCACGCGCCGGTACGACCCAGCTCGGCCGCCTGACGAGGTCGGAGCCGGCTGCCGACGTGCTTTGGAAATTTGCCATCATTAACCTCGACAGTATGTTTCCAGCAACGACACGTATGGGATCCGTCTGCATTGCTTGCGGTACGGCTGCAACTCGTGTTTCACTGGGTATGCTTAACATTTATTCAACGTAGGATCATTCCTACATAATGTTAATCATCCACGAGTTTCGTTTAACGGTCGAGGGATTTTCACGAACCGTGTTGTTTCCCGGCAGATCATTTTGTAACGGTTGCGACATTGCAACAACAATGGGTCATTGTCAATACAATGATGGCCATGGTGCGGCAGGTGCGCGGCCCTGTCGGTCCGCCCACCACTCCGGTATCATGCGGGAATGAACCAGATTCCTTTCCTTCCGTTCGTCATTGGCGTCGCCGGCGGCAGCGGCAGCGGCAAGTCGACGGTGACCCAGCAGGTGCTGGCGTCGTTCGGCACCGAGATGGTGTCGGTGGTGATGCAGGACGATTACTACCGCGACCAGTCCGACCTCACCCCGGAAGTCCGCCGCAAGCAGAATTACGACCACCCGCAGGCCTTCGACTGGCCGCTGCTGGTCCAGCACGTCCAGGCGCTGCGCAACGGCGAAGCGATCGAGATGCCCGAGTACGACTTCACAATCGACAACCGCTCCGCGAAAACCATCCCCGTCAAACCGGCCCCGGTCATCGTGATCGAGGGCCTGTTCGCGTTGTACGACGCGGATTTGCGCGACATGATGTCGCTGAAGATCTTCGTCGACACCGCCGCCGACGTCCGTTTCATCCGCCGCATGCAGCGCGATATCGCGGAACGCGGCCGCACGATGGACAGCATCGTCAACCAGTACCTGGAAACGGTCCGCCCGATGCACAAGCAGTTCATCGAGCCGACCAAGCGCTACGCCGACGTCATCCTGCCCCACGGCGCGAACGACCCGGCGGTCGACGTCATCACAACGAAGGTGGCGAGCGTCATCGGCAAGTTGAAGCGGCCGTAATCCCCGTCGTGGCGGTTGCAGCCGGCTTCCGGAAAGCCAGCAGGTTACCGCCGAGGACCAGCCCCACGCCGCCGAAGGCCGGCAACGTCCAGTGATACCCCTCGAACACGGTCGACACGCTCAATGCCACGACGGGAAACAGCACCGTCGAGTAAGCGGCCTTGTCCGGTCCGATGCGGCCGACCAGCACCAGGTACGCCGTGAACGCGATGACGGAACCGGGAACGGCAAGGTAGAACAGCGCGCCCAGGTAGCGCGGGCTGGTGTCGAGCGTGAACGGCATGCCCAGCAACCACGCACCGCCGCCGACGATGGTCGAACCGATCAGCATGGCCCACGTGTTGGTCAGCAGCGGCGCGAGGCCCAGCGCCTGCATGCGGCTCGACAGCAGATTCCCCGTCGAGAAGCACACGGTGCCCAGCAGCGACAGGCCAAGGCCCAGCAGCATGCCGTGGTCGCGCCAGTGGCCCCGCATCTGCGGCAGGAACAGCAGCGCGATGCCGGACAGTCCCAGCAGGGAACCGACCAGCACCTCGCGCCGGATCGGACGCGCCATGAACAGGCGCTGGTTGACCGCGTTCCAGATGGGCGCGGTCGAGAAGACGACGGCCACGAGGCCGCTCGGCACCCACTGGCTGGCGTAATAGAAGCACAAGAAATTACAGCAGAACAGGGCGATGCCCTGTGCGAGCAGATAGCGCCACGCCTGGCGCGGCGGCCACACCTGCCGGCGCGTGGCGAGCAGGAACAGGAACAGCACGGCGGCGGCGATCCAGAACCGGTAGGCGATCGATACCGGGGCCGGGACGACGCCGAGCTGGAATTTGATGGCGATCCAGGTGGTGCCCCAGATGACGACGGTGAGCAGGTAGAGAACGATATTCATGCCGCCATGATGGGTGCGGCCGGCGGCGCGGACTTGTCTGGTCTTGCGCTTTTCCGCGGCCCTGTCGGTACAGGTTGCCGAAGAATGCTAGACTTTTTGCATGCACGCCCGTCCTTCCCCCATCTCGCACGCCGTGTTCGACACGATGTGCGGCACCGACGCCACGCTCGAGCGCTTCGTGTGGCTGGGCGACGGCATGGCGGCGGCGATCTGGCAGCGCGACACCCACGAGGCGCTGACGGTGTATGACCGCCCTGGCCACCATACCCTCTCGTGCTACCTGGGCGGCGGCTACCGCACCGAACGCAGCGGCATGCACCGGCAGTACGGTGCGCCGCAGCGCCTGTGCACGCTGCCGGACGACCACGAATCGGAATGGGTGGTGCGCGACCATCTGCGCCTGCTGCACGTGTACTTCATGCCGGAACATTTCACGCGTCGCGCCGTGGTGGAGCTGGACCGCGAACCGCGCGAGATCACCCTCGCCGACCGCACGTACTTCGAAAGCCCCGCCCTGCTGCACCTGTGCCAGTCGCTGGTCGCAACGCCATGGGAAGGTGCGGACAACCTGCTGCGCGCCAACGAGATCACCCACGACACGCTGAGCGAACTGCTGCGCTCACAAGGCGTCCTGCGGCGCGAGCTGCGGCTCAAGGGCGGCCTCGCGCCGCTGTTGCGCCGCCGGCTGGCCGACTACATCGACGCGCACCTCGCACAACCCATCACGCTCGGCACGCTGGCGCAGGCGGCCTGCCTGTCGGAGTTTCACCTGGCGCGCATGTTCCGCGTGTCGTTCGGCATGCCGCCGTCGGCCTGGATCGCCCAGCGCCGCCTCGACCTGGCGCGCTCGCTGTTGAAGACCACCGCCCTGCCCCTGCAGCAGATCGCGGATGCATGCGGCTATGCGGACCTGTCGCACTTCGGCCATCGCTTCCGGGCCGCGACGGGTACGTCGCCGGGACGTTATCGGCAGGTCCTGGTGCGCTGGCGCGGAGAAGATGATGCAGGGACAAAGGATGCGCCTTAGGCTGAATGTCTGACCTGTCATCGATATAAAATCGGACAAGATGTAGCGATGTCAGTTCATCTCTTTTCAGGAGGATATCGATGCCTTTGCCCCGTTCCCTTCAAGAAGACCTTGAAGAATATCTGCGTGAACCAGACCCGGCGTGGCACTTAATAGCCGGCTATAACGCCGCTGTGAATTTGTCGCCGCAAGCCACACAAGCACTCCTTAATGCTCAAGAAAAGGGAGTGCCGCGAAGAAAGTTGGCTCATGACATGCTTCGCGCGTACTTTAGGATCACTGCTCGCCCAGTAGTTCAAGCGAATGATGAATTGACACGTTCCAAAGCACAGCTGTACGTTGGCCTTGAAGAACGGAGTGAGACGACTGTTCCGGCATTTCGCGAAGTTGACATACCACGATATTTTCAGCCGAGGCTCGACCAACTGAACGAGCAATGGAAAAAAATGATCGCGACGCCCTCGAGCTACGGAGAAAAATCGCCGAAATCCGAGATCGCAAGTATGCATCTCGTACTTTCCCGGCCGCACTGAAAGCCATCATCTTTGAGCGTGACAACTATACGTGTCGCATTTGCTTACGAGACCGTTTGACACTACAGGGGAATGGGCTGCACCTGGAGTGTGACCACATCTTGCCGTGGGAAGATAATGGCCCCACTACATACGACAACGGCCAAACCATCTGTAGCGAATGCAATAAAGCTAAACATCATGCAAAACGCTACTTGGGACTGGTCGCTCGGCTTCGGAGCGAGCCGACACGGAAGTAAGTGCGCTGCGCGCCACCTCGGCCAATACGCAACGCCCCTGACTCAGCCCCACCGCGCCATCACAGTGACACGCCTATCGTCAGCGTGACCACATACCCATTGACCGGATCCCCGCTCACGGACGCCATCTGCAGCGACGTGCCGTCGCTGAACACGTTGTCCGTCGCATAGCTCATCGAGGCCAGGTTGCGCGAGCTGGTGCTGTACGCCGTGGTCGCGTAAGCCTCGTTCAGGGTCGCCATCGGGAACGTGAACTGCGAGGTCTTGACGCGGTTGGCGACACTCGTCGCCTTTGCGAGGCTCGGGTAGACCTCGAAGTGAATGTGCGGCATGCGGCCCGAGTAGCAGCCAGGGAAGATCGTCGTGAACGTCACCGTGCCCGTGCTGTCCGCCTCCTGCACGCCGCGCAGGTAGTTCTCGCCCGTCAGGCCGCTCGCGTACATCGAGTAATTGCCGTCGCGGTCGCAGTGCCACAGGTAGACCGCGGCGCCGGCCGCGCTGGCGCAGCTCGCGCCCACGTTCACGATCTGCAGTTTCAGAGTGGTCTTGATGCCGGCGGCCGTTGCGCTGCCGGGGGACACGCTCGTACGGATGTCGCTGCGCACGATGCCGGACAGCGCCAGCGCGTTCGCGACGCCGTTGCCGTTGCTGTTGGTGCCGTCGCCCGGGTACGGGCCGCCCGTCTCCTCGGGGATGACGGAACAGGTGCCGGTGGTAGTAGTTGTCGTCGTGCCGGTACTGCCCGTGGATGACGTCGACGACGCCACGACGTCGCCGGACGAACCGCCGCCGCAACTTGCGAGCGGCACGGCCGCCGCCGACGCGAACAGCCAGCGCAGCGACCGGCGCCGGCTGGCCTGGGTGGCGAGCATGCGCTCGAGGTCTTCGGCAAGGCTGTGATGTGAATGATCCATGTGTCCCCCTGGGTTACGGAAGGCGCATTGTCGGTTGGGGAAACGTTAAGCGCGGTCAACCGCCGTAAAGCTGTGTAAAGACGCTGCATTTCGCGCCGCCCAGCCGCATTTCGCGCCGCGATGGCGACATGTCGTCGCACGGGCCCACGGGCGCACGAGGGGGCTGGCACAGTGGCACCAACTTAACTCGCACTTAGCGCACTTTACGGAGCCCACCATGCTGATCCAGATCCTGACCCACACCCCGCTCTACGTCTGGGCAATCCTCGCCTTCCTCGTCTACCGCGGCATCGCGATGATGCGCGACCGCGACGTGGAAGTCCGCAAGCTCGTGATGATCCCGGCCGTGATGCTGATGCTGTCGCTGCAGGACATCGGCACGAAATTCGGCCTCGGCGGATGGGCGCTGGCCGCGTGGGCGGCAGCTGCGGCCGGCGTGGCGCTGGTGGCGGGGCTGGCAGGCTCGGAGCGCATCGCGGCGAGCACCATGCCGGGCCACGTGCGCGTGCGCGGCAGCCGCCTGCCGCTCGTCATGATGATGGCCGTGTTCTTCACGAAGTACGTGGCATCGGTGACCGTGTCGGTCGCGCCGCAACTGCGTCAGGACACGCTGTTCGCCTGCATCGTCTGCGGCCTGTTCGGTGTCTTCAACGGCTGGTTCGTCGGCCGGCTGGTGGCCGACATGGCGTCGGTGCGCACGCTGCCGGCTGGCGCCGCGGTAGCGTAAGGCTCAGTACCCAAACCCACGCGCCATCATCGCCGCGAAGATCGGGATCAGCGCAAACACGTGGATCTCCAGCAGCATCGTCCGGCGCAGCGCCGTCACCTCGTCCAGCGCCGGGACGAACGCCGCATCCGCCCTGGCCCGCTTTTGCCACGCGAGGATGCGCAACGTCGGCTTGATCGAGATGAGGCCGACGGCGGCGAACGCGGCGATCTTGGCCCAGAACATCGGATTGTGCATGTAAAACGCCGCGCCCTTCGCGCCGTACTTCACGCGCAGGAAGCCGACGATCAGGATCGCCAGCGCCATCATGCCGTACGCCGCGTCGAAGCGCCCCAGCAGGCGCACGGTCTGCGGCGACATCGCGGCGGGCCGCATCAGCGCCAGTTCGGCGGCCAGCGCGGACGCGATGCCGAATACGATCAGGTGGTGAACGATGGCGAGTGCAAGGTCGGTCATGGCAGAGTCGTTGGCAGTGATGAGATGTCAACTGTAGCAAACTTCAGCGCAACATCGACTCCCACACCTTCTGCAGACGCTTGGACGACACCGGCATCGGCGTACGCAGCTCCTGCGCGAACAGCGACACGCGCAATTCTTCCAGCATCCAGCGGAACTCGATCATGCGCGGATCGAGGTTCTTCAGCGGCTGGTTCTTCACCGTGCGGTGGAACTGCGTCGCCGCCGTCTGCCACTCGGCCATCAGTTGCGCGTCGCGCGCCGGGTTGCCGCGCAGTTTTTCCAGGCGCACGTTCATCGCTTTCAGATAACGCGGGAAGTGCGCCAGCTGGCTGTATTCCGTCTCGGCGATGAAGCGCTTGTGCACGAGGCCCTGCAACTGCGCCTGCATGTCGCTCGCGACGGCCGGCGGCAGGCCTTGCAGGCGCTTCGGCAGGCCGTGGAACTCGGCGAGGATCTGGCCGGCCAGGCGCGCCGTCTCGTTGATCAGCAGGCCGATGCGGCCCTTGCCTTCGTCCTTGCGCTTGTTGAACGACGCGGCATCATGCGGCAGCGGGTCCTGCAGGCAGGCGATCTCGATGGCCTTGTTGACGATCTGCTCGCGCAGTTCGTCCGGCGTACCCACCGACATGAACTGCATGCCCATCTGCTGCAGGCCCGGCACGTTCTTTTCGGCGAATTTCAACTGGTCCTTGAACTGCAGCGCGAACAGGCGGCGCAGGCCGATGCGGTGCGTGCGCGCCGCCACGTTCGGGTCGTCGAAGACTTCCAGGTCGCAGTGCGTGCCCTTGTCAACGAGCGCGGGGAAGCCGATCAGCGTGATCTTCCCTTGCGTGATCTCCAGCAGTTCCGGCAGCTCGCCGAAGGTCCAGCCCGTGATGTTCGTGTGGGCGGTCGATGCGGCGGGTGCGGCCGGCGCAGGTTTCCCCTTGGCGGGTGCAGCCGGTGCCGCCTGCGTGGCCAACGGCTTCGCCGCAGCCGCCCCCGCGGCCGGCGTCATCTCCGCCATGCGCTGGAAGCTCTGGCGCGCCTGGCCGCCCAACTCCGCCTGCAACGTGGCGAGATTGCGGCCCATGTCGAGCTGGCGGCCGTGTTCGTCCACCACCTTGAAGTTCATGAAGAGGTGGGCCGGCAGGGTCTCCAGCTTGAAGTCCGTCGTCATCACGCGCACGCCCGTCTGCGCGTGGATGTCCGCGATGAGTACGTCGATCAGGTCACCGCGGCCGAATTGCACGGGGTCTTCGTTACGCTCGAAGAAGCGCGCGGCGTACTCCGGCAGCGGCACGCAGTGGCGGCGCAGCTTCTGCGGCAGGGATTTCAGCAGCAGCTGCACTTTTTCCTTCAGCATGCCCGGCACGAGCCAGTCCGCGCGCTCGCGCGGGATCTGGTTCAGCGCGAACAGCGGCACGGTCAAGGTGACGCCGTCGCGCGGGCTGCCCGGCTCGAAGTGGTACGACAGACCCATCTCGATGCCGGTGACGTTCATCGTCTTCGGGAACAGCTCCGTCGTGACGCCGGCCGCTTCGTGGCGCATCAGCTCTTCGCGGTTCAGGTACAGCAGCTTCGGGTTGTCGCGCGACGCGTCCTTGTACCACTTCTCGAAGCCCGCGCCGTTGACGACGTCCGACGGGATCTCGTTGTCGTAGAACGCATGGATCAGCTGGTCGTCCACGAGCACGTCCAGACGGCGCGACTTGTGTTCGAGGTTTTCGATTTCCTTGATCAGCTTGTGGTTGTGGGCGAAGAAGGGCGATCGCGTCTCGTAATCGCCGCCCACCAGCGCGTCGCGGATGAAGATCTCGCGGGCCTCGGCCGGGTTGTGCTGCGCGTAGTTGATGCGGCGCTGGCTGTAGACGACGATGCCGTACAAGGTAGCGCGCTCGCTGGCCGTGACTTGCGCCGTGCGTTTTTCCCAGCGCGGCTCGCCCCACGATTTTTTCAACAGGTGGCCGCCGATCTTCTCGACCCACTCCGGCTGGATCTGGGCGATGCAGCGCGCGTACAGGCGCGTCGTCTCGACCAGTTCCGCCGCCATGATCCACTTGCCCGCCTTCTTGCCCAGCGTGGAGCCGGGCCAGATGTGGAACTTGATGCCGCGCGCGCCCAGGTACGCCCCCCCGGTTTGTCCCCCCTCGTCTTCCATCTTGTAGCCGATATTGCCGAGCAAACCGGTCAGCAGCGCCATGTGCAGCTGCTCGTACGTAGCCGGGGCGTCGTTCAGGCGCCAGCCCTGCTCCTTCACGATCGTGAGCAGCTGGGAGTGTACGTCGCGCCACTCGCGCAGGCGCACCTGCGACAGGAAGTTTTCGCGGCAGTTCTCCTGCAGCTGGCGGTTCGTCTTCTTGTGCTCGATGGCCTGCTCGAACCAGCGCCAGATCTTCAGGAAGCCCAGGAACTCGCTCTTCTCGTCCGCGAACTTCTTGTGCTTCTCGTCGGCCTGCTGCTGGTATTCCATCGGCCGGTCGCGCGGGTCCTGCACGGACAGCGCGGACGCGATGATCAGCATCTCGGTCAGGCACACGTTGTCGACGGCGGCCAGGATCATGCGGCCCACGCGCGGATCGAGCGGCAGCTTGGCCAGCTTGCGGCCCATCGCCGTGAGTTCGTTGGCGTCGTCGACGGCGCCCAGTTCCTGCAAGAGTTGATAACCGTCGGCGATGGCGCGGCCCTGCGGCGGTTCGACGAACGGGAAGGTCTCAACGTCCGTCAGGTGCAGGGATTTCATGCGCAGGATGACGGCCGCCAGCGACGAGCGCAGGATTTCCGGGTCCGTGAATTTCGGCCGCTGCAGGAAGTCGTCTTCTTCGTATAAACGGATGCAGACGCCGTCCGCGACGCGGCCGCAACGGCCCGCGCGCTGGTTGGCGGCGGCCTGCGAGATCGCCTCGATCTGCAGCTGCTCGACCTTGTTGCGGTAGCTGTAGCGTTTTACGCGCGCCAGACCGGCATCGACGACGTAGCGGATGCCCGGCACCGTCAGCGACGTCTCGGCCACGTTCGTCGCGAGGACGATGCGGCGCGCGTTCGTCGTGCGGAACACGCGGTCCTGTTCTTCGACGGACAGGCGCGCGAACAGCGGCAGGATTTCCACGTGCGGCGGATGGTGTTTGCGCAGCGCCTCGGCGCAGTCGCGGATCTCGCGTTCGCCGGGCAGGAACACGAGCACGTCGCCCTGGCCGAGGCGGCACAGCTCGTCGACGCCGTCGACGACGGCATCCATCAGGTCGCGCTTGTCGCGCGCGGCCTGCGCCTTCGACATCGATTTTCCGTCGGCGGCTGGCGCGAATTCCTGGTCGCGTTCGACGGGACGATAGCGCACCTCGACCTTGTACAAACGGCCGGAGACTTCGATGACGGGCGCCGGCTTCTCGGGCGTGCCGAAATGGCGCGCGAAGCGGTCGGCGTCGATGGTCGCGGACGTGATGATCACCTTCAGGTCCGGCCGGCGCGGCAGGATCTCCTTCAGGTAACCGAGCAGGAAGTCGATGTTCAGGCTGCGCTCGTGCGCCTCGTCGATGATGATCGTGTCGTAGGCCTTGAGCAGCGGGTCGGTCTGCGTTTCGGCCAGCAGGATACCGTCCGTCATCAGCTTGACCCACGCGCCCGATGACAGCGTGTCGTTGAAGCGGACCTTGTAGCCCACGTGCTCGCCGAGCGGCGTACCCAGTTCGTGCGCGATGCGCTTCGCGGTCGACGACGCGGCGATGCGGCGCGGCTGCGTGTGGCCGATCATGCCTTTCTCGCCGCGCCCCAGTTCGAGGCAGATTTTCGGCAGCTGCGTCGTCTTGCCCGAGCCGGTTTCGCCGGACACGATCACGACCTGGTTTTCCATCAGCACCTTCGCGATTTCCGCGCGGCGGCCGGAGACGGGCAGATCCTCCGGGAAGGTGATGGGCGGGAGCGGATTGCGTACGGCCTCTTTGCGCGCCTCGTTGCGCGGCGGACGGTCTGCGCGCGGACGTGCGTCGCCTTCGCGCGGCGGCCTGGCCGGACGGTCCTGCGCGGGGGCAGGCGCACGCACCTGGGCCTGCGCGAGCGCGTTCGCAAGCGCGCCCTCGCGCGCAGGCGGGCGCGGGCCGCGACGGGCGGCCGGGCCTTCACTGCGCGGTTGCGAAGAACGGTCGGGGGAAGCGGCGCGCGCCGGCTTGGGCGCAGGCTTGTTACTCTGTTCAGACATTGATTTTTACGAGGATTTGGTGCGCAAGTCGCGCAGCGAATTATAATGCGGCAAATGGAAAACCCTACCCAATTCGTCCAGTGGCTGCGCTCCGTCGCGCCGTATATTCACGCATTCGGCGGCAAGACCTTCGTCGTCGCTTTCCCCGGTGAACTGGTGTCGGCCGGCGCCCTGCCCGTGCTGGCGCAGGACTTGTCGCTGCTGGTGGGACTCGGCATCCGCGTCGTGCTGGTGCACGGGTCGCGGCCGCAGGTGGCCGAACAGCTCGCGCTGCGTAACGTCGCGGGCCGCTTCCACAACGGCGTGCGCGTCACCGACAGCGCCGCGATGGAATGCGCCAAGGAAGCCGCCGGCGAACTGCGCCTGGACATCGAGGCCGCGTTCAGCCAGGGCCTGCCGAACACGCCGATGTCGAATGCGCACATCAGCATCGTCTCCGGCAACTTCGTCACCGCGCGCCCGCTGGGCGTGATCGATGGCGTCGACCACGAACTGACGGGCGTTACGCGCAAGGTCGCCGCCGCCAAGATCCAGCCCATCCTGGAGACCGAGGACAACATCGTCCTGCTGTCGCCGCTGGGCTTCTCGCCGACCGGCGAGGTGTTCAACCTGACGATGGAAGACGTGGCGGTGTCCGCCGCGATCGCCCTGCATGCCGAAAAGCTCATCTTCATCACGGAAACGTCGCTGATGAAGGACGCCGGCGGCGGCGACATCCGCGAACTGTCGTCGCACCAGGCCGAAGCCGTGCTGCAGGCGGGCTTCCTGCCGAACGACGCGTCGTTCTACCTGCAGCACGCGATCAAGGCCTGCAACAGCGGCGTCGACCGCGCCCACATCGTGCCCTTCTCGACCGACGGCTCCGCGCTCCTGGAACTGTTCACCCACGACGGCGTGGGCACGATGATCACGCACGACAACCTGGAGAGCCTCCGTCAGGCCTCAATTGAGGACGTCGGTGGAATTATCAAGCTCATCGAACCGCTCGAAGCGGACGGCACGCTGGTCAAGCGCCCGCGCGAGCTGATCGAACGCGAGATCGAGCAATTCTCCGTGATCGAGCACGATGGCGTCATCTTCGGCTGCGCCGCGCTGTACCCGTTCCCGGAATCGAAGATGGCGGAAATGGCCTGCCTGACCATCAGCCCGGAGGCGCAGACGCAGGGCGACGGCGAGCGCATCCTGAAGCACATGGAAAACCGCGCCCGTGCGGCCGGCATGTCCAAGCTGTTCGTGCTGACCACGCGTACGTCGCACTGGTTCAAGAAGCGCGGGTTCGTGCCGGCGACTGTGGACGACCTGCCCAAGGATCGGGCGCACATGTACAACTGGCAACGCAGGTCGCAGATTCTTATCAAACAACTTTAAGAGTTAGCGCGCAAACGTCGTCCCCGCGAAGGGGGACCCAATTTTGTGCGTGCGGCGACGCATGAAAAATTAGGCCCTGCCTTCGCAGGGGCGACGTGCATGTTGCATCGTCCACGCAACCGCATGTGGGTTTTCCACGGCCCATTTATAATCACGTTTTCCGATACCGAACCAGGAGCAAGAACATGGCCCGCACCGTCCACTGCATCAAACTGAACAAGGAAGCCGAAGGCCTTGCCTTCCCGCCGTACCCGGGCGAACTGGGCAAGCGCATCTATGAAAGCGTGTCGAAGGAAGCCTGGGATGGCTGGCTGAAGCACCAGACGATGCTCATCAACGAAAACCGCCTCAACATGGCCGACGCGCGCGCCCGCAAATACCTGGCCACGCAAATGGAACGCCATTTCTTCGGCGAAGGCGCCGATGAGGCTTCCGGCTACGTACCGCCGAGCGCCTGATTTTGTAGGGTGGGCGGCCCTCCGCCCACGCGTGACGTTCGCGAATTGTTGACGTTACGCGTGGGCACAGGGTGCCCACCCTACTTCACATCTGCTTACACTGGCGCAGCTCACAGCGCGCCATGAAAACCTTGCCACTGTCGCATCGCATGCGATACACCTCGACAGGCCCCGGCTCCGTAATGAGCCCGGCACCCTGCCCGCCCGTACACCCCTGCTGCTTCGCCATCTTCTCGACGGTCGCCGACGACACGCCCGTGCGGAACGGAATCGTCTCGACGGCCGGCGCACCGTCGGCGGCAGCCACAGGGGCGGCCGGTGCGGCCGGCATCGGCTTATGGAACATGGAACAGCCGCCCAGCACCGCGACGGCCGCGCCCACGAGCGCCAGGCGCTTCATGATCAGAACGTCAGCTTCCTGACGCCTTCGCCCGTGCCCAGCAGGCAGACGTCGGCGCCGCGGCGGGCGAACAGGCCGACGGCGATCACGCCGACGATCTGGTTGATCTCCGATTCCAGCGCCACCGCATCCGTGATCGACAGGCCGGCCACGTCCAGGATGTAGCCGCCGTTGTCGGTGACGAACGCGTCCGTGCTGCCCGGCTTCGTGCGCAGGCGCGGCTGGCCACCCAGCGCGGTCAGCTTGCGGCTGACGGCGTTCGCGGCCATCGGCACGACTTCGACCGGCAGCGGGAATGTACCCAGCGTCTCGACCAGCTTGGAGCCGTCGGCGATGCACACGAATTTACCGGACACGGAGGCGACGATCTTTTCGCGCGTCAGCGCCGCGCCGCCGCCCTTGATCATGGCACCGGTGGCGTTGATCTCGTCGGCGCCGTCGACGTAGACGGAGATCGATGCGACGTCGTTCAGGTCGAACACCTCGATGCCGTGGCCGCGCAGGCGCGTCGCCGTCGCTTCCGACGACGCCACGGCGCCCTTGATGCGCGACTTGATCTTGCCGAGTTCGTCGATGAAGAAGTTGGCGGTGGAGCCAGTGCCGACGCCGATGATTTCGCCGTCGACCACGTATTCGATGGCGGCGCGCGCCACTGCCTGCTTGAGTTCGTCCTGAGTCATGATGTTGGAAGGAGGTGAAGAAGAATCCGACATTTTAGCGGATTCGCATCTCGCACCGAAAATCGTGCCAGTTCAGCATATAATCTTGCAACCAAAGAAACACCAGCCGACGACCTATGTTCCGGACCCTGACCACCCTGCTGCTCGCCTTCGCCCTCGCCCACACCGCGACGGCCGCCGACTTCACGCCGTCCGCCCCGCCCGGGCCGTACCGCGTCGGCTTCCACGTCCGCCAGCAGTACGACCGGGCGCGCGTCTACCAGCATCCGCGCAATCCCGTCACGGCGCAGGCGACGAGCGGCGACCGTTCGCGGCCGCTGCAGACGCTGGTCTGGTATCCCGCCATCGGCACGGGCGGCGCGCTGACCTACCGCGACTACGTGACGACCGTGGCCACGGAAGAGGAATTCAGCCGCATGCCGGACCAGGTGCGCCGCGCCACCGACGCACTCGTCGAAACGCGCACGCCGCAGGTCCAGCGCGACCTGGCCAGCCCCGTGCGCGCGCTGCGCGACGCGCCCGAGCGTCCGGGTAAATTCCCCATCGTGATCTACGCGCCGAGCCACAGCGCGTATGCCATCGAGAACGCGGACCTGTGCGAATACCTCGCGAGCCACGGCTACATCGTGATCGCGACGCCGTCGCTCGGCCCGCGCTCGCACACGATGACCGCGAGCCTGGAAGGCGCGGAAGCGCAGGCCGACGACATCGGCTTCCTCGTCGGCTATGCCCAGACGCTGGCGCAGGCGGACACGAGCCGCATCGCCGTCATCGGCCACAGCTGGGGCAGCCTCGCAAGCGTGCTGGCCGCGGCCCGCGACGACCGCATCCGCGCCCTCGTCACCCTGGACGGTTCGCTGCGTTATGCCTACGACTACGTGAACGGCGGTCCGCGCGCCGCAGGCTACGTCACGCCGGAACGCCTGGGCATCCCGCTGCTCTACCTGACGCGCCTGCAGGACGAAGGCGCCATCGGCTCAGAACTGCTGGCGCGCATGCGCTATGCCGACATCTACCTCGCCACCCTGGATGCCGCGAGCCACATGGATTTCTCGTCCTGGTCGCTGCGCATGGCGCCGGACGCCGCCTTCGGCAAGCGCACGCGCGCGCAATCGGCCCAGGCCTACGGCGCGATGGCGCGCATGGTGGAACGCTTCCTCGACGCCCGCCTGCGCAACGATGCCCCCGCGCGCCGCCAGCTGGACGACGCCCTCGCCGCGAACCGCCCGCCGGCCGGCTTCGTGTCGTTCGCGGTGCACCGCGCCACGGGCGCGCCGCCGACGCTCGACACGTTCCTCGAACAACTGGGCCAGCAGGGCTTCGAACACATCGCCGCCATCTACGACCGCCTGCACGCGCAGAATCCGGACCTCGCCCTCGACCCGCTGCAGGCCCACGACTGGGGCATGAAGCTGCTGCGCGAGCGCCGTCCCGCGGATGCGATGCAGGTGTTCCGGCTGGGCGTGAAGCTGTATCCGGAACGCTTCGACTTCCTCTACGACGGCCTCGGCCAGGCGTACGAGGCGACCGGCGAGCGTGACGCGGCCATCGCGAACTACCGGCAGGCGCTCGCGCTGGAGCCGGAGCAGGCGCACGCGCGCGAGCGGCTGGGAGCGCTGGGAGCGCAGTAATCATTCTTTGACGACAGCGGAGACCGACATGAAACGCGTGACCGGCATCGGCGGCATCTTCTTCCAGGCGCAAGACCCGGCCGCGCTCGGCGCCTGGTACAAGCGCCACCTGGGCATCGACGTCCAACCGTGGGGCGGCGCGGCGTTCGACTGGGCTGATCCGTCGGGCACGACGGCCTGGTCGGTCTTCCCGGCGGGCAGCGACCAGTTCGCGCCGGGCCGGGCCCCTTTCATGATCAACTATCGGGTCGACAATCTCGCTGCCCTGCTGCAGGCCCTGCGGGACGAAGGCTGCAACGTGCTGGACAAGACGGACGACGGCGAATACGGCAAGTTCGGCTGGGTCATCGATCCGGAAGGCAACAAGGTCGAGCTGTGGGAACCGCCGGCCTGAGCCTCCATTTTAAGAAGCAGCGCACATGCCCCTTTCCAACTACCTCGACGCCGTCCCGCAACTTGCCGAGCGCGTGTACGTGCACGAATCGGCGCAGGTCATCGGCAGCGTCCGCCTCGGCGCGGACAGCTCGATCTGGTGCAACGCCGTGCTGCGCGGCGACGTCAACGACATCGTCATCGGCCGCTGCACCAATATCCAGGACCTCACGATGGGGCACGTCTCGCACAAGACGCCCGCGAAACCGGACGGTTCGCCACTCGTCATCGGCGACTACGTCACCATCGGCCACGCCGTCATCCTGCACGGCAGCCGGATCGGGAACGAATGCCTCATCGGCATGGGCACCATCGTGATGGACGACGTGGTCGTCGAGGACCGCGTCATGGTCGGTGCCGGCAGCCTCGTCCCGCCGAACAAGACGCTGCAAAGCGGTTTCCTGTACGTGGGCCGGCCCGTCGTCAAGGTGCGGGCGCTGACCGAGGCCGAGATCGCGTACCTGCGCTACTCGGCCGAGCACTACGTACGCGTCAAGGACAATTACCTGAAAGGGCCGGCACGATAGGCGGCGCGATGCACACCCGGTCGCGGCCCGCGTGCTTGGCCTGGTACAACGCGGCGTCCGCCGTGGCCACGAGTTGCGCCGGCGCGAGACCGGCGCCCGGCGTGACGGCCGCGACGCCGATGCTGACCGTGACGGTGCGCGGCGGCTCGATGCCTGGCACCGGATGCCCGCCCAGCGCGGCCCGGATGCGCTCCGCCACGACGGCCGCGCCGGGGGCGTCGATACCCGGCAGGATGACGGCGAACTCTTCGCCGCCGTAGCGGGCCGCGACGTCGCCCTCGCGCAGGCTGGCGCCGCCGATCACGCCCGCCACCGTGCGCAGGCAGGTGTCGCCCACCTGGTGGCCGTAGGTGTCGTTGAATTTCTTGAAGAAGTCGACGTCGATCAGCAGCAGCGACAACTGGGCCAGCCTGCCGTCCTCGAGTCCGGGCGCCTGCGCCAGCCGGCCGAGGCGCTGCCATTCATGCTGCAGGCTGTCGTCGAAATGGCGGCGATTCGCCAGTCCCGTCAGGCCGTCCTGGCGCGCCGCCATTTCCAGCGTGCGGCGGGCCTCCTTCAGGCGGGCCGTCATGTGCGCCAGCGCGGCCAGTAATTGGCCCGGTTCGTCGACGTGATGCTCGACCGGCTGATCGTCGAGATCGCCGTTGGCGACGCGCCGGGCCGCATCGACCGCATCCGTCAGCGGCTTGACGATGCTTTGCGTGAGCAGCCAGGCGATGACGCCGGCGAGCGCCAGCACGACGGCAGTACCGGCCACGAGCGCGTGGTTGGCCGCGCTCGACGCACGATGGAATTCTTCCAGGTGCAGCCGGATCTGCGTATTTTGCAGCTCGTTCAGGCGATTCAGTAATTCAATATTGATCTGCTGCGGCGGCGTGGCTTGTTCGGCAAGCACGCGCGCGGCCTGGCCCGGATTGAATGCCTGCACCCATTCGTCGGCTTCCGCCAATACCGATCGAATCTGGCCATCGCGCACCTGCAATTTCCGGATGATTTCCGTTTCGGATTCGCTTAATGGCGTGTTTTTTAATTTAGCTTGGGCATATTCGTAATTCCGCTGCTCATTCAGGATCTGGGCCATATCCTTGAACGGCGTATCGACATCGTTATCGTGCGGGAATGCGATATCGTGCGCGAGCAACCCCTGGACAATGATGTTCTGCCGCATCGCGGTAATGAGTATCGATTTCTCGTTGGCCAGGCTCACCGCCTTGTCCACGGCCCGCCGCGGCCCGGTCGGCAGCACGAGACTCATCACCGTGACGACGACCATCAGCAGCAGCAACGACGCAAAGCCGAGCGCGAGTCGATAACCTATCCTGAAATGTCGTAAGCCTGTTGCACGCATTTGATCAGATTATTGCCTGTTATTCATTTGTGTTCTTTTCGCAATTGCCGGGTATATAAATGCTACACGCAATGTTCGCATGCATCTCTTGCGATTGATTTCCATGCGGCAATAATATACGCTACTCCCCCACCCCGGGCAATGCGGCGGCGTTGACATTCTCCCCGCCATATAAAATCTGTTGTTCTTTATTCCCTGATGAAAAAATCAATCCGCGTGCTGTTCAAGCTATTCCTCGGCATTTCCATTCCCGCCATCGCGGCCCAGCCGGTTCCCGGCCAGACGGTCGATGTGCGGCACTGGTGGATGGGCATTGCCGACGACGCGGCGCTCAAGGTGTATAAGGACCAGCTGAAGGAGGAAGGCATCGCCTGGCACGACAGCGGCGTCAATGGCGAGCAAGGCAAGCCGCTGAACGAACGGATCCGCAATGTCAACGGCACGACACCGGACGCCCTGCTGCTGAACGCGAACGCCATCCGGAAGAGCGCGCCGTCCGGCCTGCTGCTGCCGTTCGATGCGCTGGCGGCCAAAGAAGGCTGGAACGATGCGGTACCCAAGGCGATCCAGCGTTTCGCCCGGCCGGACGGCCACTGGATCGCGCTGCCGACGGAAATCCACCGCATCAACTGGCTGTGGATTAACAAGAAAATCTTCGATCAACTGAAGCTGGCGCCGCCGGCGAGTTTCGACGACATGGTCCGGGCCGCGCAAGTCATCCGCGCGGCCGGCTATATTCCGCTGGCGCATGGCGGCGAGGATTGGCAGGATACGCTGCTGTTCGAAAACGCCGTGCTGTCGGCCGGCGGGCCGACGTTTTATCGGCAAGCCCTGGTCGAGTTCGATCAGCGGGCCTTACGCAGCAAGACGATGGAGCGCGCGTTTGCCCAGCTGGACGCGCTGCGCGGGATGGTCGACAAGCACGCCCACGCGCGCGCATGGTACGACGCCGCCCACATGTTCATCCGCAACAAGGCTGCGATGCAGATCATGGGCGATTGGGTGAAGTCGGAATACCTGCTGCGCGGGTCGAAGGCGAATATCGATTTCCAGTGCGTGCCCTACCCGGGTACGGCGGGCACGTTCGTCCACGTGACGGACTTTTTCGGGCTCGTCAAAAAGAAGGGCAATGCCAATTTCGACGTGCAGATGCGTTTCGCCCGCACCGTCATGGATCGCAACGTGCAGGAGGGTTTCAGTCTCGTGAAGGGATCGATCCCGGTGCGCACCGACGCCACGCTCGACCGCATGGACGCCTGTGCCCGCGTCGCCCATGCCGACCTGATCGAAGCGGACAAGCGGCACACGCTCATCAGCAGCGCCCGCCAGGAAATCGATAACCGCGCCTATCCCGTCCTCATGAAGGTGGCGCAGCAGTTCATGGAATCGACGCAGACGCCCAGGGAAGGCACTCTGGCCCTGGCGAACGCGCTCAAGGCCTATGCGGCAGCGCCGCGCCAGTAAGCCCGATAAGCCTGTGCGCGGCGGCAACCGTGCTCCCGCCGCTCGGGAATCTGCAAAATCGAAAAAATATTGATCTAATATTTAATACAGAACAGCATTTGGTCGCTCTGTTATTGGAGAGTCTATTATTTGTTCATAAATGCTGAGTCTTCACACCAATTTCGTATCGCTGTCGGCGCACGAGGCCTTGGGCCGCAACCAGGGCGCGCTGTCGACGTCGTTGACGCGCCTGTCGACCGGCTACCGCACCAACTCGGCGATGGACGACGCGGCCGGCCTGCAGATCGCCACCCGCCTGAGAGCGCAAAGCAGCGGCATGGCCGTCGCCATGCGCAATACGCAGAATGCGGTCTCGCTGCTGCAGACCGCCGACGGCGCGCTGAACGAGGTCAACGACATCCTGATCCGCATGAAGGACCTGGCGACGCAGTCCGCCGACAACTCATCGTCCAGCGCCGACAGGGACGCGCTGCAGGCGGAATACGATTCGCTGACGGACGAACTGTCGAACATCTTCAGCAACACGAGCTTCGGCGGTACCAGCCTGCTGAACACGTCCACGACGGCGGGCGGCACACTCGGGGACCCGGCGGGTCTTTCGTTCCAGATCGGCGCGGACGCTGCCGAAACGATGCATGCCGACTTCTCGACCGGGCTGCGCGACATCGACACGCTGCTGCAAGCGGCCACGACCAGCACGGTCACCACGGTCGGCGGCGGCAATACCACGGTCACGTCTTCGCCCCGTTTCGCGGGTGACGGCTCGCCCATCAACACGACGCCGGGCCACACCCTCGCCGACATCGTCATCCCCACGACGACCACCATACCTAACGGATCCGGCGGTACGATCACGCTGCATGGCACGCTGACGGTCCTGGCCGATCCCGCCTGGGCGATCGGCAGGCTGGGCGACGCCATCGATGCCGTCTCGGCGCTACGCTCCGGGCTGGGCGCCATCGCGAACCGCCTGGACCACGTCAACAACAACCTGGCGAACGTCTCGGCGAATACGCAGGCCGCCACCGGCCGCATCATGGACGTCGATTTTGCGACGGAGGCGTCGACCATGGCCGCGAACCAGATGCTGATGCAGTCGGGCACCGCCATGCTGAAGCAGAGCAGCAGCATGGCGTCGATGGTGATGGGGCTGCTGCAGCCGGCGTAATCACTCCGGCGGCAGGCACCCGTACAGCCGCCGCCCTTCCCTGTCGCCATTCCAGATCTGGTGGACGACGGCACTGCCGTTACGCTGGCGCGCGAGACAGAATCTCGCTTCGTAGCTGGACGCCGCGCGGCCCTTGCCCGGCCGCGCTTCGATGCGCAGGCTGTAGACCCGCCCCGGCGCCAGCGGGGCCGGCGTCGAACGCGGCAGCGATGCCACCTTGCCGCCGTACGGCACGCACATGCCGAACGTGAGCGGGAACGTGCGTTCCTTCGGCATCGACATCTTCCACACCGGGCGCGCGCCCTCCCATACGACGATCGCCTGGAACTCCGGCGTGCCCAGGCGTTCCTCGCGCGGCGTGATCGTGAAGCACGGACCGCCGCGCGGGCCTTCGCGCACCTCGGCCTCGCCGACGCGGGCATACGCCGGCGCGGCCAGCAGGCAGGCACACAGCAGCACAGGGATGCGACAGGCAACGGGCATGACCGCCTCGCGGGGAATGAGCGCAAGGCGAAAGCCTACGACGGCACTGCCGTCAGATTTTGAGGCTACGCAAGCTCATGCACTGACGCACGACGCCGGACACCTGGTATATCCAAAGCGTAGTCCTTTATACGAAAACGCGATGGGTTCGACGACACCATCGTCAACATAATGGATGGCTCGGTACTTCATAACAACGACAGGAGACTTCATGAACACCACGATCCGTGTAATACGTGCACTCGCCTTTGCGGCGGGGATGTTTGCCGGTGCTGTGTCACAGGCGGCGACGTTCGCAAACGGGGCGGACGTCGGCTGGGTGACCCAGCAGGAATCGTCCGGCTACAGCTGGTATAACGGCAGCGGCGTCAAAACCGATCCGTTCGTGCTGCTGAAAAACCAGAACATCAACGCGGTACGCCTGCGCGTCTGGGTGACTCCGAGCGGAGGCTGGTGCGACGGCAAGGATGTGCTGTACAAGGCACAGCGCGCGAAGGCGCAGGGCCAGCGCATCATGGTCGATTTCCATTACAGCGACACCTGGGCCGATCCCGGACACCAGACCAAGCCGGCCGCCTGGTCCAGTCACGGCATCAGCCAGTTGTACACGGACGTCTACAACCACACGACCGGTATCCTGAATTACCTGAAGTCGAACGGCATCACCGTGGATTGGGTCCAGGTCGGCAACGAGATCAACGGCGGCATGCTGTGGCCGGAAGGCTCGACGTCGAATTTCAGCCAGCTTGCCCAGTTGATCAACAGCGGCTACAACGGCGTCAAAGCGATCTATCCGAATGCGCCCGTGATCGTCCACGTCGCCAACGGCTACGACGGCGCCAAGGTGCAGTGGTTCTTTGATAGCCTCAAGAGTAACGGCGGCAAGTTCGACATCGTCGGCCTGTCGCACTACCCGCCCGCAAATAGCTGGTCGAGCTACAACAGCCAGCTGGATCAGACGATGCATAACATCGTCAATCGGTACAGCAAGCCGGTGGTGATCTCCGAAGTGGGCATGGACTGGACACAGGCCGCGACGACCAAACAGATGCTGACCGACGTGATTGCGAAGGTCAAATACCTCGGCGCGAACGGCGTGGGCGTATTTTATTGGGAACCCGAAGCCTATCCGGGCTGGCAGGGTTACACGATGGGTGCGACCGATAGCGGCGGCAAATTTACGGCTGCGATGGACGCATTCCGCTGATCGGCTTCAGCGGGGCAGATGCGCCGCGCTGGCCGGATCGGCAAGAAAGCCGGCCAGGACTTTCTCATACAGCGGCAGGCTTCCCGCGTAGCGTTGCTGGCGCATGATACGCGGGTTGCGCATGTACTTCAGCGCAAAATAATCCGCGAGCAAGTCGCCCTGGGCTTCCATGTTGTAGTCGGAAAGCAGCGCATCGGGACGCAGTTCGTAGCGGTACGACAGGCCGATGCGGAAGGCGCCGCGCAACCGGACCGGGTAGCCCAGCTGGTGCTGCCACACGTGCACCATCTCGTGCATGAACCAGTGGATCGTGTGCGGATCGCCCGCGGCATAGTCGGGCAGGAAGCAGGATGGGTGAAAGTAGATGCTGCCGTTGGGCGTCATGGCGCAGTTTTTCGGCTGCACCAGCGGCAGGTAGCGGCGCCCATGCACGCGCACGCGTGTGAAGTCGATGGCGCCGCCGAACAGCAGCGACGCCATGCGCATCTCGCCCGGGGTCAGGCCCCGGACCAGGCGCCGTCGCATCGGAAAGCTCAGGCAGCCTTCAGTGCGGCAGCGGCTTTCGCCAGGTCGGTGATCAGGTCCCAGTCGCCGGCCTTCATCGCGTCCGCCGGGGTCAGCCAGGAGCCGCCCACGCACGCGACGTTCTTCAGCGCGAGGAATTGCGGCGCCGTCTCGATCGAGATGCCGCCCGTCGGGCAGAAGGTCACGTCCGGCAGCGGGCCGCCGATACCCTTCAGCATGCCGACGCCGCCCGCCGGTACGGCCGGGAACAGTTTCAGCTGCTTGAAGCCGGCTTCGCGCGCGACCATCACTTCGGACGGGGTCATGCAGCCCGGCAGCAGCGGCAGGCCGCTTTTCTTCGCCGCCTCGATCAGCGACGGGGTCAGGCCCGGCGACACGCCGAACACGGCGCCCGCATCGCGCGACGCGGCGAATTCTTCCGGTTGCGTCAAGGTGCCGACGCCGACGATCGCGCCTTCCACTTCGGACATCGCGCGGATCGCGTCCAGGCCGTGCTTCGTACGCAGCGTGACTTCGAGCACGCGGATGCCGCCGGCGACGAGGGCCTTGGCGAGGGGGACGGCATGGTCCGGGTCGTCGATCGCGATCACGGGGATCACGACGGCGGATTTCATGATGTCCAGCAGGGTCATATCGTTACTCATCGTTGTGCTCACTTTGCTTATTTCGATTTGCGGAACAGGAAGTCTTCGTCGGAACCCGGCATGATTTCGCCGCTGTCCGTACCCTCGTGCAGGGGCACAGTCGTGTCGATCGGCGACGGCAGCGGGAAGTGGGCGGCGCCCTCCTCGGCCGCGCTGACCGATTTGCGGAACACGTCGAACAGCTCGCGGCCCATGCCGATGTGGCCGGAGCTCAGGTCGGCCGTCGCCATCTTGCGCGACGCCCATACGTCCGCCGGCACCAGCGCGTCCAGCGTGCCCTGCGTCGCGTCGACGCGGATGATGTCGCCGTCGCGCACGAGGCCCAGCGGACCGCCGGCCAGGATTTCCGGCGACACGTGGATCGCGGCCGGCACTTTACCGGACGCGCCCGACATGCGGCCGTCGGTGACCATCGCGACGTGGTAGCCGGAATCCTGCAGGTTGGCCAGTGCCGGCGTCAGCGCGTGCAGTTCCGGCATGCCGTTGGCGCGCGGGCCCTGGAAGCGGATCACGGCGACGAAATCGCGGTTCAGCTTGCCGGCCTTGTAGGCGTGCATGAAATCTTCCTGCGAATCGAACGTCAGCGCAGGTGCCTCGACGATGTGGTGTTCCTTCTTGACGGCCGAGATCTTCATCACGGCGCGGCCCAGGTTGCCCTGCACGAGGATCAGGCCGCCGTTGTCGCTGAACGGGTTCGTATGCTTGCGCAGCACGGATTCGTCGCCGCTCTGCTCCGGCAGGTCGCGCCACACGACCTTGTCGCCGTCCAGGAACGGTTCCTTGCAGTGGTTGCGCAGGCCGCGGCCCAGGATGGTGTTGACGTCGTCGTGCACGAGGCCGGCGTCCAGCAGTTCGCGGATGACGAAGGTCGGGCCGCCGGCGGCCTGGAAGTAGTTCACGTCGGCGTCGCCGTTCGGGTACACGCGCGTCAGCAGCGGCACCACTTTCGACAGCTCGTCGAAGTCGTTCCAGTCGATCACGATGCCGGCCGCGCGCGCGATCGCGACGAGGTGCAGCGTGTGGTTGGTGGAACCGCCCGTCGCGTGCAGCGCGGCGATGGCGTTGACGATGCACTTCTCGTCGACGATGTGACCGATCGGCATGTACTCGCCGCCCTGCTGCGAGATCTTGACCGCGTGCTGGGCCGCGGCGCGGGTCAGCGCTTCGCGCAGCGGCGTGTCCGGATGGACGAAGGCGGAACCCGGCAGGTGCAGGCCCATCATCTCCATCAGCATCTGGTTGCTGTTAGCGGTACCGTAGAAGGTACACGTACCGGCGCTGTGGTAGGCCTTGGCCTCGCCTTCCAGCAGCTCCTCGCGCGTGGCCTCGCCCTTCGCGTAGCGCTGGCGCACGGCGGCCTTTTCCTTGTTCGAGATACCGGTCGCCATCGGGCCGCCCGGCACGAAGATGCCCGGGATGTGGCCGAAGTGCAGCGCGCCGATCAAGAGGCCCGGCACGATCTTGTCGCAGATGCCGAGGTACAGGCTCGCGTCGAACATGTTGTGCGACAGCGCGATGGCGGTCGACATGGCGATGGTGTCGCGCGAGAACAGCGACAGTTCCATGCCCGGCTGGCCCTGCGTGACGCCGTCGCACATGGCGGGCACGCCGCCGGCGAACTGGGCCACGGCGCCGACTTCACGCACGGCGTCCTTGATGACCTTCGGGTAGGCTTCGTACGGCTGGTGCGCCGACAGCATGTCGTTGTACGAGGAAACGATCGCGACGGACGGCTGCTTGGCTTCGCGCAGCTTGAGCTTGTCGTTGGCCGGGAAGGCGGCAAACCCGTGTGCCAGGTTCGTGCACGCCAGCACGCTGCGCTGCACGCCCTTGACGCGCGCGGCGTCGAGATGCGCGAGATACGCCTGGCGCGAAGGCCGGCTACGCTTGATGATCCGGTTGGTGACCTGTTCTACTACGGGGTGCAGCGCCATGATCTGTTCCTTGTGAATTAGATTTCTGAAATTTTACTACGAAATGCGGATTCCTGCTCACTAATCAGTGAGCAAACGAAGGTGAACACGGGAGACTCACGCTGAGCGGCGAATTTGTGTAGTGAATTTACGCCCGCTTCCTGTATGATTCGCTAACCTGCACAAAATGACATCATACCGTCCATCACCATGCGCCAACCATCCCTGACCAGCACCACCAGTTACCAGGCCCTCCAGCCCCACGCCCAGGACGCCCAGCAATGGCAGATGCGCGACCTGTTCGCGCAAGACCCGCAGCGCTTCGAACGCCTCTCAAGCGAAGCGGCCGGTCTGTTCCTAGACTATTCAAAAAACCGCCTGGACGGGCGCACGCTTGCACTGCTGGCCAACCTGGCGCGCGAGCGCGGCGTCGAGCAGCTGCGCGACGCCATGTTCAACGGCGCCAAGATCAACCTGACGGAAAACCGCGCCGTCCTGCACACCGCGCTGCGCGCGCCGAAGGACAAGCAGATCACGGTGGACGGCCAGGACATCACGGCCGACGTGCACGCTGTTCTCGCCCGCGTCAAGACGTTCAGCGACGCCGTCCGCAACGGTTCGTGGCTGGGCCACACGGGCAAGGAAATCACGGACATCGTCAACATCGGCATCGGCGGTTCCGACCTCGGTCCGAAGATGGTCTGCCTGGCGCTGCGCCAGTTCGCCCATCCGCGCCTGACCATGCACTTCGTCTCCAACGTCGACGGCCACGACATGGACGCCGCGCTGTCGCGCGTGAATCCGGAAACGACGCTGTTCATCATCGCCTCGAAGACGTTCACGACGGCCGAGACCATGATGAACGCGAACACGGCGCGCAGCTGGTTCCTCAAGAACGCGTCGGAAGAAGCGTTGGCAAAACACTTCGTCGCGGTGTCGACGAACGTGGAAGCCATCAAGAAGTTCGGCATCGATCCGGACAACATGTTCCCGTTCTGGGACTGGGTCGGCGGCCGCTACTCCGTCTGGTCCGCGATCGGCCTGCCGGTCGCGCTGTGCGTCGGCTACGGGTATTTCGCCGACTTCCTCGCGGGCGCGCACGCGCTGGACGAGCACTTCCGCACCGCGCCCATCGAGCAGAACCTGCCGGTCATCCTCGCCCTCGTCGGCTTCTGGAACCGCGAATTCCTGGGCTGCCCGTCGGTCTCGATCGCGCCATACCACCAGGACCTGAACCGCTTCCCCGCATACCTGCAGCAGCTCGACATGGAAAGCAACGGCAAGCGCGTCACGCGCGCGGGCGACACCATCACGGACTACGAGACCTGCCCGGTGATCTGGGGCGACGTGGGCACGAACGGCCAGCACGCCTACTTCCAGCTGCTGCACCAGGGCACGGACGTCACGCCGATCGACTTCATCGCCGCGCTGCGTCCGGCGCACGAATTCCAGAACCACCACGCCGCGCTGCTCGCGAACTGCTTCGCGCAGTCGGAAGCCTTCATGAAGGGCAAGACGGCGGACGAGGTGCGCCAGGATCTCGCCGGCCAGGACGCAGCCGAGATCGAGCGCCTCGTGCCGCACAAGACCTTCCCGGGCAACCGTCCGAGCAACACGATCCTGATGGAGTACCTGACCCCCGCCACGCTGGGCGCCCTCATCGCGCTGTATGAGCACAAGACGTTCGTGCAGGGCGCGATCTGGGACGTGAACAGCTTCGACCAGTGGGGCGTGGAACTGGGCAAGGTGCTGGCCAAGAAGATCGAGGCGGAGCTGAACGGCGAAGCGCAACCGGCGCAGCACGACGGTTCGACCAACGGCCTGATCGCCCGCGCCAAGGCCGCTGTCTGAGGAGCGTTCCATGAAGACCGAAAAATTCCACATCGTGCATGACGAGCGGATGCTGGTCGGCGAATCGGCTGTCTGGCATGCCGTCGAATCCGCACTGTACTGGGTCGACATCGACGGCAAGTCGGTTCACCGCCTGCATCCGTCGAGCGGCAAGTACTCGCGCTGGAACACGGACACCGAGCCGTCCGCCATCGCCGTCGACCAGGACAACAACCTCGTGCTGGCCACGCGCGCCGGCTTCGTCTACCTGAACACGACGACGGGCGAGATCGAAGACAT
>Ga0187844_10000232_pt1 | contig 42175 bp, 33 predicted proteins | sample SpaLakP09_SKY_50_FD_134517 | JGI IMG/M metagenome (GOLD analysis project Ga0187844, IMG submission 134517) | Oligotrophic lake water microbial communities from Sparkling Lake, Wisconsin, USA - SP09_SKY_50 | ecosystem: Environmental > Aquatic > Freshwater > Lake | place: USA: Sparkling Lake... | reverse complement strand
TGGTATCTAAACTGGTATCTAAACTGGTATCTAAAGATTATAGAGTAACTATACAATAATGAAACGTCTTATTCAAATCCTATGTCTTCCTCAGTTGCATCCACTTCCTGTGATGAAACAAGTATTTAATGAACTAGTAGAAGGATTTGTAGATTATCAATGTCAAATAAAAACAATAACCTCTATGAATGACCTAGAAGATGGCGGTATTATGTTTTTACATGATGAAGCTGGTCATTATAAAAATAATAGCATACTCTATCAAGAAATTGGTATATGCTGTCCAGAAACAGTATTTATTTGTTGGTATTGGCGAGATTTATCTTTTAAACCATTTAGAAAAATGATTCGTACTGGAGAAAATTATCTGTATCTTCATGGAAAAAAATATGAAATAGAAGATTATGGTTATATGACCAGCCCAGATTTTGTTCCACTTATGTTAAGGGCAAGTGATTCTCCTGATGCAATTGGTACGTATCCACGTGTAGTTGGACGTGATTATTGTTTTATGGGAGGTGGTTATAAAATGGATTGGGTGCCATCAGGCTATACAGGAATATATCATCATGTGATCTGGGATAATTATTTAAAATATTCATTACGTCGTGAGATATATTTATCGTCTATGTTTGCATTTGGGTTTCAAAGTGATGAAAATATTCGCACTGGACATTTATCACAGCGTATTTTTGAAGGATTAGCATATGGTTGTATTGTTCTCTGTGAAAATAAATTGGCAGAAGATTATACAGATGGCGCAGTAGTCTATGTGGCATCCAAAGAGGATTTAGTAGAAAAAATGGAATATTATAAAACACATCCAGAAGAAGTAGCTAAAAAACAGAAACAAGGGTATGAATGGACCAAAAAATATGGAACAAATCGTGTAAGTATAGAACGTTTTCTAACTAGAATTAGACAGTCTTTTAATGAGGATTTTGATGTAGAATATTCTGTAATAAAACCTATTGTATCTGTGAATATCATGGGTGGATTGGGTAATCAATTATTTCAACTTGCTGCGGCATATTCTTATGCGAGACATAATGGCGCACAACTTCAGCTTCTGAATAAGAAAGAGAATGGAAACCGCTCATTTTATTGGGATACACTTCTATCGGGTCTAAAACCATATTTGGTTGATTCATTACCGTTATTACATCAATGGAGCGAGGATTTGCCGACGATGTATAAAGAGATTCCATCTCTTACCACGTATAAAGAGATTCCATCTCTTACCACGTATAAAGAGATTCCATCTCTTACCACGTATAAAGAGACATCTCTTACCCCTACTCAACAGGGTCTGTATCTGAATGGATATCTACAGAGCTCAAAATATCATATTAAAGATGAAATTAAACAATCCTTCAAAGTAGATTTGTCTCAAGAGCTTATTGAGAAATATCAGTTTCTATTTTCTAATAAAGAGCAAGTAGTAGTTATGCATTCACGACAGACAGATTATGTGACACATAAAGAGTTTCATGGTCCTCTTACACATGATTATTATAGGAAAGCTCTCTCTCATATTACAGAAACAGTGAAATATCCATTTTTAGTATTATGTGGAGATGATCATCAATTCTGGAAAGATATGGATATAGAATATCCTCATATTATCCTAAATGAATCTGATGTAAATACATTTGGAATTTTACAACAATTTCATTATTATATTATGTCTAATTCTACATTTATTTGGTGGTGTGCTTATATAGCAGATTCTAAAAAAGTAATTGTCCCTGCCAAATGGTTTGGACCATCAGGGCCCGCTCATTATGAAGATATTTATGAAGAGGAATGGATTAGAATTTAATTATTCACATTCAAACGTAATGGTGCTAGAATATTTCAAGAAACAGAAATCACGCCATGTGGTATGTCCATAATCACGATCATGTTCTGTCCAACCAAACAGACGTTTTCCAGATGTAAACTCTGGAAATGGTTTCCATACTCTGTATTTAAATGTAAAAATAAGATTCATAATTGTCATTTCATTACAACGACAAATTGGATAGGTATTCATTGCATGTACCAATTCTTCAAAGGAAATTGTTTTAAGAAGTGCAGTATCATACATCCAGATGCAATTTAAAAAATATCGTTCTTGCATAATACTTTTATCATATTCTTGAAAGAGCTTGCCTACTATTGGATTACGATCTGTTTCAATAATTCCACCAAATCGTTTTTCTGTATCATATCCTGCTGCATCATCAGGTGCCATAAGTACTCCTTTACAAGGGAGATCTGCTAGGATCTGGATACGATCTAGAACACGTAGACCTGCATCTAAAAAGATCACACGATCCCAATATGCAAACATAGGATTAAATATATAAAATTTATCCCACTGTGTTAACTTTGCAAATTCACGATTATCGCATGTGGGGCGAATGGGATTAGTTTTATATGCTTCTATGACTCTGGATGTATCAATGTGTTCAACACGTTTACTGATAATTCGGTAATACTCTATAAAGTTTGGTGGAGCATCAAACCCAACTGTGATTAAAACGAGATCTCCTGTCCATTCACCTCTTGATCGGATATCCAAGATGGTTCGTTTGGCTTTATGGAAATATGTCTGATCAGTTAAGGTGACAACAACTGTTTTCATTAGGTGGTATGAGGTGTATGATTTTAAGTTATGATTTAAATATATCATATCTATTATAATAGATATGATATATTTAATTATATATGTTTTCATATATTGTAACGTGGATGATATTTTAAATATATTATACTTATCAAATTATTCTACAACATTAAATAACGAACTACTACAAAACAATCATAATTTTTATTATTTCATGACAACCCTAAATGTATTTGTGCTAACTTTTTATTCTGTTTATTATATAATTAAAACTGTATCTTATAAATCAATAAATAGATATTCAACTGCATTATCATTGGTCTATGTAAAATATACAATGAATATTCTTTTCAAGGACAATATGACAATATCGCAACATGTGTTTAGTAGAAATATAATGTGGTTATTTGCGACACCATTAATGCTTAAAATGTATTGCGATATTAATTCTATTAAATTGCAAGATATACATATTCACTGTCATGTTATTCCCATGGTAATAAATATATTTATTTATCCCTATGAGAATACAACAATTTATTATTATTTTCAAGGGGTTTCATGGGTATTAATGCTATTTTTTATGAAAAATTTATATGAAACACGTAATATACTGTTTACGAACATTTATTTGTCTATATGGAGCATATTCGCTTTATTGAATATAATTAAAATGTTTCAATTAAGTAATATATACACTATTAATTTATATTATTTGTGTACGGATATAATAAGCAAATTGACGGTATGTATAGTGATAGATGATTATATTGCGACAGATATCGCAGAAATAACCAATATAGATTTACAATCTGTTCAGTTTATATCCAATATGATAATGCATATAAATAAGTATAAATTGGAATTTACTGCTATAACGCCAAAATGTGAGGTGTTAATTAATTTTATAAAATCAAAGCTTTTATTAAAAATCCCCAAAGATAAAACTATATTAGAACAAGAATTATTAAATAAAATACTGCCATTTGGATTTGATAAACAATATATTGCAAGTGGAAGTGGAAGTGGAAGTGGAAGTGGAAGTGGAAAACAATTTAATATGATATGTGTTCTTTTTACAGATATTGTTAATTACACAGAATTGGCACAAAAATATGATGATACAATCATTTTTCAATTACTTAACAGTGTTTATATTTCATTTGATAAAATTATAAAAAAATATTTACATTTACAAAAAATAGAAACGATTGGCGATGCCTATATGATTGTGGGTGATATTTTTAGAAATACTATAAATCATAGTATTGTTATAAACGAAATACTGTTATTTGCGATAGATATTATTAAAGAAGTAAAAACAATAAAAACACCTGATAATATTCCGTTATGTATCCGAATTGGAATAAATATAGGAAGTGTTAGTGTTGGAATATTAGGAAATGAAATACCACGATTATGTGTTGTTGGAAATGCTGTAAATATGGCATCAAGATTACAATCAACTGCCGAAATAGATAGTATACAAATTAGCAGTGATGTGTATGAAGTGTTAGGAAGCATAGAAAATAACCAATATAGATTTACAATAAAAGAAAATGTGTTTTTAAAGAATATGGGGTCTGTGACAACGTATAATATATTACCTTCAATTGTTCACGAGGGTAATAAATAATCATAACAATTTAAGGAGATTTAAAACGGCCTTTTAAATATCCAAAGATGTAAAATGCCTGTTGGTCTAAAATAATAAGTGTATGATTTTAAGTCATGACTTAAAATATTAACTCCATATTTAATTGAAGAATGAGCTATCTTATCCGAACTGATTTAACAAAACAGGTTGATGTACCAGAACATCCATATACATTTTCTTTGGATCCTTTTCAAAAACATGCAATGAAAGCTATTGTGAATCATGAACATGTGCTTGTATGCGCTAAGACAGGATCAGGTAAAACATTAGTAGGAGAATACCAAATCTATCATTCTCTTAAAAAAGGTCTGCGTATTTTTTATACTACCCCTATCAAGTCTTTATCCAATCAGAAATTCTATGATTTGAAGCATCAATATCCAAATACAACTGTCGGAATTATGACAGGTGACGTAAAGTTCTGTCCAAATGCACAAATCGTGATTATGACAACAGAGATTTTACGAAATCTGCTTTATAAAAAAGGTACAGCTACAGAGAATCTAGGAATAACAGCTGATTTATCAATAGATGCAGTAGATGCAGTTATTTTTGATGAATGTCATTATATGAATGATAAGGATCGTGGAATGATCTGGGAGGAAACAATGATCTTATTACCATCTCATATTAATATGATTATGCTTTCTGCTACTCTGGATCATCCAGAATATGTGGGAGAATGGCTCGGTCAACTTAAACAGAAACCCGTTCATTTGATTGAAACCCATTACAGAATTGTACCTCTGTCGCACCATTTAATTAGAATAAATAAATCAGAAGAATATGAATTGGTGACATTAATGGATGCAAAAGAAGTGTATCATCAACGCATATATCTGGATTGGTTACGAGCCAGAAAGGAAAAGAAGGATGCAGAATACAAACAGAAGTTAGAGATCAAAGATGGGAAAAAAGATCCAAAAGAAAAGAAAATTCATATAGATCATTTTGTCTATCAATTAAATAAAGCCATCATAATGTTAGAACAACAGGAATTACTTCCAGCGATCTGTTTCGTTCTGAGTCGCAAACTCTGTGAATCCTATGCAGCTAAAGTAGAGAAAGATCTTCTTACTGCACAAGAAACGGCTGAAGTAAAACATATTATTTCATTTCATCTTCATCGTCATCTATCTGTTTTGGAAAAAACACCACAGTATCATCAGTTGTACCAGTTGCTATGCAAAGGTGTGGCGTATCATCATAGTGGATTACTTCCTTTATTGAAAGAAATTGTTGAAATCTTATTCTCTAAAGGATTTATTAAACTTCTGTTTTGCACAGAAACATTTGCAGTTGGGTTGAATATGCCGACAAAAACGGTTCTCTTTGCGGGTTTTAAGAAATATGATGAAGTTCTGGATAGTATGCGTGTTTTACGAAATGATGAATATATTCAAATGGCAGGACGAGCAGGACGCCGTGGAAAAGATGATAAAGGGATTGTTATTTATTTGCCTGATAAGGATCCATTGGATGCAGATGAAATGTTTACTATGATGAAAGGAGCCAGACCTCCTATTACAAGTAAGATGACATTTCATTATGATTTTATTTTAAAAACGATTCATGCATCAACAGAGCCATTGAAATGGTTACAGATCATGAAACAGAGTTATTGGTTTCAACAGCGACAGATAGAAATTAGAGAACTCCAAGATGAAATCCTAAGATACATGCAACAAATGCAAGAAATACCTGAATATGAAGAATGCCAGAGACGATATGATCTAGAATGTATGAAAACACATAAAAAAGAGATACAACGTGAACTTACATCTCTAAAGAATAAACAACTGGGTCCAAAATGGAATAAAGCGTGGGCTGATTTTCAGGAAAATATGAAGATGAAGAAGAAATGTAATATACTACAAGAACGCATTCAACTTCTAGAAGACCATGATTCTATTGTAAGACAGTATGTTGAGTTTTTACATCATATTGGATATGTAACAAGCCCAGATCCATATATTCTGACAAAAGAGCACTTAACAATTAAGGGACTACTTGCAACAGAAGTAAATGAGGGTCATCCAATTATAATGGCTGAATTATATCATTCAGAGATTCTTCATGGATTATCAGGTGAAGATTTACTCACTGTTCTGGCATGTTTTCATGAAAAGAAACAGACAGTAGCAATAGATGAACTGAATATTTCACAGGAGTCTTATGATTGTTTGATACAGATACAGAAGATGGCTGATGATTTTTATCAATTGGATTCCAGTTCATACTGGTCTATTTCTACAGAAATGATTGAGCCTATTTCACGATGGATTCATGGCGAAGATTCTTCTATAATCTGTCTAGACTATGAATTATTTGAAGGAAATATGATGAGATCTATCTTAAAGATTGGTAATGTTGTGGATGAATGGCTAAATATGGCAATCTATTGTCAGCATACTGATCAAGTTACTAAAATAATGGCATTAAAAGAGAAAATGGCTACTACTCGGACGGATAGCCTTTATTTGCGACTTTAATCTAAAGAAAATACACAACTCAATATTAATGAGTATCTGGTACGAATTAGAGATTCTTAATCATGGCAGTGAAAAGCTATTTTATTCTACAAATTATAATCGGTTAGATGATAATGCGGGATTTGATTTGCACTGTTCAGAGGATGTACTTGTAGCTACCACTCCTGTCCTACTTCCATTTGGAATTTCAGCTCGTCTTATGAAGGTTGAACCTATGCCTGGTGGCAATTCAGATGAATATCTGAAAACAGACAGCCATTTCTGGCTTCTCCCTCGTTCCTCTATTTATAAATCTGGATTGATGATGGCAAATTCAACAGGTGTGATTGATAAAAGTTATCGCGGCGAACTCAAGGCTCCTGTTTGGTCTATGACAGGAGACTCATCTGTAAAATATGGCGATCGTCTCTTTCAAATTGTAGCACCAGACATGGGATGGATTCGTCATGTACGAATGGTGGAATCACTTCCTAATACGGTACGTGGTGAGAATGGGTTTGGATCATCTGGAAAGTAATTAAAGATCAGCAAAGCCTTAGGTCGGTGCACCTTAGATCGGTAAAGCCTTAGGTCGGTAAAGCCTTAGGTCAGTGCACCAAGGTGCACCTTAGAGCTTAAGAAAAATCTATTCTTAGAATAATAGACATGAATTATTCTGAGAATACATGGGATGAGTTTGGCGTAGAGCATCTATGGAAAAATACACAGCATCTAGATACATGTATGACAGAACGCGGAACATTGTTAGAAATGATTTATAGACCACAGTGGGGAATCGGATGTTATATGGACAATGCAATTCAGAGTTGTGAAGTAGATGAAAAAATATACCATGAATCACTTGTTCATCCTGTATTAGCATCGGCTGATTCTGTAAAACGCGTAATGATCATTGGTGGAGGTGAGGGTGCTACTGCACGTGAAGTTCTAAAATGGCCTGTAGAAAAAGTGGATATGTTTGAATGGGATAAGGATGTGGTTGCATTATTTAAACAAAAATATCCTCAATGGGCAAGAGGAGCATGGGATGATAAACGATTATCAGTTTATTATGATGATATTTTCCAGACAATTAAATCAGCACCTCCTACATTGTATGATATTGTGATTATTGATTTATTTGATCCAGAAGATGCAAATTTACCTCAATGGACAGAACTATTAAAACATCTTAAAAAATGGGTAAAACCACAAGGATGTATTGTTATGTATTCTGGAATTCGGAACGTACTTGTTAAAAAACAAGCGTATCAACAATTAGCAGAAATTGTAGTACATGAAATGCCACTTATGAAAGTCACACCCTATAAAGTATTTATTCCATCATTTTCAGGAGAGAGTACATTTTTATTAGTGACAAATCCAATTGCAGAACAGGAATTTAGAGTGGCATCTCATCTTACATCTGCTGTATGGGAGTCGTATAAAGTGTTTAATTACTAAAGTTTCTTAAATCTCTACTTACTTGATGGAGTCTTCCATGGAGTCATATGAGCGGGTACAGACTCTGTTGAATCTGTGACAGATTCTTTTATAACAGAAACAATAGAAGCAATAGGAGCAACAGGAGCAACAGGAGCAGGAATAGCAGACAGACTACGCTGTTGCATCATTTCTTGAAATTTATTCTCTAGAGCGGAATCTGTCGGTTTATCTTTTAAATGGGATAAATCAACTTTGTATCGTTTCATTCCACACCTCATTTTATATTCTGTATAGAATATAAATCGGTGATTATTTACTCATCCTGAATATAGAATATAAAACATTTTTACAATAATAACTACAGAAACATGACTCAACTTGAGAAGATATTTGAAGTCTCTCAAGTAGATTCACCCCCCAATGTACTTCGTGGCATCTTACAGACAAAAAACTATCATGATTTTATGATCTTTAGTGACATAGGAGATATTATTCATACATTTACAGGATCTATTTTAGCGAATACCTGTTTGCCTGGAGACCATGTTTTATTTACAGATAGATGTGAACTGGAATTACGTCATGAACATCCTTTGATTGTTGGTACATTAGAACTTGCCAGTAAATCTACGTATGGGCTAACAAAGAGAGGACATCCTATGTATTTATTTACGCCTTATAATGCATCTTATCCGCATTTTATTGTTGGATGTTCTGAACAAGATACAAGTCGGAATAGGATTGTTGTGATTAAGTTTGGGGACTGGACAAGTTCCTTCGGAACTTCGGGTCGCTTCACTTATCCACGTGGTCTCCTAGAAAGAAATATAGGAATCTCAGGAGAATATCAGGCAGAATATAAGGCACTCATCTGGCAAGCATGTCCTTATTACTATCCCGAATATCCTTATGAGATTAAGCGAAAAGATACATTAAGACAAATAGTAGAAGGATATACATTTAATATTGATCCAGAAGGATGTAAAGATATTGATGATGTATTTACATTTAAGAAACTAGAAGAAGGATGGCTCATTACTATTACAATTAGTGATGTAGCATCCTATGTAGAAGATGGATCTGCTATTGATATTATGGCATCGCTTATTGGTCAAACATTATATGATCAAGGTATGATTATTAAACCAATGCTTCCTCAAGCCTATCAGAATGAATGTTCTCTTTCACCTCTAAAAACATCATATGGTATTTCTATGCAATTTGTATGGAATAAACAGATTTCAGATATTAAATGGTTTGAGAGTATTATAGAAAATAATAGATCATTTACGTATGAAGAGTTTCAACGAAATCCAATCTATCCTTTACAGGAGTTGGCATCTCATTTGGCAAGTAAAAACATAGAAGATTCTCATTCGATAGTGAATCTAGAAGATTCTCATTTATGGGTTGAACAGATGATGCTTTTTTACAATAAAGAAGCGGGTAAACTACTCAAACAATCAAAAATGGGAATTCTACGCAGACATTCTGCACCTGATCAAGAACGATTAGAGAAATACAGAACACATATGCCAGAGTTTGAATATTTTGCATATAGTGCGGCTGAATATTGTTTAGCAGAAGAGAGTTCACATCACTATGGACTCAATACAGATGCATATGCACATGCATCTAGTCCTATTCGCCGATATGCAGATCTTGTGAATCAACGTGTATTGAAGTTATTGATACAAGGATCAAATGATACATACTATGTACCCCTAACCATGTATGATATGAAGCTAAGAGAGAAAGCGATTAAACATTTTGCACGTGATGTAGATTTCTTGAAAGCGATTACATCTGGAACCAGTTTTACAGGGATTATTATGGATACTATTCCAAAAGAAGATAGAATCAAAGTGAAAGTCTATGTTCATGAGTGGAAGCGAATGGTATCTGTATATTATAAAATAGTAGATGGACAGATTCTGTCACGAGATCAAAAAACAGAATTGGATATATCATTATACAGATCTGTCAAGATAGAATGTGCGGTTATTCCAAATGCGAGGAATTGGAAGGAGCGGATTGTTATTCATATTGAATAACAACCGCCACTAAAGGAAACGGATTGTTATTCATCTTGAATAATACCCATGGTTTAAGGGAACGGATTATTCATATCCATTAAAAGTTTGTTTTATTTTTGTATATTTTAGAATTATTTGAAGAGTATATTTTAAATTACATTCGTGGTATATGATTAAGCAACCGTAATTTCTCTTTTACATCATGATCATGATACGCAACAACAAGAGAATGTGCATGTTGTCCATATACAGCTGTAATAGAATAAAATGAATGAACCGTTGTTCTACGATATTTCTGTAATAATGCAATTGCTCTGTCATCACGAAGCATGTATGCAATTTCCATCAGATTCATTCCATGAAATAATACAGATAACGTAGTGGAACCATTTGTAGCAGGGAGCCCAGCATGTATGTTTCTATGGATTTTTACAGTGATATCTAAATCTTTTTGAAGTGCTACTTCCAATGAATCATATCGTTGATAGAAGAGATCAAACCAAATTCCTTTCTGTTTTGGAAGGGGTATTCCATAAAAAGTAAAGGGCTGTGGATAAATCATATAGATTTTATAAATGTATTTTGAGCATCGCATCAAGACAAGAATATCAGGATAGTTCATAAAGGGCAGAATAAGTGCTCCATTGTGAATAGATAGAATACGTGTTAGGATATCCATGATAATGTATCCTTTATAGAACTATATAATTCAATTTTTATCATATTAAATAAAAATTGATTCAATATAAAATCAAATAAGAACTTAGACAATTGTTTCTGATTACCTTACAGAAATGCCAGCTGGTTTTAACGAGGCTTCCTCTGAAATTGAATCCATCGTGGGGGTTCAGTTCAGCATCTTATCCCCTGATGAAATTGAACGCAGTTCCGTAGTGGAAATTACAACTGCTACTACTCATGAAGGAAATGAAATGAAAATCGGCGGTGTATTTGACCCTCGCATGGGTGTATTAGAAAATGGAAAAATTTGTCGCACATGTGGTCAAACGAATCATGGTTGTCCGGGCCATTTTGGACATTATCGTTTAACCCGTCCCGTATATTACATTCAATTTCATAATATGATCATGAATGTTTTAAAAATCATTTGCATCCGTTGCTCCAAACTGCGTATTGATAAAGAATTACACAAAGATCTCCTCCTTCGCAAAGGAGAGGCCCGTTGGAAAGAGGTGTTGGCTCTCTCCTCTAACATTAAACGATGCGGTCAAGAATGCGAAGATGGTTGCGGTGCCATCCAGCCTGATAAGTTCACACGTGAAGGGATTGCTACTATTGCTGCCAACTTTCCTGAGGGACGCAAACAAGAATTGGAAGTGGAATATGTTCATCGTCTCTTTCGTCGCATCATTGATGAAGATGTGGACTTCATGGGTCTTAGTCGTCACTGGTGCCGCCCTGACTGGATGATCTGTACCATTCTGCGCATCCCGCCGCCTCAAGTGCGTCCCTCTGTCATCCAAGACAACAACCAGCGCTCTGAAGATGATCTCACGCACAAACTCTTTGATATTATCAAAAATGATCTCACCTTAAAAGACAAAATTGAGAAAAATGCAACGAAAAATGTGATTGATGAGATGACTAATGTGGTCCAGTATCACATTGCTACTCTTGTGGACAATGACATTCCTGGTGTGGCTCCTTCTGCTCAACGTAGTGGACGTCCCCTTAAGTCCATTCAACAGCGTCTAGGTGGCAAAGAAGGACGTATTCGTTACAACATTCAAGGCAAGCGTGTGGAATTCTCAGCCCGTTCCGTCATTACTCCTGATCCCAATCTGAGTGTGGCTGAGATCGGTGTTCCGTTGGAGATCGCCATGAATCTGACGAGCCCTGAACGGGTTACGCCTTATAATATTGATAAACTCTACAAAATCGTTCGCAATGGTGCAGATATTTGGCCTGGTGCTAAAACCGTTGTGCGCAAAGATGGGCGAATGATCTCTCTGAAGCACATGAAAACAGAGGATATTGTTCTGTACGAAGGAGATTTGGTGAATCGTCACCTGATTGACAATGATATCTTGCTGTTTAATCGTCAACCGACGTTGCACAAGATGTCCATGATGGGGCACAGAGTCAAAGTGCTCCCCTACAAGACGTTTCGGATGAATGTACTCGTCACTCGTCCCTATAACGCTGACTTTGATGGTGATAAACACTCGTATTCTACATAAGAATCTTGTCACCAACAGGTAGCCACTTTATATGTTGTGATGTCACATATAGAGAATAATGGTGTAAACATCACTATTTATAGATCATGCGTAAGCCTATGAATAATATAACTACCTAGTGGAACGTTGATTGGTCAATCAACGCTTCTGCAACACTTCCAAATTGTTCGGGAACCCCCTAAAGCTTCAATTACCAAAGATATTGTGAAAACAGTAGTCTGGCTCCAGAGAAAAACTGGAGGTAGGGTAATAATATTGAAGATAAGCGTCTAGCGAAATGGGAAATCCGCAGCCAAGCTCCTAAACCTGTTATGATAAGGGTATGGAGAAGGTTCAGAGACTAAATGCCAGTGGGTCACATGTGAAGGTTTAATCAACCAGATGTGGCTTAAGATATAGTCCGCCCCCCTTGGAAACTTGGGGGATCGTTCGGAGATGAACGCGCATATACCACAGAGTTACGAGTCTATGGTAGAATTAGAAGAAATAGCGGCGGTGCCGCACCATATTATTACACCACGTCATGCGAAGCCCATGATTGGTATTTATCAAGATACGCTGGTAGGATCCTACTTACTTACCAGACCAGGTATCCAATTCACCCGTCGTGAGTTTATGAATCTCATGATGTGGAATAAACGGTTTGATGGAATCATGCCAGTAGGTCGTCTCATGCTAGGCGATCAAGAACGCTGGTCAGGTCAGCAAGTGCTCGGCGCGCTCTTACCTCCTATCAACATGGAACTGGGAAACAAATCCTATGACAGTGAAAATCCCAATCCTGACAACTATGTAAAAATTAAACAGGGTGACATTCAACAGGGAACAGTAGATGGTGACATTTACATGAAACCCTCCAAAGGCATCGTGCATATCACGTACAACGATTATGGTGCCAAAGACACAGTGGATCTCTTGGATTCGCTTCAGAGCACGGTAGAAGGCTTCTTGGTTCTGAATGGCTTCAGTGTAGGTATCAGTGACTTAATTGCAGATGATGAAACAAAGAAACAGATTGATGCAAAGATTCAGGAGCGCAAGAAACAAGTGGAACAATTTATCTTGCAAGTTCACTTGGATCTCTTTGATAATAACACGGGCAAAACCAATCAGCAGGAGTTTGAGGACCAGATCTTTGGTATCTTGAATCAGGCTACTTCAGATGCTGGTTCTCTTGGACAGAAATCTCTTTCCACAGAGAATCGTCTTCTTGCCATGGTCCGCTCTGGTTCTAAGGGTGAGCCTCTTAACGTAGCACAAATGATGGCATGTCTCGGTCAGACAGCTATTGAAGGCAAACGTGTTCCCTATGGATTCACGGATCGCACATTGCCACATTATAAAAAATATGATGATTCCTCTGAAGCACGTGGCTTTATTGAGTCTTCATTCATTCGCGGACTGACTCCTCAACAGTTCTTCTTCCATGCTATGTCTGGACGTGAAGGTCTCATTGACACGGCAGTTAAGACAGCAGATACAGGTTATATCCAGCGTCAGCTGATCAAATCCATGGAGGATCTCACTGTCCAGCATGATGGGACTGTTCGTGATGCAAATAACAATATTGTTCAGTACCACTATGGTGAAGACGGGATCAATCCCGTGAAGATTGAGACACAGACTCTCTCCATTGGCAAATTGTCTGAGCAAGATATCGCTACCAAATATGGAATGCAAGGTGTAGATTGGAGCACTATTCTTAAAGATGGAGTTGCTCGTGAGGATGATTCTGCCATGATTACGATATACACAGAAACACTCAAACAGGATCGTACAATGATGGTAGAGGGTGTCTTTCAGAAGAAGTCCCTTGATTCAGGCAGTGTCTTTGCTCCTGTTAATCTTGCACGTTATATTCTCAATATCAAGGTCCGTTTTGCGCTTAATCCCAAAGACAAGACCGATCTAACTCCTGCTATGGTTCTTACAGGAATCAATGACATCATTAAGCGTACTCATACATTTCATATGATTTGGGCAGCACTTCTCCGATTTCATCTGGCTCCTCATAAACTCATCGTGGAAGAACGATTCACAAAGGCTGCATTTGATATGCTGAAGGAACTCATCCTGATCAATCATATGAAGTCCTGGGTGCAACCTGGAGATCAAGTGGGTATCGTTGCAGCACAGTCTATTGGCGAGCCCGCTACTCAAATGTCGGCCCAAAAAGACTCATTAATTGTATTACAAAATGATAAAAACTTAAAATATTTTGGAACTGTAGGAGAATTTTGTGATGCAGTTTTAGAAAAAAATGCAGAAAAAGTAATTACTATTGGAAATGATAGTGTAGTACTTCCACTTGAAGAAAATTACTTCATTGTTGGTGTAAGTGAAGATGAAAAGACTTCATGGAGACGTATCAGTGAAATCAGTCGTCATCCTGCAAATGGTGGATTGGTAGAAGTTGTTACGCGTACAGGACGTAAGACAACTGCTACACTTACTCACTCCTTCTTGAAACGATCTACTACTGGAATTGTACCTGTTTTGGGATCAGATCTGAAAGTGGGAATGCGTATTCCTATTGCACGCCATGTACCTGAAGTACCTTACCCAATTCTGTCAGTTGTACAAGGAGAAACTATCTTTGATATGGATAAAGAGTTTGGATGGGTATGCGGTATCTACTTGGCAGATGGGTCATTTAATGGAAATATTATAAACATTTCAAAGATTAGTCCAGTAGTGGAAGAGAAACTATCTCAGTTTGCAACACAACACACTATGAAATTTAGTACTAGAACAAAACAATCTGAATATGGTCCTTCAAAAGATAATATGTTATATTCTAAAGATCTCAAAGACTTCCTCATGGCTACATTCAATATTGGCTCCTATGATAAACAAATTGGTGCTACTGTCTTTCACTCTAATAAAGAGTTTATTGCAGGTGTGATCAGTGGATTCTTTGATGGTGATGGAAATGTTTCGGTAGAACGTCAACTTATTCGTGCCAGTTCACGCTCTAAGAAACTGATTGAACATATGACTGCACTCTTGGGATATGTAGGACTATTTGGATCTATGTCTGAGGAATCAAGTGTTCGTATCAAAGACAAAGTGCAACATACACTTGTTATTCTTCCTAAGTTTGCAGCACTATATAAAGATGCAGTTGGCTTTAATCTTCCTGAGAAAGCAGCGGCACTAGATCAAATCATTGCATATAATTCACGCGATGATGCTCATGCTAAACCTGAAGCAATTGACAAAATCCCAGAACTTGGTCAAACCATTGCTGAAACAGGTCATCTTTTGAAGATGCCTGGACAAAGTCGCACGTATGGTCGCTGGGCCAAGAAAGATGCAATTGGTCGTCAGATGTTGGAGAAATATGTTGCCGAGTTTGAAGCAAAGATTGCTGAACTCACGGATGCAGTTGAAAAGATCCCTATCCAAGTGGAACAGAACATGATGATTCTCAGATCTGCAGTTGATGCTGATGTAGTATGGGATGAAATTGTGGAACTCATCTATCATGAAGATCCTAAAGAATATGTGTATGACTTTACAGTTCCTGGAAACGACAGTTTCATGGTAGATTGTAATGTGCTTGTGCACAATACGCTCAATACTTTTCACCAAGCTGGTGTAGCGAGCAAATCAGCAGTCACGCGTGGTGTGCCGCGTCTGAGAGAGCTTCTCAAAGTCACTCAGAATCCGAAAGCTACTTCACTTACGATCTATTTGAAGCCTGAATATCGCGATAACAAGGACAGGGCACGTGAAGTGGTTCAGGATCTTGAGCTAACACTTCTGTCCAATATTACAAACAAGGTGGGTATTTATTGGGATAAGAAGGATGCTACCACGATTATTCCTGAAGACCGTGAACTCATGAAATTCTATTCTCTCTTTGAAGCACAAGAAGAAAAGGAAGACAAACAATCCAAATGGGTGCTACGCCTTGAACTGAATCGTGAAGAAATGTTTAATCGTAACATTTCCATTCAGGAGGTTGTTTCTGTCATCAAACGGCAATTTGAGGATATTAAGATTGTCTATAGCGATTATAATTCAGACAAACTCGTGATGCGTATTCGTTTACCCAATAAAAATGAGAAGAGTGAAAAAGACACAGCTTCACGCAACGATGATCTTACAAATTTGAAGAAGTTTCAGAATAAACTTCTCAACAGTATTGTGATTCGCGGTGTACCTGGAATTAAAGATGTAACCTTTCGCAAAGACAAACAGTATGTAGAAATTGTAGATGGAAAGTATGAACAGGTTGAGCAATTTGTACTGGATACAAATGGATCAAACTTTATTAAAGTCATGAATCATCCGATGGTAGATGGAACAAAAGTCTATTCTACAAATGTATGGGATGTATATGAAGTGCTGGGTATTGAGGCTACTCGTGCTACTCTCTTTAATGAAATCAATAGTCTATTTGATAGTGTGGGTGTCAATTATCGCCATCTCTGTCTCTTGTGCGATGTCATGACACGTTCAGGTCATCTTATGTCAATTGATCGTTATGGCATTAACAAGAATGACATTGGTACACTTGCAAAAGCATCATTTGAGGAAACAGAGAAGATTCTATTAAAGGCTGCATTGTTTGGCGAGGTAGATCCTGTTACGGGTGTATCTGCAAATATTATGATGGGACAACCGATTCGTGGTGGAACAGCATTCTCACAAATTATGCTGGATGATCAAATGATGATTGAACTAATGAAGACAGTAGATGTAGAAGCAAATAAATTACAAGAAGAAACGGATGTTGATCTGGATGATTTATACACGGATTCAACTGCGGTATTTGATCCATGCTCTAAGAATCAATTTCAATCTAGTATGATATTACCGAGTGTAAAAGCATCTATGGCTGAACCTGATATTGAATTTGAGTTGGTAGATGAGTAATCCAAGTAATCCAGTAGTATAAAGAGTATTGAATTAGATATGATAATGGACTTATTTAAACATAATAAGTCATGGGATTATTTTATTTTTTATAAACAGAGTGAACAAGTCCAATTTCAATTTCAAACAGAGTCAAATCATTATGAGCATGTATATTCAAAAGATGAAGATGTATTATATCATTATCGCAATCGTATTGAAACCTATTCTCAATTACTTCCACCAAATAATTGGGAATATTATAAAAAAATTGTGAATCCATATGAAATGATATATACGAAAAAGAAATATAAAAATGTTCCTGAATCTATTTCATTAGTAAAACCCCTATCACGTTCTTATTTTAAAATGATTGAGATATTAGATCTGATTCATTATTATAAAGAGAATAAACCAAAAAATATCATACGTACTGCTCATGTATGTGAAGGTCCAGGTGGATTTATTGAAGCACTATATGACACTGCAAATCAACATAAATTTTATATAGATGACACTATTGCAATGACACTTCAATCCACGAAAAATAATATTCCTGGATGGAAATGTACAACTGCATTTTTAAAGAAACATAATACGATAAAAATTATATATGGTAAAGATAATACAGGTGATATTATTAAAGTAGATAATCAGCAATTTTATATCCATCATGCTCCATATAAATTTGATATTTTTACAGCAGATGGAGGATTTGATTTTTCATCCAATTATATGAAACAAGAGCAATTGGTATTTCCATTATTGGTAGCCTCTACAAAGATAGGGTTTGAAGTTCTAAAACAAGGCGGTGTTTTTATTTTAAAATTTATTGATTTTTACAATAAAGCTACAACCGATCTTCTCTATTTCTTATCATGTCATTTCATAGAATGGACATTATATAAACCTGCAACAAGTCGGCCATGCAACCCAGAACACTATTTTATAGGAAAAGGGTTTACACGTTGTTCAGATGAATCGTTGGATATCTTATACAGATGGTGTAATTTATTAGAAAACAAAGAGGATATGGAATCTCTTCTTCTATCAGAGTATTCGCCTGAATTTACAACCATCATGGAAAATATTCGTACACACTCTGCATCCACTCAAATAGAATATTTAAAGAAAGTTTTCTTCATGATTGAAGAAAATAATGATCTACTTATTCAACAATACATAGAACATAATATTCGTGCAAGTTATGAATGGTGTAAACGATTTCACGTTCTTACTTTGAACCATTTAGTTGAGGAGTCACATAGCGGTCTACCAGACTCTTCCCAATTACAATAGATGCTTCATGTTGTGATAGTTTACCATCCCCCATTTTATCAAGAAGTTGTAACATATTGTACATAGGAGTAAGATCCTCTTTTTTAATGATTTTTTTGAATAATTCAGGATATTCTTCAAGAAATTCAGGATTTGAACCACGAATAGATTCTTCTGTTTCTCCTTTTGCTATCATATCCATAATGTCGCGCACTTTACTGCGAATTTTATTTGCTCTAACTTTGGGATCGTATTCAATCGGTCGGTTTGCAGCTTCTGAAATACTTGTAGCAGATGGAAGATTTGGTTTTGAAGACATGGATTTAATATAAAATAGATAATATCTTTTATATTATACCACAATAAAGATGTCTAATTGTAGCCCAGTGTCTGTCGCACCACTTCCTTCTGGTTCCGGAGGGAGTAATAATACAAAACAGCAACTAAATAATACAAATGTTCAATTATCTATGTTACAGGCCGATGCCTGCGCCAGTTCTACATTTGATTCTCCTGTTCCACAACCAGTAAAACAGGCACAGATTGTACAGAGTTTTTGTTCACAAAACACTACACATCAGTCAGTCACATCTAGTGTAGTAGTGATAGGTGTGTTATTGATTGTGTATGGATTAATTGCAAAACAATAGATAGAAATATAAGATATGAGTACAAATGAAACAGATATTGAAAATGAGATAGAGGCACATCCTGAATCCTATATGGATGATTCAGATGCAGACTTTTTACCGATTCAGTATTCAGATTCCGAGTCAGATGATGAATTAAATGAGAATCCTGAAGAGCTTCAGAGTGAATTACCAACAAATGAATTTTGCAATGAAATAGGAAAATCAAAATATAAACTATATAAAATTATTGTACTTGCACCAGAAGATGAAGAATCAGATAATGCCCAAGACAATCACTTATTAGAAGAATATATTACAAAATTAGACTTGCTAGGGCAATCTATTATCAAAATCATAAATAGCCCAACCAACACGATTCCTAAAGAGGATTTAAAGAATTACACGGGAGAATCGGCAAAACTTGCAAATGATACAATGACCTATACAAATATGTATGTAGTAAAGAATTTAAATATAAATAAGATGCTGTATATAAATTATATCACTACACAATTTCGTATGTATCCTTTTTTCCAATTACCAACTATAGATGTATGAAATACATTCTCTTACTGTATCAGTAGATGCAGTGTCCAGCAGGATATACTATGCGTAAAAGCTATATGCGTAAATTTACAAATAATATTGCGCGATCAGGATATACTGTTCGTCGTAAGGGAACAGTATATACTGCACGTCCTACTACACGTTCTATCTATGTTTCTGCACAATGTGTTAAGAAACCTACTGGAACTGCAAAGTTTGGTAAACTCCGGAAAGGAGATCTAATTAAATATGGTTATCAGTACCGTTTATCTGATCAATTACGTCACAAGGCATTAGAGAAAGCGATTAAAGCATATGGCATGTTAAGCGTATATCATAAATTAGATGCTATTACCAAATTAACTATACATGCTGCTCCCGATTCTCATAAAATCTTTAACAGGGATCGTGAATGGGTGCTTAATAAGATACATAATCAGAAGCGTAAAAACTAAATATAATTCAAAGAATTCAAAGGGCAAAGGTATAAAATGATGTAAAGTCTATCGTTGGCGTCAGTAGGAAGATGAATGAGTTATGGTCATTTACAAATGCTCTTGCATTTATCATCTTTTTATGTTTAATCATTGCGGCTTGTTTTGGAAGTATAAGTGCATTTGTTAATATTGAAAACATTAAAAATGATTGGGCAAATCAACGATGTAGCCCTTTAATGATGCCGTTTGCAGGTTTATTTGGACATAATACAAAAGAGAATTTTGAGTTTTGTATGGGAAAAATATTTAATATGCACTCTGCGTCCTATGTTGATTCATTTGGATCTGTATTTAGCTCATTTACAGGTTTACTCGGATCTATTTTTAATTCTGTCAGTTCACTTCGTAATGTAATTGCCACACTCGGTGGAGGAATCAATGTAGTCTTTCAAGAATTTACGGATCGTATTACGATGTTTTTCTTTAAATTGCGCGTCAATGCCATTCGTTTAAAGATGATGTTTGGTCGTATTTATGCTATTTTATTTTCAGTGATGTACATGGGTATGTCTGGAATAACAGGGATGTCTTCCTTTACAAATACATTTCTGTTTTCATTTCTAGATACATTCTGTTTTCCTGGGGATACGCCGCTTATGGTACAAACTGAATCAGGTGTGCGCCCTGTTCCTATTAAAGATATCAAAATTGGCGATATATTAGTTCCAGGATCATCCCGTGTGACAGGAACATTTACATTCTATGCTAAGGGTCAGCCTATGGTACAGATTGGTTCTGTCATTGTGAGTACAAATCATTATATTATGCATGAAGGAAAAGCGATTAAAGCGGGCGATCATCCATTTGCAAAACAGATGGGTGGATGGAATTCAGATTATTTATACTGTCTTAATACATCTAATCATATGATTCCTGTTGGAGTATTGGAATTCTTAGATTATGATGAAACCAATTTAGGTGATTATGAAACTATGAAGTATGTAGAAGAGCGTATTAATAGTTATCCATCCAAATCAAAGTATACGTTTAAAGAATATGGATTTGCATTGGAAGAAAATGAAAAGATCTGGACAAAGAATGGATTAAAGGCAATTAAAGATATTCGTATTGGGGATCAATTATCAACAGGTTCTGAAGTGGTAGGAGTGATTCGTAAAGAAGTAACAGAGATGTCAAATGTAGGAGGTACCAAAATATCACCGTCTACATTGTATTGGAATGGAATACATTGGAAACGATTTGGTGAACAATTTCCAATTGAAGCAGTTTCTATGGAATGTATGTCTCTGATTGTTACTCCTAATTCACAGATTGAATTGGAAAATGGCTTGCGTATAAGGGATTACATGGAGCTTTGTTCTCCGGATGCAGAATTGTATTACTCTAAGCATATTGATACGATTAAACGTATGCCAATTATACAATAATTTGTATTATATACATGTAGATAAAGATAAATCAATCTCTCTCTTTGTAAAAGATGGATAGCACATGGCCCTTTTTTGTTATCCTTATTGGATTACTGACAGGGCTAGGAATTATGATTGCAAATATAGATCGTGCAAATATTATTAATAATTGGACAGAGCGACGATGTGATATACCCGTTATGTTTGCTTCTTTTTTTTTCAAACCCGAATCGGATCCTAGAACAAATACAGGATTTGCAGCATCTAATTTTGAGTTCTGTTTGAAATCCTATGTGGATACATTTATGGCAAAAATTATGGCACCGATGCAAGTCATTTTCTCAAAAAATCTAGATATTGCGGCAAATGCAGCCAATATGATGAATGCATTGCGTCAGATTGCAAAGAATTTATTCAGTGCATTTTCAGGCTATTTAGATCAATTTTACAGGAGATTTAATTCATCTGTCTTTGAAATTAGCAGAGTTGTGCAGTTTTTACGGATGGCCATGCGGCGAATAAGTGGTATTTTGATGACAATGGTATATGCAGGAATAAGTCTGTTTAATGGTATTTTAAATGCAATTCAATTTGTGATTAAAGTTATTTTGATTGTATGTGGAATCATGATTATATTAATGATTATTCTGTTCTTTATTCTATTTCCTGTTATTCCTATTATTCTGTATACATTGGTCATTATTGTTAAATCAGTGATACCATTGGCAGGAATAATAGATCCTGGTGTTGCATCCGATGCAGAATCTAAAAAAGGTGGATTCTGTTTTGCAGAATGGACAGAAATAACCATTATACGAAATGGTCAGCATACTACGATTCCAATTCATCAAGTGAAAGTGGGCGATATTCTAGCAAATACAAGTACAAATAATACAAGTACTACTATTGCATCCGTTACGAGTACCGATGTTACATCGGTTACAAATACTATCATTACAGCCATCATTCACATGGATGGAACAGATATACAATTATATCGTATTGGGTCAGTCTATGTATCTGGATCTCATTTGATTAGAGGAACAGATGGAGTTTGGAAATCAGTAGCAGAAGATAAACGGGCAATTAGAACAGATGCATTTTCAAAGACAGTATATTGTTTTAATACAACTACAAATATAATTGGAATAAATGGATTGGAATTTAGAGATTGGGAGGAGATTGCAAATGATGATGAAAAAGGTCAGATGATTTGGAATTATATGATTTCATCTCTACTTAATCATGGTAAACCCTATTTGTCATGGAAGGATAATTTGAAGAATTATGTAAATATGGCATTAATGAGTAAAAATACGCATATAAAATGTGAGAAAGGGTTTGTACCACTTCAAAGTATTCAAATAGGTGATAGTGTGATAGATCATGAAGGAAATCCACAAGAAGTACTGGGCATTATTTGGGGAGAAGTGGAGGCAGATAAAGAACGTACTCCTAAAGAATGGGTAACAGAATTGTATGAATATAATGATGTATGGATAAAAGAAAAGGCTACTATCTATCCTGGCATTAATAAAATGGAGGGTATGGCACTTATGACAGAGCATGGAGAATGTATCATTTGGGATTCTGTTCAAAAGAAAGAAAAACGTATTCGTGATTTTACAGAAATAGGGTATAATGAACTGTATAAGACATATTCTTATGTAGATGCTAGACTCCGGATAAAAGAATAGAGATATGATAATAAAAATATAGTAAGTAGAATGAAAACTGGTTTTCTAATTACGGGATTAGTATTATTATTAATTGCAAATCTGATGATGGTATATTCCGATCATTCAGTGGGAATGGAAGGATTTACCAACTATTTCTTACAGAATGCTGGACCATCTGGCATTGGTGCTAGCAAACTTGTACCGATGGGTGCTTTTGATGGCATTGATGTAAAACCGTCAAATGGTGTAAGCAAGTGGCGTGAAACTCGCCCAAATCAGCCTCTTCTTGGCCCAGAGTTTCAACCCGGTCCTGACAGTCTGTTTATATTTAAGAACAATGATGTAAAACCTGAATGCTGTTCGGCATCATATTCCTCTGATACAGGATGCGTATGTACAACACCTCAGCAGCGCAATTACATTAATATGCGTGGAGGAAATCGTACGGTAGAAGATGGTGTATAAATTACATAATGACTAAGATCTACTATGTAAAAATGCTATCATCATGACAAATATCATGATGATAATATTACTGTTAATAATAGAATGCTTTCAAATACAGGGAAGAATTTAGGAAATTCTATTTCTAAACCTAATATTCCATATAATGCTCCTCTATCAAGTTTTACAACGCTTTCACCTGAAAAAGGACCGAATATGATGAAATCGCTTAATTCTGGTATTAATACTTCTGTATCTACTGTAAAAAGCTCATTATCTAATTTATTTAGCCCTGTAAAAGAATCAGTGGGAGAAGCTCTAGAAAATAATAGTATTGTAACTGTTCCAGTTATGATTGGATTAGGTATATTAATAGTATTACTTATTATTATTACTATTTTTCGCGATCAAGTAGCATTTGCATTTCAGACATTATGGAATAAGATAAAGAGCGTAATTGAACAACCACCGCAACCTCAACCACAGCCACAATCAAATATAGATCAGGGTGCTATTCAGAATATTATGCCGACAAAAGAAGTATTTAACATTGCTGATAATAAATATAAATATAGTGATTCAGACGCATTATGTAAAGCATATGGTGCAGAACTTGCTACATATGATCAAGTGAAGGATGCATGGAATAAAGGAGCTGATTGGTGTAATTATGGATGGGTAAAGGGACAAGCTGCAATTTATCCTACACAGGAATCAACCTATAATAAATTACAGATGGGACCTGAAGATCAGAAAGGAGCATGCGGTATATCAGGAATCAATGGTGGTTATTTTGATAATCCTAATTTGCGTTTTGGTGTAAATTGCTATGGGAATAAACCTTCTAAATCAGATGCAGATGATCGTGCTCAAATGAAACCACATGCACTTACAAATGATGCAATTGAATATGATAGAAAAGTACAAGATTATAAACATGGGTTGAATCAGATTCCGATTTCACCCTTTAATTCAACGTCTTGGGCTTAAGTGTAATGACTATAAGCATAGCTACTACATAGGGGGTGGTAAAGCAGGAGCACCTTGTACAGGAGTAGGAATTCCTGATTTTTTAAGTGTTTTTACTGTACTATGTCCACGATTTGCATTAATAAATAGCATAATATCTTTTGTTTCATCTCTGCCACCACGTTGTTTGTAATAGGAATGTAGATATTCTTGAACCTTACTGAGTGATAAGGGATGTGGAGTTTTCTTTTCAATTATTGAAATTTGACCTCCATTAATTTGAATGATTGCTTTTTCCATACGTGATTTTGTAAGAGAATCAATCACATATTGAACATATTCTTCTTGAATTTTTTTAGCAGCTGAAAATTGTTTATAAAAAGAGGAAGCTAAATTATTATAATGTAACCAATATCGTACATATGTTCCGATACCGGGATCAGCCATTTTTACTATACTATCATGATTAAACAAAAGACATTTGGACTCGTATCATTCGTATCATTCGTATCATTCGTATCATTTACCTGTATCATTTTCCACATGAAGAACATTTATTCCTATTCAATAAAAGTAGGACAAAGATTAAAATAACAACAATAAATGTAATTAATACAATGCATATTGCAATAATAGCATAGGGCAATGATCGTTGAAAGATATATTCTAAGAAGGGTTCAATAAGCAATTGTTGAATATAGTTTTTAGTGTCTGAATTGGTCATAGACAAAGCAAATTGATCAATCCATCCTTTAAGGATTGTGACAAACCGATCTTTATCTTTTGATTTTATGTCATGTTTTAAGGGATCATGCTTTAAGGCTTGCATTTTACACGAATCTATATTTAAATATAGATTGGCTTATCGCGGTGATAAATGCGGTGATAAATGCGGTGATAGATGCGGTGAAATGAACAAATCTCTTCTAACGGCTGTGTTCAGATGGCTACATTCAAACGTCCTGTTTGTTCAAAAAAGACAAATGCAACCGGCCAACAAGAATTATCATATCTGTTTGAGATTGAAAATTTGGTAGAAGGAATTGAATTTATAGCAGAAACTCAGGATAATATTTCTATAGAGTCCGTTCAACATTGTATACAAGAAAATCAAGAATGGTGGCATTCATTTTTAGAAACATTTTTAAAACAGTCAGCCAAGTTTTTCTCTAAACAATATACGGTTCAAAATCTTCTGAAGATTATACGTCATGTTTTACTGCATAAAAACGATTCAGATATGCCAATTCGTGTTATCTTATTACCAAAGCATATTGAAATTGTAGGTGGAATATTTATAATTCATTGGACATATACTTATTTGCCTATTGTAATTGATATTCCCGGATTGTCAGATCCACTTCCGGATTCAAATAAACTACACGAAGTTACAGATGGAGTAGCAGAATTAAATATGGATGAGCTTCCTATGGACTCTACGGGGGAGTCTATAGATTTGGAGGATCCAAACCGATTGTATCAAAAACAAAAAGTAAAGGAAGCCATTCTTAAAGCAAAAGTTGCATATTTAAAAGCTCAGAACCAAATTCGTACTTTTTCAGATAAATACGGTGACGAATATTCTAGTGAATTTGAATTGGATACGGAAAATGATTCAGAAGATGAGGAGGATGATTCATAAAATAATGCCCTCATTCTTTTATAGAAAGTAATGACAGGTACCGAAATGAAGGACGTCGTATTATGCGTACTCGTTATTGTAGTAGTTCTATTTGTTCTATTTCAGTTTGATCCGACTTTATTTGGGTTAATGTCATATGAAGGATTTGAAGATAAAGCACAGAAGCCTGCAGAGAAACCTAAAGAGCCAGAGAAACCTAAACCTGCACCTAAAGCATCTCCATTTGCAGATGGCCCTAAAGCCCAAGGATTTGTAGATCTACCTGAGGAAAAGAAAGAGGGCTTCGCAGATGTAGGTGGTTATGAAGGTCCGGCCCAGTTTAGCTCGGCACAACCCCCTGCTGGTTGCTATCCTCGTGATCAGCTTACCCCTTCAGAGCTTCTTCCCAAAGACATGAACAGCGTATGGGCTGAGCAGAATCCCATGGGTCCTGGCTCATTGAAAGGTAAGAACTTCTTGAGCGCTGGTGCTTTGATTGGTGTCAACACTGTTGGCCAGAGCATGCGTAATGCTAACTTGCAGGTTCGCTCAGAGCCTCCCAATCCTCAAGTAGCTGTAAGTATCTTTAATAATACTACAATCTCCCCGGATATTAGCCACAGACCGTTAGAGATTGGTGCATAAACTATATCATTTCTAAAATTATGTTAATTACAATTTGGCGTGCTTTTTATACTATCTAATCGCAGGTATGAAGCTTATTATCGGTCTTCTTATTATTCTTTTGATTATATTCTGTTTAACGAAAGGATCTGAAGGATTTTCTCCTTATGGTCCTTATAAAATTAATAGCTTTAAAGGTGGACTTGGAAATGCTCCTCCAGGTGTAAATGCGTTTCCAGGAGCAGATCAAGAGAAACAGAATGCATACTCTGATCATGTAAATCCTGTACAACCTGGAAATCCTCAGAATGTCTGGGCCGAATATAAACGACAGCCTTAGGCTTTATTTTGACGTACTTTTTAAGAACTTGTTAAAAAGTACAAGCCTGCCAAAAATGATAAAGTCTGTTAAGAACTTGTTAAAAGTCTGTTAAAACTTGTTAAAACTTGTTAAAGCGTGTCAAAAAATACTTCATATTTTAAATCCAAACAAATTTAAAATATAAAGATCCCTAATTCAATAGAATCAATGTCATTTCTTAATACTATTAAATCATTTATAAGCAATGCATACCCAACTATTCAGGTAAAATCTACAGTAGACGGTAAAGAATATAAAGTACGTGACTTACCAGATAAACAACACGCTGCCAATTTACTAGCCACTCTCCGCGTAAAGCTTGTAAAACTATGCGATGCATTAGAGAAGAAATATCCTGACAAGCCTCAAGTCAAACTGATGGTTCAGAATTTTCGTTCCGATCCTGAGAGATTCTTAGAGGCTACACCTGATTCGGAACATACTTCGTCTACTGTGAATAAAGGTGAATCTATTCATATGTGTTTGAGACAGCGCGATGGAACAGATGAAAGTTTGGTAGATGAGAATGTCATGATGTTCGTTGCATTGCATGAGTTCGGGCATGTTTGCACTGAATCTATAGGTCACGGACCAGACTTTTGGAACAACTTTGGTTGGCTACTTAAAGAAGCTGAAGCAATGAATTTGTACCGTTATACAGATTTTGCAGCACATCCTGTTAGTTACTGTGGTGTACATATTACAGATTCGCCTGCATATGACCCGTCTAAAGATGGTACAAACTTTCAACGTGGCAATATGTTTAAGAAAATGTAAATAACTGGTAGAAAATGTCATCTATACAATACATGCATACTACATTACACAATGATACAATTATTAAAGATACAATTGCAGAATTATGCTATTATTCAACATCTGCATCTAGTCTATTGTACGATTATAAAAATAAAGTAGAGCCATCTCATCATTATGCAATACAGCTAAAGGCACAGTATATACATAAAATAAATCAATTAATAAATTACATTGCTAAGAAATATCATTATAATAAATTATATGTACAGTGTTACATAGATTATATGATTGAATCAATAAAAAAGAACAAGTAATATAAACCTAAATAATGATATTTATTATATAAAAAATCCATAGGGATGGCTTCTGATATAGACCATATACTTTCTCCGAAGCCATTACATATCTTATCTTATCAAACTCCGGTTAGATGTAATGTATGGAAAGGTAATAAAATATCAGAAACGATTGAATTACATGTATATCCATTTGACACGATTGATACATTAAAGTATCTCATCTATGCTCATTACAAACAACCTGAATTTCTACCACGTTTTACCTTTGTAGGGATTGGAATATTAGATAATTTTATTCCATTGGATTATTTATGGTATCCCATTGGAGCAAATAAAGTAGAAGATACATATGAACTGACAAATCCTGCCAGTCTACAGGATGATCTTCGGTTTGTAACAGATACAGGAGAATATGCTAGTCCAAATTATGAACTTCGTGGAAGAAGTACAATAGAAGATGTGTTTTTAAAAACAGGAGGAATACCCACTCTTCATATATTTCCTCTTACCCATTTATTACGCTTATACAAAGGTGCTAAACCCATTTCAGATGAAGAATGGAATAAGAAATTTGCACCTTATTTTGTTGAACTAACAAGTTCAACCTATCAACCTACAGCAGAAGATAAACGATTTGGAGAAGTCATTTCATCCTTTATAGATAAACGCTATAAATCACTTACTTTATTGGAAGGAATCCTAGAACGTTCTGAAGCTGAATTATCCCCTGTTAAAGTGGATGGTATCCAACAATTACAGCTTACATGGAGAAAACCAGTAGAGGGATTTGAAGGAGCAGCAAGTGTATTTTATAATATTTCTGCCACAGAACGCCGTCCTTATATCCGTCTATTACCATCAGAAGGCTCATCCATTACAAAATTGCATGTAAAAGGTGCACTTCCTATACCTACATTGGATGATCCGCGTCATCTTGAAGTATGGTCCAAAGAAACATCTGTGACGCCTGGAATGGATATGTGTGTCATTAAATATGTTCATCGTCCGCTCATACGCACTTCACAGTCTATTTACGGAACAATTCATGTATTAAACGATGGTACAATGAATCTATTGTTACAGCCACCAAAACAAATTCGTAAATTAGATCCAGATTTAGATTTCAGACAGTTTACACGCATCATAACGGATGTATTTACAGGTCTTCCTCAAGTAGTAAATGCATTTGAACTAAAAGAGTTAGCCATTATGTTAAAACTATCAACAAAAACACGATTTAATCGCACACGTATTCTACAGCGACTTCCCTTTTTTTCAACTTTTTTTACAGAAATAAATGGATTACCTGATGATCGTAAATTTATGACATTGCGGTATAAAGCAGTTAGTCAGTATGCATCTGAAGATGAATTATTCACATTTATTACACAGCATGTATCTGAACATAAAATACAAGGTGAATTTTTTGGACAAGAACTAATGGACAGTATTATGTATCAATTTCAACTGACAGACAAAGAAGCACGGGATGCAATCCAGAGATGGTTGACTAAAAAGGGTCAATTTACTGTTCAAGTGCCAGAAGATGGTGATTTCACAGAAAGTTTTCATTCAGGGATTGATATTCAGCTCTATGCACAACATCCATTATATTATTTTCAACTGTATCATGTAAATAGTTCACAATCATATGAGCGTATTTGTACCTTATTATCAGTTTTATTTATGGACGATGATACATTATTTAGAAACGCACCTGCATCATTTGCACAAGAAGAAAAAGCAGTGGAACAAATGGCGATGGAACAAGAACACAAACATGAAATAGAAGTAAAATCTGAATTTGAAAATCCATTTGACGAGGATGAAGCGCCGATTGCAATGGTACCACAACAATTTGCAAATAATAATAATGATGATCTATTTAATGCATTTGCATATGAATCTAACATGAATGAAGAATCTGCGACTGCTTCTACTGCTTCTACTGCTGCCCCTGCAAAACCAGCAGTATCACAATATACTCCTCAAGTAAAAGCAGCAACTGTAGCAACTGCTGCAACTGCTGTAACTGCTGTAACTGCTGCTAAAAAACAAGTAGATATAGATCAGAAAAAGATAGATCCAAAGAGTTGGTTTATTACAAAGCTACAACAGATTGATAATGAGCTCTTTGGATTTTCACCTGATAAAGATGCAAATGGATACAGCAGACAGTGTGGTAATGTAGATGATCGTCAGCCTGCTATTTTAACAAAGGATCAATATGAACGAATGCGTGAAATCTATAAAAATGATAATATATTCTGGATTGTATATCCTCTTGATAAAGATGAAGATCCTGTAGAACCTCTTAGAAATGAAGAAACATTTACTATTATGCGATATGGTTCAGATGGAGATCATATTAATTATCTGTTTTGCCCCGAATATTTCTGTATAAGTGATGAACTAATGATTCGCAAAAAAGATTTTGAAGGAAGTGTGGATCGTGAAGGAACTCCTAAACCAGCAAACACGTGTCCTTTCTGTAAAGGGACATTAATTAATAAAAAAATGAAAGGAGCACAAGGTGCAACTGTATTACAACGTAAGACAAAAGATACAGGAAGTTATCCAAAACACATTCGGTTTTTATCTAAATCAACACACCCAAAAGGAATCGCACTTCCATGTTGTTTCATTAAACAATCTACTCTGCGTATCTCTAGTCCTGAATTTACGCACTTGCGTGATTATTTACAGGAACAGCAATTGGATAAATTGGAGGATGGAGAAGAAAAAGAAGAAAAAGATTATGGCGATATTGTATTTCGCGCAGATGATGCAATTGATTATGAAATGCGTTTCTTATCTGTCCATAAATTATCTATCATAGAATCCAATAAACAGCCGAGACCTGGTGTTTTTGCAATTGTACCTGCTCCATTTGATGAGTTTTTCTTTCAAGACACAACCAGTCAGATTATTATACGATCTCATATTACATTAAAGTTAAAACCAGATGCGGAAGGATTTATACGAATTGGTACACAGAATACACCACATGAATCACTCTTGGGAGTGATTGCACCTATTTTAAATCTGACCACGATTAAGGATGTACAGGACAGAATAAAAACAGTTTTAAAAGCACGTATGTTTATGAATGCACATTTTGGTAATTTAGTATTAGAATTTTATAATCCAGTAGATAAATTGGCCATGCCTAAAACACGACAAGAACTTGCTATATGGTCACAGAGAAATCTCGGTATATCATTAAACAGTGATAATTCTTATGAATTAATACGTATCTTTAATGCATACACTCGTTTTATAGAGTTTATATATAATTCATCACAACGCAAAGATTTACGTCATATTCAACCATTATTGGCAGAACCTGGTCTATTTTCAGATAATGGTATTCAACTTATTATTATGGAAGATGAAGATGATAAGATCACTATTAAATGCCCTGCATTTGGTATTGCAACACGTCATCATAATAATGATTTTGTATTCATTTCAAAAACAAAAAAGGTTGTATCTTATACTCAATCCATGTATAATCGGTACGAACTATACATATATACAAAGAATCGGCCTGCAAAAGGTGGACAAATAGAAAAACACGATACAACTGTGAAATGGAATGCACAGGCGCGTTCCATTTGGCCTCCTATTGTAAGACAGCGTATTGATGAATATACAAATCAATGCCAGAGTCGTTATATATCATTGTATACCCCGCATAGTCATATTAATCCAATGACAATTATTCCATTAACATATGCGTATGATTTAACAAATCCCAGATTTATTGCTATTATTAAGGATGCTTACAATCATATTGTTGCAGTGGCATTTCGTCATACTCCAGGTATTAATAAATTTGTAGCACTTCCTGTGATTGATGATGGAGCAGTATCTATTTCATCAGCATTAAGTATAAAACATATATATTTGAACTGGAATGATTTTAAATCTGCACCATTGGAAGATGTCATTCAATACTATAGAGAAAATCTGGAAGGTCGTTTAGTATTATACCCTGGGTATACTATTAAATATATTGTGAGAGATCGTACAAAAGAAATCGTGGCAATACAATTAAAAAATAATATTTATGTACCTGTTGCACCTCCTAAAGATCTTGCTAGAATTAATCAATTTGGATTACCGATTGTAGAAATAGAAGAATTTCCATGGGATATTGATAAGCGTCTGGATGGTCAGAGAGAAAATAAAACATGGGATGAATTAATAGAAGGAAGTACATTAGAAAAAAGATGTGGTACTGATCCAGAATTAGAGAAAAAAGTAACACACTCTGAATTTGAAGAATTATTTCAACAATTTCGCTATATGGTTTCCAATTATATTGTACAGCAGGCTGATGTTAAAACAATGGTTGAAGAAATTATATTTAGTAAAAATCTTCCCTATTTTGAAAAGCGAAAACGATTACTTATCTATTTATCTAGTTTAAATTCATGGTTTTATACAGATAGTGAATGGGAAGCATCTATTTCTTTTTTGCGTAAGGATTGTCGTTTAATTGATCGCCAGGACGCATGTACAGGAACATGTAAATGGAAAGCAGAAGAGAAGGAAGATGCCGCAAATGGTGTATGTTTACTTCATGTAAAAGATCAGATTCCTGTAGGGGATAAACTAGTAAATACTGGCGAATTATTTATTAAACGAGTGATTGATGAATTAATCTATTTTCCAAATCGTAGAAAACAATTAATGAAGAAGGGCGAAATGTCAATCACTGCTAAGATTATTAAACCTATTCATTATCGTGATCAATATATCATACCAGAGTCGTCCATATCATGGGCGAATCTACTACGTTTAGAATGGACACAAGAAGTGTCAGATCGTCCAAAATACTATGAAGAAATGTCACGCGATGGAGCAGATGAACAGGTTCAAGGTACATTACCTCCTGAATTGCAACAACGATTAGGTAATTCACTTCGGTTATATATTCCTGAAGATCAAGATCCTGCAAAACCGTTTTTATCATTCTTGGGTGTATTGGAAGTAGAACTGGATCAACTTGCTATGATAGAAACAACAACTAGTCTGACACGAAAAAATCTAACACGATATGTATTAAATACAGGAAAACAAATTGGCGTAATTGATACTGTAAATGATTATATTGAGTATGTGCGACCTACAAAAGAAATTCTTCCAACGATTCTTGTATTTGTGTTTATAGATGATAAAGTTGGATTATTAATAGAAACGGATGGTGTTCCTTATGTAAATATATCAAGTTTGCCAGAACCAGATACGTGGTTTTCAGCAGAGAAAGTTGGAGAAAAACCACGATATGTTTCAAAAATGGTAGATCAGCCTGTACCGTTATTGGCTGATGAAAAAGAAGAAGCACCTTTGGTACCTGTAGTAGCTCGTAAAAGACCTGTTATGAAATCAGTAGCTAAAGCAGAAGCAGATGATTCAGTGGCGGCAGTAGTAGCACCAGCTCCTGCTCGTAAAAGACCTGTTTTGAAATCAAGAGCAGTTACTGCACCAGTAGCATCAGCAGTACCAGTAGCAGTAGCATCAGTAGCACCAGTATCAGTAGCACCAGTATCAGTAGCACCAGTAGCACCAGTAGCAGCACCAGCTCCTGCTCGTAAAAGACCTGTTATGAAATCAAGAACTAGTTTGGATGTACCATCAGAAGTAGCACTAGTAGCACCAGTATCAGTAGCTCCAGTAGTAGCTCCAGTAGCTCCAGTAGCTTCAGTAGCTACAGCACCAAGATTGTCTAGACCTGTTATGAAATCAAGAGCTAGTTTGGATGTACCATCAGTGGCTCCAGTAGCATCCGCCGCATCAGCTGCACCAGCATCATCCTCAATTCGTAAAAGACCCGTTTTAAAATCTGCAACAAATGTACCTCGGTTTATATCACGTGAACAAGCAAGTACTGCACAAACAAGTGCAAAACCAGATGCATAATTAAAATTTAAATGCATATTCTTCTACCACCATCTCTTCAGGAAGAGGGAGAATTACAGATTGTTTGCAACCAGCTTCTACTGCACGTTGACGACATTCAATCATTTCTTCCACTTCATCTGTCATTATATTCAATCGCATTCGCTGATAACTCGGTTGATCAGGATGCAAAATGACAAGATATAGATCAGCCACATCTAATCCATAATAGGTTTCCAGAATCCATTTGTATACATTAAGTTGCATAGTATAGTGCCAATAATTCGTATCAGGCAAATGACTCAATGGAGCCAGCCCTTTTTTATAGGGGTTATCTGATTTAATCTCTTTAGAGCGTTTCCAATCATAAATCACAAATTTTCCATCTGATTTACGACGAAATACCATATCAATAGATCCGCATAATTTAATTTTTGTACCAGATCCATCAATCGCATCTGTAAATACTTCCCATTCAGAACGATAGGGTTCCAAATCACTTCCACAGTCTTTCCAGAATTTCATGAAATATTTCCATTCTACAGATTCAAGTACTTCAGGCTTGATGACTTCTGGAGAACCATGTAGAAATTGTTCAATGGCCAAATGCATTGCAGTTCCTGCTTCGCTCGCCTGTTTGCCATTGGCATTCCATTCATCCATAATTTCTTTATCTGTTTTTCCATAGTATTTACTGGTCATCCACGTACTGCTTTTCTTCATCTTTGCAATGATGGCTCGTGCATCAAAATGTTCAAAGAATTCATGAATAAAACCAGTGCATGAAATATTACCCTTACATGATCCATTTACATAGTATTTATGTGTAGGTTCATCAAAATGAATATGCGCATCGCGCGGATGCGCATTTATATAGGTCAGCTTCTGCCAAGATTTGGGCATTTTATCTTATCTATTAAAAATATAGAGCATCAATTTTATATTGTTTTTTAGTGTTTAGATCTCTATTCTGTTATTCTGTATCTTTATTTACAGTAGCCATAATACGTTCTCCAAAATATGCATTATCTGTATTATATTCCTTTTTACTGCTATTATTTGTGCTACGTTCAGCAGGTCCAGTATAGGTCAATGTATAATTTTCATTTGTAAGTGATGCCATTATCTTTTGAAAGATACCATCGTGTTCTAAACGTTGTTTAAATACAAAGTCAATAAAGGTAGATTTAATATCTTGCCAGATATCTTCAAATACTTCAGGTGCTCTTTTTCGTTCAGGAGGTGCTTTTGACGATTTAGGATTTGCATCATATTCTTTACGTTTTTCTTTGTATTTCTTTTCAAAATCGGCATCTACTGCGAGAAGGAAATCTTCTGATACTGTTTTAAGTGCACGAAGTGATTCTGTAGTTAATGCCTCAAAATAGTCATTTGAATATTGTTCTTTTCCTATAACAGTCTGTAGTTTAGCTGCAATAATTTTATTATCATACATCATTGATTTAGAATCACTCGGTTTAGTGGATGCAAATTTAAGCTTCATTGCACATAGATAATATGCAATAAGTGGATATACTTTGCTTCTACTTTTATCTGCTTCAGATAAATATGTACGCAATATATCTTCATAGTTAGGAAGTAATGTAGTTTTTTTACCTATGGTGCTAAGTAAAGCAGGTGTCTTTTCAACATCTGTTACTTCAAAATGACAATATAAATCTAACCATCGTGATGCATTGGAAGGAAATTGATCTACAGGAATAGGATCAGATGTAGTTGCAAGAATATTCCATCGTCTTATATTTTCTTCATCTGATACTACACCCCCATTTAATTGGCCCTTTCCAAATTTAAATTCTTTTTCAGGTTTTACATTTGGCTTAGATTTTGTTTTAGTAGATACAGTAGATACTGCGGCGGCAGCAGCATCTGTCTTAAAAGCAGGTGCAACTTCTTCAGGTTCTGTTGCAGATACTTCCACCTTTTCTTCAAGAGCAGCAGTACGTAAGATTTCAGGAGATGCTCTAAATATCATCAGTACATAATCTTTTTTTGTTTTAGTAGCATTATATACAACTTTTGCATCCGTTTGAAGATTGTAAGGTGGAAGATCATTTAGATCAAAATTGGTGGGAACTTTGAGAACAACTGTTTTAATGTATCCTGATGATAGCCATTTTTTAAGAATCGTTTTAATATTTTTACTTTCATTGGGTGCTTCACCTTCTGCTTGAAGATACAAGTTTAGTTTTTTAACTTTTTTATAATTACGACCACCCCATGGAGGATCTACAAATAATAAGTCAATAGGTTCAGACGGATCCCATAATGAAATATCCTGTAAATGCGGTACAATGAAATCCTCTTTATCAAAGGTTTGAATATTAATTTTCAATGCTTCAAATGTATTAGGTACAACTTCATATGCATCCACTTTTGCGCCAGGAAACAAATCAGATAAATAGATTGAATCTACACCAATATGTGCAGTAGCATCTACAATATGGCTCAGGGTAGATGGAAACCATGCCTTTAAAATGTTTTTTACGTATGATCTATGCCATGGTTGCAATACACTGTAGTCACTAGAATCAACAGTGAGGAATTTAGCATAGGAAGGATCAGCATCAATAATACGTTCCTCAAATCGTCTATATACGCCTGGACGTGACTCTGACAATACCTTTGTTACAGCTTTTGTATCTTTAACTCTACCAGAAAGTTCTTGACGTCGCACAAAGATAAACCAACGATTAAGAAAGGAGTAGTCTTTAACTGCATCAGGCATGACATAATTATGTTTACCTTTTTTTGCCATTTCATAACTGTCTTGAAACATGGCAGTACTGTGCTGTAATCCAATCCGATTTGCTTCTGCAGTGGTAAGAAGTTCCAGACCGATTTCTCTGAGTTTGGCCACAAGTAATGGAAAGGATACTAGATATTCTGTAAATGCATTTCCAATGCTAATAAAATCCACATGAATCGGTAGACCAATAGAGCTATCATCATCGGTTAATTCATCCTGATCATATTCTTTCTTAATTTTCCAGAGCTGAACATCATTATGTGTTCCAGTAACAGATTCGTTTTTCTCAACAGATTCTAATAACCGAAAGACAGTTTCTCCATCAAAACAACAACCAATAAAGTATCCTCCCACTTTTACAGTATCTGCCAGATTCTTAAGCAATCCATCTAGTGTGTCTTTATTCTTAAAGAAGTAATGGATGGCAAACATACAGGACACAACATCAGCTCCTTCCCTGAATGAGTTTTTCATTACATTTGTAATATAAGGAGGTACAGCACCTTCTGGTTCTACTTTACCAAAGACGGCTCGCATCATGTCGCGTTCTTCAGGAGTAGAACCTGCATCACCATTTACAATGGATTTGGAACTATCACCTACTGCAAATGCAATTTTAGGCAATCGTTTCTTTTTTGCATCAAGCATCATTTTTGCATAACGACTATATGCACCTGTTTGCGGATTGATAATATTATTTTCAGCAATATCAATACCCATGACATAACTTGCATTGGCGTATACCCATTTATTTAAATCACCTCCAACACCGCATGTAATATCAAGAAGCCGTTTATTACCTGGTTGCAATACACTCTTAATTAAGATTTCATTCTTGATATATTTATTATGAAAATCACGTAATCCTGACACACCTGCTACTTCTTCTTTGGGTGCTTTTTGCTCGTAATATGTCTTAGTAATATCAGCAGTAGCAATAGTAGCAGTTTCACGTTCGCTGGGTTCTTCATTTCCTGTACGAATCATGGATTCTGTTACAGGATCATGAATGGAATTCCAGACAGAGTTGGCGGTTCCTTCATCGTTCATCATACCTGTATATTTAATATCTCCACCTTGTGCAATGGCGCGTACATATCGTTCTGTTTTATCATGGCGAATACGAGTAGGAATCCAGCGCCATCCTGCTTCATTCCCAATAACATATCGCATTTCTACAATACTACGATGCTGAATGGGTTCATGAGTATGTTCAGTTACTGCATATTCTTCAAATGTATCAGGATCATTCTGGACAAGAACATTGCAGAAGTTTGCGTATAGATCACCAAATTGTTGAGGTTGAAAGAGAATAGGACGATATTTAGGTTTTTCTTTTTCTACAAGGGTTTCATTTAAAATGGAAGTACGTGGACTTTTATTGTCTAAGCCACCTACGTATAACCGCATTGTTTTATAGCGTGTAGTAGCACCAGATGTGTCAATGGAAGTGGATATTTTATCTCCTGATTCATCTGATTCAAATAGAACAAGGAAATCAATAGTATTGTCTTTGGATGGTTTCCATTTAAATTGCATATTGAATCGTCCACCGAATTTATCAGGGAGTGGTTCTGAATTACTTGTAAGGATAAGACCGTCTGTATTATAGATTTGTTCTCTGTCTAACATTGTAGCACATTGCTCAAAGATTTGATTACCATTTCCAAATTTGAACTGCTTGCATGCAATAATTAGAAGCGTAGCTTCAGTTACACCTTTTGCAGTAACTTTGGGTTCAATGATCCATTTATCAAAGAGTTCATTTAATTTGATATAGCGTGATTCGCCTTCACGATCTATTTGACTGTCAGTTGTAGTGATAAAGGGTAGCTGAGAAACTTTGGCGCGGTTGTAGATATAAATATCAAATATCAGATAACGATTTACAGGAGTTCCATCTTTTAAAGATGTGATCCATTCACCATCCACCAAACTATTTGCACATGTAGCGTTTTGAAGACCAGTGCGATAAACGGTCATACTTTGATCAATGAGATAGAAATCCCCAGTAGAATTGATAAATCCCATGGTACGCATTCCATCTGCTTTATCTGTTACATTGAATCCTGTGCGAATATTTGGAATAGCTTCATTTATTTCTTTATCCATATTTTGAACTTCAAGGGTGACAGGTCCAACTCCACGGAATTTATCGGATTTAACGAGTGAGGCATATTCAGCACGTACTGATTGCATAACTGATTTACGAATCAACAGTGAATTCTTTTGAATGGCACGCTGTACTTCTCCTACACCTGCAATGAGAGCACGCAAGGTAATTCCCAAGGCATCTTCTGGACTTTCTTTCATATTTTCATGTAGCAATTCTACTTCTACTTCGTATCGTGTCATTTGTCGTAAAATATTTGCATCCAGAAAAGTAGAGGTCCATTTAAATTCACCCGTGGCTTGTATTTGTGATTGACGAATCATAGACATATCAATGCGGATTCCTTTTCCTTTAAAACTCCAGCGACGAATCATACGAAACGCTTTAGCTTGTGTATTCCATGTTTTGAGGAGCTGTGTAATACGAGGATCATTATTACTTAGATCAAGTTCTCGGCGAATTTTAAAACGGATATCATATTCAGGAAGATGAATGGGTTCTGCATTATTTCCTATTCGTTCTTTAATCATGGCAGTAAATGGCTTACCTTGTAGACTATTATCTTTGCAATAGCTTTCAATGAGACCAAGTCCTTGAAGTGAAATACGCATGTTATTCGGAGTGATGATACTTAGACGATCATCTTGAGGAATGACTTCAAATTCCTTTGTCCGAAGACGTTGTGCAATTTGCAAGAACGTATTTGAATCAACTGTACCTTTTGGACCAAACGTAGTTTCCAATTCAAATGTTGGATCCTTGTACCAGAGTTGAATTAACTCTGTGATCTTCTTGAATTGATCCTTCGTTAAGCCCATTACTATAAAGTATAAGGAAAATCACCTTAAGTTTATAATATAAATAAGACATAGTCAATTTTTATCTAAATATTGTTTGATATGTAATCTGAGTTGTCCCAAATGCATTGGTGAGAAGAGTAATTGCATCTTCTGAATTAAAATCTTTATTGCAACAAAAAATATCAATATAACATGAACGATGTTCAGGATATGTATGAATCGTAAAATGACTCTCGGACAAAACGAATGCGTATGTATATCCTACTGGATCAAATTGAAATCCAGTTTTAGATACTACATGCAGATTCAGATTTTGTACGATCTTTTCTAAAATGGGAATACCCACTTCCATTTTTTCAAGTAAGCATGGTTCTACGTCGTATATATTCGCAATGAGATGTACACCGACTTTAATATCCATTGCTATATATTATTGTGATAAACTTTAAGTTTATGTTTAAAACGAGTTTAATTTCTGTAGCGTTTGCAATCGTCCTAGACGAGAAGAAAGTTGATCTTTAGAGAGTTTGCGATCTGTTTCTTGCCATCCAGGAAGCATCATTAATTGATGAATGAGTTCTGTTTTAGTTTCATCTATTTCAGGCCATTGAACGATCCATCTTTTTTGTTGTATGCCTTCTAACCAGTTTCCAAGAATGGAATAGATATGATCGGGTAGAACTGTATGAGGTATAGCAATCCAACGTGATTTAAAATCAATGATCCAAATGGGATGTTCTTTTGTCCAATGAATTGGATTTGTACCAAAGAGAATCTCACCTTTTAATGCAGTATCTTGCATGGAACCATTTTCTATATTATCTTGTACAGTTTCTTTAATGATAACAAATTGTAGATTACAGAGTACAGAAATACCATGAATTAATTCTAGTGTATCTTTGTCTGTCATAGCAGATTGATCATAGGCTACACCGATTAAATCATAAATCTTTCTACGTTTACGAGAAATGGCAGATGTTTTGAGCTCATCTGTTTTCTGTTGTAGAGTAGTAGTAATATCAATTAAAAGTTGAGTACGTGCATTAGGAGGAGCCATGTAATAATAATTGGGGTCAGCAATACAGTTGCATATACTAAGAATGCTCGCAGGTTGAATAACATGTGATACATATTCGGGTAGATCCAATTTATGTAAAGTGCGATCATCTGTTTGCTTTACTTCTTCCATTTTCAAAACAGCAGAACGATGTGGATTCTGTTCTGAACATGCGATAAGTTCTTTAAAACTAATATTCTGATAGGTTTTAACAGGGTTCATCCTGTCTTCTTATTAATAATAGTGGTGAATCCTTAAATCCAGAATGGATGGCTTGTTAAATCCAGAATGGATGGCTTGTTAAATCCAGAATGGATGGCTTGTTAAATCCAGAATGGATGGCTTGTTAAATCCAGAATGGATGGCTTGATAAATCTACGATGGCTTGATAAATCAATTTTTATTCATCTTCATCTTTATACGTTTCATTATGTATACGAATAGTTTCAAGATCTTTTAGACGAAGTTCATGTTCTTGACGTGTTTTTAAACAGAAATCTAGATATTCTTTTATTTTAGAGAGTGTTTCTTGACCTACTGAAGATAGATCAAAAAAAATTCCATTTGAATTTTCACTATATGATTCTTTATTCTTACGTATAATCCGAAATACCTCTTCATATTCAGAAGGAACAAGTGATTTTATATGATCAAAAATATATTTACGTAATTGATGAGCTTCCATTTATATTTCCGTATAAGTTGTTTAAAGCATTTATACCGCATCTTTCTGTTTTGTTTTTGTTGCTCGTTTTTTTACTTTACCTCCATCTTGTAACTGCAGTGCAAGTGCTGCATCATCTTTTTCTTGCTGCTCACGTGTTTTATTTTTTGGCGATTCTGGTGCCCCTGCTGGTTTTGCTGCTTTTGCACGAATGGGTGAATTAGGAGTTACAGGAGCTATAGAAGCTATAGAAGCTACAGGATTAAATGCTACTGGTTTTTCTTCTTTTTCATCTACTTCTACTGGTGCTACAGGTGCTACTGGTACGACTGGTTCTACTGTTTTCTTTTTCATTACAGGTCTTACTGATTTTGGTTTAGCCGATGAAGCAATCTCTTTTTCTACAGGAGCTACTGGTACTACTGGTATAGCGGGTACAGCAGAAGCAGTGGAAGCAACTGGTATAGTGGAAGCAACTGGTATAGTGGAAGCAACTGGTA
>Ga0187844_10000231_pt1 | contig 42586 bp, 37 predicted proteins | sample SpaLakP09_SKY_50_FD_134517 | JGI IMG/M metagenome (GOLD analysis project Ga0187844, IMG submission 134517) | Oligotrophic lake water microbial communities from Sparkling Lake, Wisconsin, USA - SP09_SKY_50 | ecosystem: Environmental > Aquatic > Freshwater > Lake | place: USA: Sparkling Lake... | reverse complement strand
TCAACACAGCCCGATCTTCCCGCACTCGCCCAGGCCATCAAGGCATGGGGCGCGGAACTGGGCTTTGCCGACGTGCGCATCGCCGACATCGACCTGGCCGACCAGGAAGCGGGCCTGCAGGCCTGGCTGGATGCCGGCCACCACGGCGAGATGGATTATATGGCAAGCCACGGCATGAAGCGCGCCCGGCCGGCCGAGCTGGTGCCGGGCACGGTGCGCGTGATCAGCGCGCGCATGGATTACCTGCCGATGGCCACGCCCCCCGACTGGCGCGCGCGCGAACGCCTGCGCCAGGACGACCCGCAGGCGGCCGTCGTTTCGCTCTATGCGCGCGGCCGCGACTATCACAAGGTGTTGCGCAACCGGCTGCAGGCGCTGGCCGAGAAGGTCAAGACGGCCGTCGGCGAGTACGGCTACCGCGTCTTCACGGATTCCGCGCCCGTGATGGAACTGCCGCTGGCGCAGAAGGCGGGCCTGGGCTGGCGCGGCAAGCACACGCTCTTGCTGAGCCGCGAGGCGGGCTCCACGTTCTTCATCGGCGAGATCCTCGTCGACCTGCCGCTGCCTGTCGACGCGCCGACCGGCGCCCACTGCGGCCAGTGCAGCGCCTGCATCGACGTGTGCCCGACGGGCGCGATCCTCGGCCCGGGCCGGCTGGATGCGCGCCGCTGCATTTCGTATCTGACCATCGAGCTGAAGGGCGTGATTCCGGAAGAATTCCGGCCGCTGATCGGCAACCGCATCTACGGCTGCGACGATTGCCAGCTGGCCTGCCCGTGGAACAAGTTCGCGCAGCGGGCGACCGTGCCGGATTTCGACGAGAGAAACGGTTTGGGCACGGCGGGACTGGTCGAGTTGTTCGGGTGGAGCGAGGAGGACTTCAACCGCCGCCTCGAAGGGAGCCCGATCCGCCGCATCGGACACGAGCGCTGGCTGCGCAACCTGGCCGTGGGGCTCGGTAATGCAAGCACGTCGGATGACGTCGTCGCCGCGCTGCGTGCCCGCGCGGACCACCCGTCGGCGCTCGTGCGCGAACACGTCGCGTGGGCGCTCGCGCGCCATGGACAGCCTGCCTAGATTTCGATCCGCTTCATGCGCAGCGCGGACCAGTCGCCGTCGATGGAAATCATGGCGACGCCCGTGATGCCGTTTTCCTTGGCGTAGGCATTGATCGAATCGCGGTTGATGTCGGTGGCCTTGGAGGCGGTCTGTTTCAGATAGGCGACCCACAGCGAGCCCTTGTCGCCCAGGCGTTCCTTGGCGACCGGGAAGTATTGCTCGAGTTCCTTGCGGTTCATCGCGAACAGCAGCACGACGTCCGCCTTCTCCTCGTCGGGCTTGATGAGGTTGGGCGGCATTTGCGACACCATGCCTGGGTGAACGTTCCCGTTCAGGATCAGCATCGATTTCGCGGTCCTCAAGAACATTTTGTCGGCTATCGTCTTCTCGCTCATCTGCGTTCCCTAAAGAATGTTTCGACGTGGTGAGTTCGACCACTCCATGTTCAGGTTGATTTTACAAGCGAACCCCGCGCGGCACAGGGCGCGCGGGCAGTCGTGCGCGCGTGTTACTTTAACAATCCAGCCAGCTCGACGGCCGTCTTGACCTGCATCTTGTCGAAGATGTGCGCGCGGTGCACCTCGACCGTGCGCATGCTGATGCCGAGCTTGTCGGCGACGACCTTGTTCATGTTGCCGGCCAGGATGAGGTCGAGGACTTCGCGCTCGCGGGCCGACAGGGTCGCCAGGCGGGCGTGGATCGCGTCGCGCGAGGCCGCCTTGCGCGAGGCGGCGAGGGCTTCCTCGACGCGGTCCATCAGCTGGTTGTCGTTGAACGGTTTTTCGAAGAAGTCGAAGGCGCCGCGCTTGAGGGAATCGACGGCCATCGGCACGTCGCCGTGGCCGGTCAGGAAGATCACGGGCAGGCGCGCCAGCAGGCCGCGCGCCACGAGCTGGTCGAACACGGCAATGCCGTTCATGCCCGGCATGCGCACGTCCAGCAGCACGCAGTCGCCATGGGGAGTGTCTGCGGCAAAGCGGTCGCCGATCGCGTCGAGAAAAGCCTGGCCGCCCGCATAGCCGCGCGCCGGCAGTCCGCGCGATTGCGCCAGCCATTCGAGGGCGTCGCGGATGACGTCTTCGTCGTCGACGATGTGCAGCATGCAGGTCTCCTTTTTTTAACGTATTGTAATTCACCGCTCGGTGACGGGGGCTTCCAGGGCCTGCTGCAAGGTGAACGTAAAGATGGTGCCGCCGCCCGGATTGTCCGCGTGGGTGAGGGTGCCGCCGTGGAATTCGATCGCGGTGCGGCAGATCGACAGGCCCATGCCCATGCCATCGGCCTTCGTCGAAAAGAAGGGCGAGAACAGGCGCTCCGCGACTTCCGGCGGGATGCCGTGGCCATTGTCGATCACGGACACGGCGACCTGGCCCTGTTCTCCGGTGTGTGCCGCGATCCTCAACACACGCCGCTCGGGGTCGACGGCCTGCATCGCCTCGATCGCGTTGCGCGTGAGATTGAGTAGCACCTGCTCGATCAGCACGCGGTCCGCGAGCACGGGCGGCAGGTCGTCCGGCACGTCGACCTGCAGCGCGACGTAGCTCTGGCGCGCCTGCAGTTCGACGAGGGCACGGATGCCGTCGACGACGTTGGGTATGCCCACCGTCTCGCGCCGCGGCTCGCGCTTTTTCACGAATTCGTGCACGCTGCGGATGATCTGGCCGGCCCGGCGCGCTTGCGTGTTCGCCTGCTCCAGCGCGCGCTTCAGCATGCCGGTGTCGAGCGGGGCCGCAGGGGTCTCGCGCGCGAGCACGTTCAGCGCGCCCGCCGTGTAGCTGGAGATGGCGGCCAGCGGCTGGTTCAGCTCGTGCGCCAGCATCGACGAGATCTCGCCCATCGTCGCCAGGCGCGCGCTCGTCTCCAGCTTTTCCTGCTGCTGGCGGTTCAGTTCTTCCGCACGCTTGCGGTCCGTGATGTCGAGGATGGAACTCATCCAGCCCGTGTGGCGGCCATGGGCGTCGACGAGGGGCGCCTCGAACACGAGCACGGGGATGCGCACGCCGTCCGAGCGCTGGAACACGGTCTCGAACTGCGGCGTGGCGTGGCCGGACAGCACCAGGCGGAAGCGGCTTTCGTACTCCGCCATCGCTTCCGGCGCCCAGTAGGGCATCGGCGGCTTCTTGCCCAGAAGGTCTTCCGCCGGATAACCGACCATGCGGCAGAAGGCCGGGTTGACGTACGTGACGCGGCCCTCCAGGTCGCGCGCGCGCAGGCCCGTGAGCAGCGAGTCTTCCATCGCGGTGCGGAACGCCATCTGCTGGCGCAGCGCGTTCTCCGCCGCGATCGTGCGCGCGATGTGGCGCCACAGCGCGACGAGCGAGATGACAAGGCCCAGTGCCAGCACGATCACGGAACCGACGAGCAGGTTCGGCAGCAGCTTGGGCGCGCCCTTGACGCTGTCGGTGGCGAGCACGATCTGCGAGCCGGGCAGGTCGAGCGCGCGCTTGTGCGTGTAGACGCCGCGGCCCGGCCCGCCCGCCGCGCGCTGGGCCACGACGTGGTCGTCGCGGTCGAGCAGCGACAGGGCATTGTCCTGGGCAAACCACCACGGCACGTTCTCGTCCAGCAAGGTCTGCAGGTTATATGTGGCGACGAGGCTGCCCATGTATTTGCCGGCGTGGTAGAGCGGCAGGTGGAAGTCGATCAGGCCGTGCACGAGGCCGGTGGCGCCGTACGGCTCGCTGTAGCGCCCCAGGCGCGTGCTGCGCGACATGGCGGCCGCGTCGCGCGACGATTGCGTGAGACCTTCCGCCGGCAGTTCCATCCCGCGGCTCGCCTTGGCCTGGCCGTGCGCGTCGTACCAGATGATGCGCTGGAGTTCGTGGCCGTTCTTGAACATCTGCGCGAAGCGGGCCTGCAGCGTCGCCGGCGCCGGCGTCTCGATGGCGAGGTCGTTGCCCAGCGCCGCCAGCGCCTCTTCGCTGCGCGCGAGTTCGAAGCGCAAGGTCTGCTCGACCCACAGGGTATCGGCGATCAATTGTTCCTGGCGCTCGTTGCTTTCCATCTGGCGCGCCTGCCAGGGCAGCCACAGCAGGACGAGCAGGAACAGCAGCACGAGCAATACGGGCACGAGCCAGCGCCACGGGCCTTGCTTGACGGGGCGGGGCAGGGTGAATGTTTTCATGTGATAACGTTTCATCTTTTACCGACGACTGTCTGTCGTGGTTTTCCACGATAGCGGCCGGACAAGGGAACCGGCACACTGGCGGTCGGTATCCGAATATACACCGCGGGAAGATGAAATTTATGCGCATCAAAGCCTTGCTGGCCGCGCTTGCTGTCCTGACCGGCGCCGGCGCCCACGCCCAGGCCCCGATCATCATCAAGTTCAGCCACGTCGTGTCGCCGGACGCGCCCAAGGGCCTGGCGGCCGAACGCTTCCGCGTGCTGGCGGAACAGCGGACGCACGGCCGGGTGAAGGTCGAAGTCTATCCCAACAGCCAGCTCTACAAGGACAAGGAAGAGCTGGAAGCCCTGCAACTGGGCGCCGTGCAGATGCTGGCGCCGTCGCTGGCCAAGTTCGCGCCGCTCGGCGTGAAGGAATTCGAAGCGTTCGACCTGCCGTATATCTTCCCGACCAAGGCGGCGCTGTATGCCGTGACGGAAGGGCCGATCGGCAAGAGTCTGCTGCAAAAGCTGGAATCGAAGGGCATCACGGGCCTGGCCTACTGGGACAACGGTTTTAAAGTGATGTCGGCCAACCGTCCGCTGCACACGCCGGCGGATTTCCAGGGGCTACGGATGCGCATCCAGGGTTCCAAGGTCCTCGACGTGCAGATGCGCGCGCTCGGCGCGGTACCCCAGGTGCTGGCGTTTTCCGAAGTCTATCCCGCGCTGCAGGCCCACATCGTGGACGGCACCGAGAACCCGCCGTCGAACATGTACACGCAAAAGATGCACGAGGTGCAGAAATACGTGACGGTGTCGAACCACGGCTACCTGGGCTACGCCGTCATCGTCAACAAGAAATTCTGGGACGGCCTGCCGCGCGACATCCGGGCGGAGCTGGAGCAGGCGATGCGCGAAGCGACCACGTTCGAGAAGACTATCGCCCAGCGTGACAACGACGCCGCCCTGGAAGCGATCCGCAAGACCGGCAAGACCAGGATCTATGCCTTGACCCCGCAGGAACAGGCGGACTGGCGCCGCGCCCTGCTGCCCGTGCAGAAGCAGGTGGAAGGGCGGATCGGCAAGGATCTCATCGATGCGATAAACAGGACAACCTCGCAGACGACGTTGCGCGCCACCGTACCCGTCAACACAGCCCAGGCGCGGTGACAAATGCCCTCATTCGGTGCGGGTAAAATGTGTTAGTTGCCTGTAATCAATGAAACACTGGGACTAGCATTTTTATGACATGTCATGGGGGCTTATGACCGAAATATATTTCGTGAATGTATATAAAAAACTACGCTTTTCTTATGCGCTTGCGTTATGATGGGGCACCTTTTGGCACCAACCTGGTGCGATAAAGCGACCGAATACGATTTGGGAGAGGGAAAAGAAAGCGGTAAACACAAACTTTACCGTAAAACAGTTAGGAGGAGACACACGTTTTATATGATGCAGCCGGCAATGACCAGGCAGCCGAAAACGTGACCATATTAGAAACGCACCTACGGGTGCGTTTTTTTTTGCTCGTGGCCTGGAGGTCTTGCGAACGCGCGTGGCGGGTCTTACACTGCTTCGATGAGCACACAACAAGGCAGCGAGATTTTCAGCGCCATCATCGCGGCGCCGTTTGGAGCGATGGGCATCCGTACCGAAGACGGGCGGGTGCGCGAACTGGTCTACCTGCCGTCGCATTATCACGAAAAACCGGCGCAGGATGCCGTCGCCGAACAGGCCGCCGTCCAGGTCGCGCGCTATTTCGAGGATCCCGATTTCCGCTTCGACCTGCCGCTGAAGGAAGCCGGCAGCGCGTTCCAGCGGCGCGTGTGGGACACCATTTGTGCGATTCCGCGCGGCAGTGTCCGTACGTACGGCCAGATCGCCAAGCACCTGGAATCGGCCCCGCGCGCCGTCGGCCAGGCCTGCGGCGCGAACTGGTTTCCGCTCGTGATCCCGTGCCACCGCGTGACGGCGTCCGGCGGCCTGGGCGGTTTTTCCAGCAGCGACGACGAACACGGATTCCAGCTCGGGATCAAGCGCTGGCTGCTGCGCCACGAAGGCGCGCTCGCGCTCGAGATGCCATGGCAGCAGCAGTCAATCTTCCCCTGATCGACGCGTTCTGCGACACGCTCTGGCTCGAACACGGCCTCGCGAAGAACTCCCTCGACGCCTACCGGCGCGACCTGCGCCTGTTCGCGCGCTGGCTCGACGTCAAGCGGCCGGAGCGGTGTGACCTGTACGCCGTCGAGCCGCAGGACATCGCGGCCTATTTCGCCGAACGCCACGAAGACACGAAGCCCAGCTCGGCCAACCGCCGGTTGTCCGTGCTGAAGCGCTTTTATCAGCTCGCGCTGCGCGACCGCCGTATCGATGCCGATCCGTGCCTGAAAATGGCTTCCGCGAAGCAGCCGCAGCGCTTCGTCCATACGCTCTCCGAGGCCCAGGTCGACGCGCTCCTGGGGGCGCCGGACGTGGCGACGCCGCTCGGCCTGCGCGAGCGCACCATGCTCGAACTGATGTATGCCAGCGGCCTGCGCGTGTCGGAACTCGTCGCGCTGAAGCTGGTCGAGCTGAGCCTGAACGATGGCGTGCTGCGCGTCACCGGCAAAGGCAGCAAGACGCGTCTCGTGCCGTTCGGCGAACAGGCGCGACACTGGCTGGAGCGCTACCTGAAAGAGGCGCGCGGCATCATCCTCGACGGCCAGGTCGACGACGCGCTGTTCGTGACGGCCCGCGGCGGTCCGATGACGCGCCAGATGTTCTGGGTCGTCATCAAGAAGCATGCGGCGAAGGCGGGCATCACGGCGCCGCTGTCGCCCCATACCCTGCGGCATGCGTTCGCGACGCATCTGCTGAACCATGGCGCCGACCTTCGCGTCGTACAATTGCTGTTGGGCCATTCCGACATTTCCACGACCCAGATCTACACCCACGTCGCGCGCGAGCGCCTGAAGCACCTGCATGCCCGGCACCACCCGCGTGGTTAATTCTCAAGACGATGCGGGATGGCTGGTCCATAATGGATTGGTACGACCTTTCCAACGATAGCAAGAGGTAAGCATGGCCAAGACGAATTTCCAGTACGAAAAACGCCAGCGGGAGTTGGAGAAAAAACGCAAGGCGGACGAAAAGGCGCGCAAGAAGCAGGAAGCCAAGCAGCACAAGGGGGACGATGCGCCGGCGCAGGATGAGGATTCCGGGGAAGAGGCGCAGCAGGAGCACGATCCGGCTTGACCCCGACGCGTCGTTCCCGCAGAGGCGGGAACCCAATTTTGCATGCATCTCGACAACGCACGAAACTTGGGCCCCCGCCTTCGCGGGGGCGACGGATTATGCGGTCTGCTCCGTAGCCTCTTCTTCATGCCCTTTCCTGAACCACGCCGCCACCCGCTTGCCCAGACTGTCGAGATAGGTGTACGCCACCGGCACGACCACCAGGGTGAGCAGGGTCGACGTGATGACGCCCCCGATCACGGCACGTCCCATCGGTGCCTGCGTTTCTCCGCCTTTGCCCATGCCGATCGCCATCGGCAGCATGCCGAAGATCATCGCGAGCGTCGTCATCAGGATCGGGCGCAGGCGCACCTGGCCCGCTTCCATCAGCGCGTCGAACTGTGACCGGCCTTCGCGCTGGCCGTGGTTCGCGAAGTCCACCAGCAGGATCGCATTCTTCGTCACGAGGCCCATCAGCATCACGACGCCGATGATGGAAAAGATGTTCAGCGTCGTCTTCGTGACGAGCAGCGCGACGAGCACGCCGATCAGCGACAGCGGCAGCGACACCATGATCGCGATCGGCTGCAGGAAGCTGCCGAACTGCGATGCCAGCACGAGGTAGATGAAGATGACGGCAGTGCCCAGGGCAACGCCGAAGCCGGCCATCGTCTCTTCCATCTGCTGCGCGTCGCCGCCGATGTCGAAGCGCACGCCGTCCGGCAACTGCATGGTCTTCATCGCCTTGTTCACGTCGCCCATCACGTCACCCAGCGGACGGCCCTCGAGACCGGCGAACACCGCCACGCGGCGTTGCAGGGCCTGGCGCTTGAGCATCTGCGGGCTCGTCGACGGGATGAATTGCACGACCTGGCGCAGCGGGACCATGACCGGGTTGCCCATCGCATCCCGCTTGCTCGACGCCACCGACAGGTCGGCCAGGTCCGCCACTTTCTCGCGGCCCGACTTCGGCAGCTGCACGTTGACTTCGTAGTTCTGGCCATCCGGCGCGAGCCAGCGGTTGGTCTGGTCGCCGGCGACGAACGGCCGCAGCGCCGTGCCGATCTGCTGCACGGTTAGCCCGAGGTCGGACGCCAGCTCGTGGTTGATCTTGACGATCGTGGCGGGGTTCGCACCTTCCTGGCTGTATTCGATGTCGGCGATGCCGCGGATCTTGCGCATCTTGTCCATCAGCGTGTGGGCGACAGCGTCCAGCTTCGTTTCGTCATTGCCGAGGATGGCGATGTAGATCGGGCGCTGGCCCACCGTCATCGAGATGCCGGCGATCTTTTCCAGGCGGTCGCGGATGACCTTTTCCATTTCCTGCTGCGAGCGGCGGTGCGTCTTGTGCACGTCCGTCAGCTTCAGGTGCACTTCCGAGTAGTTGCGGCCTTCCCACGAACCGATGATGGTCGAGACGCTCTCGATTTCCTTGAACTCGGCCAGTGCCGCTTCGGCCTGGCGCAGCTTCGCATCCGAGTATTCCAGGCTGGAGCCGATCGGCGTCTTCAGGCGCATCTGGATGTGGCCGTCGTCGACCTGCGGCACGAATTCGCCGCCGATCATCGGCACCAGCGTCAGGCTGCCCGCGAACAGCACGACGGCCAGCAGCAGCGTGGATTTACGCCAGCCCAGCGCCAGACCCAGCACCTTCGCGTACACGCCGTGCAGCCACTCGATGCCGTGCTCGATGCGCGCCATCAAACGGCCCAGCCACGGCACGTACTTGAAGCGGTCCTTGGCCGGATCGGGCCACACGGACGACAGCATCGGGTCGAGCGTGAAGCTGACGAACAGCGACACCAGCACGGCCACGGCGACGGTGATCCCGAACTGCAGGAAGAAGCGGCCGATGATGCCCTTCATGAAGGCGATCGGTACGAACACGGCGACGATCGCGAACGTCGTCGCCATTACGGCGAGGCCGATCTCGTTGGTGCCGTCTTCCGCGGCGCGCACGTGGTTCTTGCCCATGCCCAGGTGGCGCACGATGTTTTCGCGCACGACGATGGCATCGTCGATCAGCAGGCCGATGCACAGCGACAGCGCCATCAGCGTGAGGAAGTTCAGCGTGAAGCCGAAGTACTTCATCGCGATGAAGCTGGCCAGCACGGAGATCGGCAGGGTCAGGCCCGTGATGATCGTGCTGCGCCACGAGTGCAGGAAGAGGAACACGATCACCATGGTCAGCATCGCGCCTTCCATGATGGTGTCCTTCACGTTGTCGAGCTGGCCCTGCACGTTCTTCGCCTTGTCGTCCAGGATGCGGAACTGGACGTCCTTCGGCAGCGTCGTCTTCATCGCCTCGATGGCGGCTTTCACGCCCATGCCCACCTGCACCGTGTTGGCGTCCTGGATCTTCGCGATCTCCAGCGTGATGGCACGCTCGCCGTTCACGCGCGAGATCGACTGTTCCTCGGCGGCGCCGTCGGAAATGTCGGCCACCTGGCTCAGGTAGATCGGGCCACCGGTGCGGTTGGCGACGACGATGCGCTTGAAGTCGGCCGCTTCCTTCATCTTGCCTTCGATGCGCACGAGGTTCTCGCGCGCGCCGCGGCTGATGCGGCCGGCCGGCAGGTTGGCGTTGGTCGTCGTGATCGCGTTCATCACCTCGTCGATGCCGACGTTGAGGCTCTTCAGCTGGTCGGGGCGGATGTCGATCAGCACCTGGCGGTCCTGCTTGCCGTTGACGCGGATCTGGCCCACGCCGGCCACGGCCTGCAGGCGCTTGACGATCACCTGGTCGGTCAACATGGTGAGGTCGCGCAGGCTGCGCTCCTTCGACGTCAGCGCCAGCAGGATCACCGGCTGCGTGTTCTCGCCTTCCTCGCGGAACACGATGGGTTCCTTCACCTCGCGCGGGAAGCTGCCGCGCACGGTGCTGATGCGGTCGCGCAGGTCCTGCACGGCGCGGTCCATGTCGACCGTCAGCTGGAATTCGATGCCGACACCCGAGCGGCCTTCCCACGACGTGGCGCGGATCGTCTTGATGCCGCCGACGGTGTTCGCCGCTTCCTCGAGCGGACGGGTGACGTCGTTCTCGACCTGCTCAGGCGAGGCGCCGGGGTACTGCGTCTCGATGAAGACGGCCGGGATCTCGACGTTCGGCATGCTCTCGACGCCGAGGCCGCGGTACGCGAACAGGCCGAGCACCATCAGGCCCACCATCACCATCGTGGCGAAGACGGGGTATTTGATACTGGTACGGGTGATCCACATGGCTCAGCCTTTCGTGTCCGGCAGTTTGACCTTGCTGCCCGGCTTGATGCCGTCCAGCGGCACGGCCAGCACCGTCATGCCGGCGTCGACGCCTTCCAGCGCTTCGACGACGCCCTCGTCCTGGTTGCGCAGGCCCAGTTTCACGGGCTGCGCGACGACCTTGCCGTCGGCGATGCGGTAGACGACGTCGCGGCCGTTGTCCTTGCGGACGGCGCCGAGCGGCAGCAGCGGATGCACGTTCGACTTCTCGGTGACGATGGTGCCCTTGGCGAACATGCCGGCGCGCAGCACGCCGTCCGGGTTCGCCACGTCCACGTAGACGATCATCGCGCGCGATCCCGTCTCGGTCGCCGGGTTGATGCGCGCGACCTTGCCGGTGAAATTGCGGCCGTCGAAGCCGTCGACCTTGAACTGCACGTCCTGGCCCACCTGGATGCGGGGGATGTCGGAGGCCGGTACCTGGGCGTCGAGCGTCAGGTGTTTCAGGTCGACGATCGAGAAAACGGGGCTGTCCGGCGACAGCTTTTCGCCCGCCTGCGCGTGACGTCTGCTCACGACTCCTGAGAGAGGCGCGTGGATCGTCGTGTCGGCCAGCGCGATGCGCGCGAGGTCCAGCTGGGCGCGCGCGGAGTCGACGGCGGCCTGCGCCAGGTTGACGGCGTTCGCGGACGTGTCGTACGCGTTCTGCGCGATGAAATTCTGCTTCAGCAGCGACGCGCTGTTGCTCATGTTTTTCTTCGCCATCGTCAGGCGCGCCTGCGCGTCGGCCAGCATCGCCTGCTGCTGCGCCACGCGGGCACGCGCCTCGGCGGGATCGAGCTGCGCGATCACCTGGCCGGCCCTGACGTCCACGCCTTCCTGTACGGCGGTCGACAGCACGATGCCCGACACCTTCGACTTGACGGTGGCCTGCGCGAGCGGCATCAGCGAGCCCGTGACGGGCAGGGTGATGGCCAGCGGCCGCGCCTCGACGCGGGCGATGTCGCGCACCGACAGCTCCTGCACGGGCGCCGGCGCAGGCGTCGGCGCGGCCGCTTGCGCGGGCGCGGCGGTGCGGTGGGTCAGCGCATAGCCGCCGGCACCTGCCAGCGCGACGGCGAGCAGCGACAGCGCGATGACCTTGGCGCGGCGGCGTGGCGCCGGTTTCGTGGCGGGCTGGTCGGCAGACAACGGCAGGGACTCGATCTTCATGGTTGTTCTTTATGTGGTGGTAAGCGCGAGCGTAAAGGGGAGCGCACGTGCTCCGTCCTGCCAGGCAGGATGGAGCTCCCAGCGCATGACGGCATGGTAGGTTTGTCCATGACGAACCGCTATCGGAATGCGACGAGCGGTGCAAAAAGGACGCTGAACTGCGAAAAATCCGGAGCGGACGTGCAGACGGCGGCGCATGGTGGGCACGGGGTGCCCACCCTACGAACGAGCGATTGCCGTAGGGTGGGCTCCCCGAGCCCACCAGAACTCAACCGTCCCCGGTCGGCGTCCCGGCCTGTTCGAACAGCCGCAGTCGCGCCAGCACCTGCCCGTGATCCGACGCCTCGGGCAACCCGAGATCGAGGTGGTCGTTCAGGTACACGACGTCGACCACCTCGCCCAGCGCTCCCGGCAGCGCCGCATTGAATTCCGCCGACACGAGGATGTGGTCGATGGTGGAATGGTATCCATCATGCACGTTGGAAAAACCGACGTGCCGCAGATGGTCCTGGCGGCCCTGCAGCTGGCAGGCATCATATAAACGGTCGTCGCTGGGCGCGCCGAGGCCCAGCACGATGCCGGTCGTGACCGCGTCGGCCACGTCGTTGAAGTCGCCCAGCACGACGCGCGGACGGTGGTGCGTGCGGCCGATGTCGGTCAGCAGCACGCGCAGCGCGGCCGCTTCCGTGCCGCGCCGGATCAGCGAACGCAGCGACGCCAGCGCGTACAACTGCGGGTCGTCGCCCGTGTCGCCCGCGCGGTAGTCGGGGCGGCGCGATTTTAGGTGCACGACCACGACGTCGGCGACGAGATCCGGCGTCAGCTGGATCGCCGCGTGCAGCGGGGCGCGGGTAAAACGTTCCGGATCGCGGTTGCCGGGCGGCATTGCGATCCCGGGCGGGAAATAAGGCAGCTGACGGGGCGCGTCGGCCAGCGGCAGGCGGGAGGCGAGGGCGACGCTGGGCGTCAGCTTTTCGGCATCCGGGTCCGGGTCGAAGCCGACGTGCACGGCGTCGCGGAAACGCCGGGTGCGCGACAGCGCCTCGGCCAGCGCGGCCTGGGAGAACACTTCCTGGAAGCCGATGACATCGGCGCCGAGCATGTCGATCTGGTGCGCGGTCCAGGCGATCTTCGCTTCGTATTCCTCGTGAGTGCTCGGTTCCAGGTTGTCGTACAGCCTGGCGCCCGGCGGGGCGAGGTTACACACGTTGAAGGTGGCAAAGCGAATCTCTTGCTGCATAATAAGCAACTCCTCCGTTTGCATTTAGCGTAACACGCATGGCCAAGAAAGAGCATATCTCCGAAACCCCGGCGACACAGTTCCTGCGCAAGCATGGGGTCGCGTTCACGGAGCACCCCTACGAGTATGAGGAACACGGCGGTACGGCGGTGTCGTCGCGCGAGCTGGGCGTGGCAGAGCACGCCGTCGTGAAAACCCTCGTGATGCAGGACGAGGCGGCCAAGCCGCTGATCGTGCTGATGCATGGCGACTGCAAGGTCTCGACGAAGAACCTGGCCCGCGCCATCCCCTGCAAATCCGTCGAACCGTGCAAGCCGGACGTCGCCCAGCGCCATTCCGGCTACATGGTCGGCGGCACGTCGCCGTTCGGCGTGCGCAAGGCGATGCCGGTCTACGTCGAGGAAAGCATCCTGCAGTTGGACAAGATCTATATCAATGGCGGCCGGCGCGGTTTCCTGGTCGGCATCGCGCCGGGCGTGCTGGTGGACGTGCTGAAAGCCCGGCCGGTCAACTGCGCGCTGGCCGACTGACTATCGCCGGGCTCGGCCGATGGTGTATATTTCACGCGCGCCAGATTCCTGGCCGGGAATTAAGAAAAGAGACTCATGTACACAATTCTGTTCACCGTCGCAGCCTATCTGATCGGCTCGATTTCCTTCGCCGTCGTCGCGAGCCGCCTGTTCGGCCTGGCCGACCCGCGTACCTATGGCTCGAAGAACCCGGGCGCCACCAACGTCCTGCGCTCGGGCAGCAAGAAGGCGGCCATCGCGACGCTCGTCGGCGACTGCGCCAAGGGCTGGCTGGCCGTGTGGCTGGCGGTCCAGTTCGGCGAGCGCTTCGGCGTCGAGGATGGCGGCGTGGCGCTGGTCGCCATCGCGGTGTTCCTGGGCCATTTGTGGCCCGTGTTCTTCCGCTTCGTCGGCGGCAAGGGCGTGGCGACGGCGCTGGGCGTGCTGCTGGGCCTGAACGTCTGGCTCGGCCTGGCGACGCTGGTCACGTGGCTCGTCGTCGCGTATGCGTTCCGTTACTCGTCGCTGGCCGCGCTGGTAGCCGCGGTCTTCGCGCCGTTCTACTACGGCCTGCTGTTCGGCGCGGACGAAAAACTGTTCGCCGTCATCGTAATGAGCCTGCTGCTCCTCTACCGCCACAGCGGCAACATCAGCAACCTCATGGCCGGCAAGGAATCGAAAATCGGCAGCAAGTCCAAGGGCGCCGCGGCCGCCAAACCGGCAGTCAAAAAGAAATAAACCAAAACCGGGGTCAGACCCCGGTTTTTGGCAATTTGCCCCGAACACTATTTACCGAATTTGTTTGGCGCGCTGCTCCCTTTCGTTCGATGTGTCACCATATGCCATCCGCTGCAAAAACGATGTGGCGTCAGTGAATACAATATGAAAGGCGGTGAAACGTGAGCAAACAGATGAGAATCGACTTCGTGTCGGATGTGTCGTGCCCGTGGTGCGCGATCGGTCTGAAATCGCTCGAGCAGGCCTTGGCGCGGGTGGGCGGTGACATTACGGTCGACATGCACTTCCAGCCTTTCGAGCTGAACCCGGGCATGGGGCCGGAAGGCCAGGACATCTTTGAACACATCACCGAGAAATACGGTTCCACCCCCGCCCAGCAGGAACAATCGCGCGAGATGATCCGCCAGCGCGGCGAGGCCGTCGGCTTCACGTTCGACATGAGCAAGCGCGGCCGCATCTACAACACCTTCGACGCGCACCGCCTGCTGCACTGGGCGGAAGGCCAGGGCCGCCAGCAGGCGCTCAAGGAAAAGCTGTTCGAGGCGTATTTCACGCAGGGCGAGAACCCGGGCGCGCACGACGTGCTGCTGCGCGCGGCGGGCGAGGTCGGCCTCGACGCGGAAGCCGCGCGCCAGGTGCTGGCCTCCAACGCCTATGCCGACGAGGTGCGCCAGCTCGAGTACTACTGGCAGCGGGCCGGTATCCGCTCGGTGCCGGCGATCGTGATCAACCAGCGCCACCTGATCTCCGGCGGCCAGCCGCCCGAAGTGTTCGAGCAGGCGCTGCGCCAGATCGCGCAGCAGGACGAAGAGCTCGAGCAGGACGAGGAACCGGCCGCCTGAACGGTTCTCAGGAAAGGTCGAGCACGATGGGCTGGTGGTCCGAGGCCGACGTCTCGGACTGCACGCTGATGTCGGACACGCGCCCCGCCAGGTCTTCCGTGACGAAAAAATAGTCGTAGCAGTCGGGCTTTTCCGGCCATTTGAAGCCGTGCAGGCCGGCCGTCGGCGCGCGCGGGGCGTCGCCGTGGCGCACGCGCCAGGCGTCGACGAGGTCGAGCGTGCCGCCTGACGCGGGCGCCAGCAGGGCGCGATAGTCTTCCGAATCCGGACCAAAATTGAAGTCGCCGCAATAGATCGCCGTGCCGGGCCGGAAGCCGAGCTGGAACGGCGGCTCGACATCGGGCTCGGGCTGGTAGACCGCGGCGCGGGCGCACGCTTCCTCGTGCAGTTCGCGGATGCGGCGCACTTGCGCACGGCGCTGCACGGGCGAAAAATATTCGAGATGGGTGGTCAGGAGGCGCAGCTTGCCGCCGGGCGCTTCCAGCACGGTTTCGATTATCCCGCGCGGCATGCCGGCCGGATGTTCCGGATCGACGGGCCAGGGCAGCATGTGGCGTTGCGCCTGCGTGATGCGGTATTTGGACAGCAGGATGTTGCCGAACTGGCGGGGCAGGTTGTTGCGGTAGATTTCGCTCGGCGCCTGCTCGATCATGTGATAGCCGCCGAACGCGCCGGCGAGTTGCTTGAACTGGCTCGCGCTGGCGCTGCCCTCCAGTTCGGGATGGTTGGCGGCCACTTCCTGCAGGCAGATCACGTCGGGATTCAGCTTGCGCAGCACATCGATGATTGCGTGGATCCGGATGCGCCCATCTCTCCCACAGCCCCAGTGAATATTCCAGCTAACCACGCGCATTCGATACCTCCGTAAAACTCAACTGCCAGAGTTTGCCATTCTTTGGAGAATGACGGTCACACGGTAGGATCGATGTCAAGGTTACAAGTTCACCTGGATCAGAAGCGCTGCGCGTTGCTGCGTCGGTGTTCGGCCCCCTCCTTGAGCAACTGGTCCGCCTCCGCGGCGTCCTTTGGCGTGAGCGCGTCGCCCGTCTGCTTGACGAGCGCCAGCTCCTGGATCGCGGCCGGGTATTCGCGGTCGGCCGCGCGCTCCAGCAGGTCGCGCGCACGGCGCGGATCGGGCGGTACGCCGTCGCCGTCCGCATATGCGTTCGACAGCAGGAACATCGCGTGCGCATCGCCCGCCTGCGCGGCCACGCCGAGCCAGTGCGCGGCGGCCGCTTTATCCGTCGGGATGCCGTCGCCGTTCTTCAGCAGCAGCGCCAGCGCCAGCGCGGCCTTCGCGTGCCCCTGTTGCGCGGCCTGGCGGTACCACTGCGCGGCGTGCGCATTGGCCCCGCCGCGGTCGCGTTCCAGCTCCCCGAGCGCATAGGCCGCTTCCGCATCGCCCTGGCGCGCTGCGCGCAGGAACAGGTCGCGGGCCTGGTCGTCGCGATGGCGTTTCCGGTAGAGCAGCGCCAGTTCGCGCTCGGCCACCGGCAAGCCGTCGACAGCCCAGGCCTGCAGGCGCTGCTCGGCCGCCTCGTCGCCGCGCTGGGACGCATCCATCGCGACGGCCTCGATCTCGGCCGGCAGCGGCGCGCGCCCGCAGCCGGCGAGGAGGACGATCAGCAGCGCGCACGTGATGCGGACGCAGGTGAGTCGGATCCTCATGCCGGCTTACTTCGACAGGTCGATCGCGTACTTCGCGAAGCCGCTCGCGTCCAGCCCGCCCTCGGCCGTGACGGACGTCAGGCCCGCGGCCTTCGCCAGCGCCAGGTGGCCAGGCGCCGAGCGCAGGATCACGGGACCGGCGGTTGGCGTCTTCACGAAGCTCCAGCTGCGCGCACCGCCGTTCGCGGCCAGCGTGACCTTGCCGGTCGACGCGCCGATCTTCTGCAGGTAGTTGCTGACGACGGACTGGTTCGCATCCGGCGACTTGATGATCGTCTTGCTGCCGTCGATGCCGGGGAAGTTGCCGCCGCCGCCCGCGCGGTAGTCGTTGGTGGCGACGATGAAGTCGTCCGCGTCCGCCACCGGCTTGCCCTGGTACGTCAGGTTGACGATTCGGCTGCCGGCCGGCTTCGTCACGTCGACCTGGTACTGCAGCGCGTTGTTCTCGGCGTAGAACACATCGTAGTTGTAGATCGTGCCGTACGACGGAACGAGGTCCTGCTCGTTTGGCGCCGCCGGATCGATCCGCGCGAACTGCTTCGCGGCCGTCTCCAGCCAGTTCTTCAGATCGGAACCCTTGATCTTCACGGCCTGCAGGTTGTTGTTGCTGTACAGGTAAAGGTCGCCCGGGTTGCGGACCTGCAGGCCGACCGGGGCGGCGGGCGTCGCGCCCGGCGCCACGTCCGTGAAGTCGGACGGTCCGTTGCGGCCCGCCTTGAACGGCGCGCTGCACGAGATCACGGGGATGTTTTTATAGCTCGCCAGCGTGGCGTCGGTGCTCGTCGCGATGGCATTTTTCACGTAGTCGATCTGCGCCTGGTTCACGAGCTGGATGGCGGAGACGTCGCCGACGAGCGCGAAGTACGACGACATCTCGAAGTCCGTCGACACGCCCAGCGGCTGCTTCGCATACGCGATCGTGGCCTGGTGCTCCGTTTGCACGGCCGCGGCGATGGCCGGATCGGCGGCCACGCTGGTGGTGCCGTCCTTGTATTTGTAGCCGCGCGATTCGACCGTCGTCTTCGTGGGCTGCACCGCCCATTTGCCGCCCTGGTACGCGAGCGTCAGCTTGACGATGCCCAGGCGCCGGCCCCAGCTCTGCGCCATCACGGTCGGCACACCGTTCACGAAGCCGTTCACGGCATCGACCTTGGCGGCTGCGGGGATCGCCGCGAACGACGGATCCAGCGCGGCGGCGCCCGTCTCTTTCCCCTTCGGGAAGATGAGGTGCGAGTGGCCGATCAGCAGGGCATCGATGCCGGTCGTGCTCAGGTGGTAGCTCTGGTTTTCCATTTTCGGGCTGTACGCGCCCGTATCGAGGCCGCCGTGCGACAGCGCGACGACGAGGTCCGCCCCCTTGCCGCGCATTTCCGGCACATACTGCTTCGCCGCTTCCACGGACCCGCCCACGGCCACCTTGCCGGCCAGGTTCTTCTGGTCCCAGTCGAGGATCTGCGGCGGCACGAAGCTCATCACGCCCACGTTGACGGTGACGGGCATCGTCTCGCCGTTCGGCTTCGTCGCCATGAAGTTGCGCGCGAGGATGCGGTACGGGTCGTAGATCGTCTTGTTCGTGGCGACAGCCGTCACGTTCGACAGCACGAGCGGGAAGTTCGGGCCGCCGCACGTGCCGGCCGGCTTGGTCACGCCAGGGATGCCGAAGTCCGTGTTCGTCACCTGGCTGAGGAACGGCAGGCCGTAGTTGAATTCGTGGTTGCCCAGGCCGCCCGCATCGTACTTCAGCGCGTTCATCGCCTTGTGCACGGCCAGCGTGTCGCTGCACTTCACGGGCGCCGTGACGGCCTGCAGGTCGGCCAGCAGGGTGCCCTGGATGACGTCGCCGTCGTCGAACAGCAGGTTGTTCGGATTTTCCGCGCGCGCCTGCTGGATCAGCGTGGACGTGCGGTCCAGGCCCAGCGTCGCGTCGTCCGCGAGCGAGTAATAGTTGTAGCCGAGGACGTTCGAGTGGATGTCGGTGGTCTCGAGCAGGGCGAGGGTGACGGTCGTGCCTTCGGGGATGACGTTGGCCGGCGTGGACGGCTCGCCGCAGCCGGTCAGGCCGGCGGCGGCCAAGGCCGCGAGAAGTGCGTGGTTGCGTTTCAAGATGGGTCCCGTGTTGGAGTTGTGTAAACCGGGCGCCACTCTAGCTTGATGGGATGACAACGCTGTGACACGCATGCGCCACGCCGGCGCACGCTGCACGGTTCCGGACGCGCATGCGCCGCGGTCATGCAGATCGTTGCACGCAATCGGTGTGTGCGCCCGTTTTTCATGGTGCGTAGGCACAACCGCGGTGCCGGCGCACCATGTGGCGTGTTGGCACGGCACTTGCTGTATTGACTGCGAGGGCGCCGGAGCTGGCCACTCCGCCCGCCGCAGCGTTGTCTCTTCTTTCGATTGCCGTCTACAAGGACCAACATGACCGATACAACCAACCTGACCCGCCGCCGCCTGCTGGCCGCCGGTGCCACGGCCTCGCTCACCGGACTCGTCTCCGGTGGCGTGTTCGCCGCCGGTTCCGACAAGCCCGAAAAGACCGAAGTGAAAGTCGGCTTCATTCCGCTGACCGATTGCGCCTCCGTGGTGATGGCGTCCGTGCTGGGCTTCGACAAGAAGTACGGCATCAAGATCGTGCCGAGCAAGGAATCGTCGTGGGCCAGCGTGCGCGACAAGCTGGTCAACGGCGAACTGGATGCGGCCCACGTGCTGTATGGCCTGATCTACGGCGTGCAGATGGGCATCGGCGGTCCGAAGAAGGACATGGCCGTGCTGATGAACCTGAACCAGAACGGCCAGGCCATCACCCTGTCGAAGAAGCTGGCCGACGCCAAGGCCGTGGACGGTCCGTCGCTGGCGAAGGCGATGAGCACGGACAAGCGCGAGTACAGCTTCGCCCAGACCTTCCCGACCGGTACGCACGCGATGTGGCTGTACTACTGGCTGGCCAGCTACGGCATCAACCCGATGAAGGACGCCAAGGTGATCACGGTGCCGCCGCCGCAGATGGTGGCGAACATGCGGGTCGGTAACATGGACGGCTTCTGCGTGGGCGAACCGTGGAACCACCGCGCCATCGCGGACGGCGTCGGCATCACCGCCGCGACCACGCAGGACATCTGGAAAGACCATCCTGAAAAGACGCTCGGCACCTCGCTCGAGTGGGTCAAGAAATACCCGAACACGGCGCGCGCGCTGGTCGCCGCCGTGCTGGAAGCGAGCAAGTGGATCGACGCGAGCCTCTCCAACAAGGTCAAGATGGCCGAGACGATCGCCGACAAGTCCTATGTGAACACGTCGGTGGACGTCATCAACCAGCGCATCCTGGGCCGCTACCAGAACGGCCTGGGCAAGACGTGGGACGATCCGAACTACATGAAGTTCTACAACGACGGCACGGTCAACTTCCCGTACCTGTCGGACGGCATGTGGTTCATGACCCAGCACCGCCGCTGGGGCCTGCTCAAGTCCGATCCCGACTATCTGGCCGTGGCCTCGAGCGTCAACCAGGTCGGCCTGTACCGGGAAGCGGCTGCGCTGGCCAAGGCCGACGTGCCGAAGTCGCCGATGCGGTCCGCGAAGCTCATCGACGGCACCGTGTGGGACGGGAAGAACCCGGTCGCCTATGCCGCCGCTTTCAAGATCAAGGCGTAAATCGTCAATCGGAGAACATCATGAATACCGTCGTGAATTCGAGATCGACCCCGCGCATCAAACCGGCGATGCGCCCGCCGCGCGGCCTGGTGCTGCGCATCCCGAACGGCCGCGCGCTGTTGCTGGCAGTGCTGCCGCCCGTGCTGGGCCTCGCCATGCTGGTGCTCGTGTGGCAGCTCGTCTCGGCCGGCAACAGCAACTTCCCGTCGCCTGTGATGACGTGGGAGGCGGCCGTCAAGCTGTTCGCCGACCCGTTCTACAGCAACGGGCCGAACGACCAGGGCATCGGCTGGAACATCCTCGCGTCGCTCGAGCGCGTGGCGCTGGGCTTCGGCCTCGCTGCGGCGACGGGCATTCCGCTCGGCTTTTTGATCGGCCGCTCGCGCTTCCTGGCCGGGATGTGCAATCCCATCGTCAGCCTGCTGCGTCCCGTGTCGCCGCTCGCCTGGCTGCCCATCGGCCTGCTCGTGTTCAAGGCCGCGAATCCGGCCGCCATCTGGGCCATCTTCATTTGCTCGATCTGGCCGATGATCATCAACACGGCCGTCGGCGTGCAGCGCGTGCCGCAGGACTACATGAACGTGGCGCGCGTCCTGAACCTGTCGGAGTGGAAGATATTCACGAAGATCCTGCTGCCCGCGGTGCTGCCGTACATGCTGACCGGTGTGCGCCTGGCGATCGGCACGGCGTGGCTCGTGATCGTCGCGGCCGAGATGCTGACCGGCGGCGTGGGCATCGGTTTCTGGGTGTGGGACGAGTGGAACAACCTGAACGTGCCGCACATCCTCATCGCCATCGTCGTCATCGGCGTGGTCGGTCTGGTGCTGGAACAGGCGCTTGTCGCACTGGCCCGCGCCGTCACTTACGAAGAGAGTGGATCATGAGCGAACCGAAATTCATCGAAGTCCAGCAGGTCGAGATGCTGTTCGACACCCGCAAGGGGCGCTTCCACGCGCTCACCGACGTCAACCTGAAGGTGGCGCGCGGCGAATTCATCACCCTGATCGGCCACTCCGGCTGCGGCAAGTCGACGCTGTTGAATTTGCTGGCGGGCCTGACGCGCGCCAGCGAGGGCGTACTCATTTGCGCCGGCCGCGAGATCGCCGGACCGGCGCCGGAGCGCGCGGTCGTGTTCCAGAACCATTCGCTGCTGCCGTGGCTGACCTGTTTCGAGAACGTCTACCTGGCCGTCGAGCGGGTGTTCGGCGCCCGCGAGACCAAGGACAAGCTGCGTGCCCGCACGGCCGACGCGCTGGCGCTGGTGGGCCTGTCGCACGCGGCGCAGAAGCGGCCCAGCGAGATCTCGGGCGGCATGAAGCAGCGCGTCGGCATCGCCCGCGCGCTGTCGATGGAACCCAAGGTGCTGTTGATGGACGAGCCGTTCGGCGCCCTCGACGCGCTCACCCGCGCCCATCTGCAGGACGAGCTGCTGCGCATCGTCGCCCAGACGGCGTCCACGGTCGTGATGGTCACGCACGACGTGGACGAGGCGGTGCTGCTGTCGGACCGCATCGTGATGATGACCAACGGCCCGGCCGCGACGATCGGCGAGATCGTGGACGTGCGCCTGGCGCGGCCGCGCGAACGCGTGGCGCTGGCGCACGATGCGCTGTACAACGAGTATCGGACGCGGGTGCTGGAGTTCCTGTATCACCGGCAGGCGAGGCCGGTCAAAGAGGCCGCCTGAACGGGAGGCGTTTGGTGGGCTCGGGGAGCCCACCCTACGGCAGGTCGTATATCGTAGGGTGGGCACCCCGTGCCCACGGACCACCGAATCAGGCCGGCTCGATCTCGTCCAGCGGCCAGCGCGGGCGCACGTTGAATGCGTAGTCGCGCTGCGCCGCGTCCGGATTGCGCTCCAGCCGCATCGCGCCCGCAAACGCGATCATGGCGCCGTTGTCCGTGCAGAATTCGAGTTCGGGGTAGTAGACCTTGAAGCGCTTCTTCGCGGCCGCCTCGTTCAGCGATGCGCGCAGCTGCCGGTTCGCGCCCACGCCCCCCGCGATCACGAGGCGTTTCAATCCAGTGTGCTTCAGCGCCAGCACGCACTTCGCCGTCAGCACGTCGACGATGGCATCGACGAAGCCGCGCGCGATGTTGGCCTTGTCCTGCTCGCAGACGTTGGCGATGTCCGCGGCGTTGTTCTTCACGACCGTCAGCACGGCCGTCTTGAGGCCCGAGAAGCTGAAGTTGAAATCCTTCGAGTGCAGCATCGGGCGCGGCAGTTTATAGGCTTTCGGATCGCCGAATTCCGCCAGGCGGGAAATGGCCGGACCGCCCGGATAACCGAGTCCCAGCAGCTTGGCCGATTTGTCGAACGCTTCGCCGGCCGCGTCGTCCAGCGTCTCGCCCAGCAGGGTGTAGCGGCCGACGCCATCCACACGCATCAGCTGCGTGTGGCCGCCGGAGACGAGCAGGGCGACGAACGGGAATTCCGGCCGCTCGGTCGCGAGCAGCGGCGACAGCAGGTGACCTTCCAGGTGGTGCACGCCCAGCACGGGTTTGTCCAGCGCCAGCGCGAGGCTGCACGCGACGGACGATCCGACCAGCAGCGCGCCCGCGAGACCGGGGCCCTGCGTGTAGGCGATGGCGTCGATGCGTTCCATCGGCAGGTCGGCCTTCGCGAGCACTTGCTCCAGCAGCGGCAGCGCGCGCCGGATGTGGTCGCGCGACGCCAGTTCCGGCACGACGCCGCCGTACTCCTCGTGCATCGCAACCTGCGAGTGCAGTGCGTGGGACAGCAGGCCGCGCTCCGTGTCGTACAGAGCCAGGCCGGTTTCATCGCAGGAGGATTCGACGCCGAGGACAATCATGGGCAAGCAAGGAACAGTGTGAGGAAGACAAGACGATCGCGCCGGGGCGGCGCGCAATCCGCCATTGTACCTGTATCCGCTAGAATCGGGCATCGCCCCCCCGTTTTCCCATGACACAAGCCGAATCCCTGTTCCACGCCGCCCGCGCCCACCTCGACGCGGGCGACCCCACGGCTGCAGCCGCCGCCCTGCGTGCCGCGCTGGCGCTCGATCCGGATGCCGCCGCCGTCCATGCCAACCTCGCGTTCGCGCTGGCCGCCGCGGGTGACGTCGGCGCCGCCGAGACGCACTACCGCCGCGCCATCGCCCTCGCGCCGCACGAGCCGCAGACGTATCTGAACCTGGGCGCCATGCTCACGGCGCGGCACCGTGCCGATGAGGCGCTGGCCGTCTACGACGCTGCGCCCGTGTTTGCCCCCGCCTTGCCCGCGCTGCTGTCGAACCGCGGCATGGCACTCGCCTGCCTGGGGCGCGAGGCGGAAGCGGAGGCCTGCCATCGCCAGGCGCTGGCGCTGGATCCGGCCTACCGCAAGGCGGCGTTCAACCTGGCCTACGTGCTGCTGCGCCAGGGACGCTGGGAAGAGGGCTGGATGCGCCTGGAGGCGCGCGACTGGCTCATGGCGCTGCAGGACCACCTGCGCCTGCCGCGCTGGGAGGGCGGACCGCTGGCCGGCCGGCGCATCCTCGTCGGCGTGGAGGCGGGCCATGGCGACATGATCCAGTTCTGCCGCTACAGCGAGCAGTTGAAGATGCTCGGTGCCGCGCGCGTGGGCGTGCTGTGCCATCCGGGACTGGCCGCGCTGTTCGGCAGCCTGCGCGGCGCGGACGAGATTATTCCGCTGGACTGCGACGTCGACCGCAGCGACTGGGACGTGTGGACCGCGCCGCTGAGTCTCCCGCTGCACTTCCGTACAACGGTCGACACGGTGCCGGCCGCGCTGCCTTACCTCGCGCCTGACCCCGATCGCGTCGCGCGCCTTGCGCCGCTGCTGGCCGCCGCACCGGGTGAGCTGAAAGTGGGGCTGGTATGGAAGGGCAATCCCCATTTCGAGAACGATGCCGCGCGTTCGCTGCCTGGACCCGCGACGCTGGTACCGCTGTTGCAAGTGCCCGGGATACGCTGGTTCAGCCTGCAAAAAGACGAAGAGGCACTCACGGCAGGCATCACCGACCTGGCGCCGGCTATCGGAGACTTTGCCGACACGGCGGCGCTGATCGCGGGACTGGATCTCGTGATCACGGTCGATACGGCCTGCGCCCACCTGGCGGGGGCGCTCGGCAAGCCGTGCTGGGTGCTGCTGCCGGCGTGGATGCCGGACTGGCGCTGGCTCTCCGACCGCGCGGACACGCCCTGGTATCCGCGCGTGATGCGCCTGTTCCGCCAGCGCCGCGACGGCGCGTGGGACGAGGTGGTGAAGGACGTGGCCGCCGCGCTGGCGGCCCGCCGATCCATCACATAAGCATTACGGCCGCTGCAGCAATTCCTTGTGCGCGCTGCGCAGCATGGTTTCCGTGTCGTTCCAGGCGATGCAGCCGTCGGTGACGGAGCAGCCGTACTTCAGCTGCGACAGGTCGCTCGGAATCGGCTGGCTACCGCCGGCGATGTTCGACTCGATCATCACGCCGACGAGCGACTGGTTGCCATGCTTGATCTGCTGGATCACGTCCGACATGACGAGCGGCTGCAGCTCCGGCTTTTTGTAGCTGTTGGCGTGCGAGCAGTCGACGACGAGGTTCGCGGGCAGGCCGGCTTTCGTGAGCGCCTGTTCGGCGATCGCGACCGAGACCGAATCGTAGTTCGGACGGCCGCCGCCGCCGCGCAGCACGACGTGGCCGTAGGCGTTGCCGCGGGTGCGCACGATCGACACGCCGCCCTGGCCGTTGATGCCCAGGAAGGAGTGCGGGCTGGACGAGGACAGCACGGCGTTGATGGCGATGCTGACGTCGCCGTCGGTGCCGTTCTTGAAGCCGACCGGCGTCGAGAGACCGGACGACATCTCGCGGTGCGTCTGCGATTCCGTCGTGCGTGCGCCGATCGCGGTCCAGGCGATCAGGTCGCCCAGGTATTGCGGCGAGATCGGGTCGAGCGCCTCGGTGGCCGTCGGCAGGCCCAGCTCGCACACGTCGAGCAGGAACTGGCGCGCGCGCTCCATGCCGACGTCCACGCGGAACGAGTCGTCCATGAACGGATCGTTGATATAGCCCTTCCAGCCGGTCGTCGTGCGCGGCTTTTCGAAATACACGCGCATCACGAGCACCATCGTCTCTTCCACTTCGGCCTGCAGCGCCTTCAGGCGGCGCGCATAGTCGAGGCCCGCGACCGGGTCGTGGATCGAGCAGGGGCCGACGACGACGAACAGGCGCTTGTCCTTGCGGTCGAGGATGTTGCGCAGGGTTTCGCGGCCCTTCATCACGGTGGTGAAGGCCTTGTCCGTCAGCGGCAGTTTCTTGTGCAGCTCGCTCGGCGTCGGCATGGTCGCGAACGAGGTGACATTGGTATTTTCGATATCGGGCGTGATCAGCATGGCAAGTCGTATTTATTCCAGGGGGGATCGATGAGTCTAGCCCGAAATCTTACACCCTGCACCGTATTGCTCAAAAAAGCCGCATGGTATCCTCTTGTCATGGATACGACGATCACTCATGAACCCTTCCCGGCCGCCCGCTTCATTAAGGAGATCGGCCGCGGCGTAAAAGGCGCGCGCAGCATGACGCGCGACGATGCGAAACTGCTCTACGGCGCCATGCTCGACGGGCGGGTGTCCGACCTGGAACTGGGCGGCATCCTGCTCGCGATGCGCATCAAGGGCGAATCCGTAGAAGAAATCGCCGGCTTCATGGACGCGGCGGAAGGTTCGTTCGCGCCGCTGCCCGCGCCGCCCGGCGACTTCGCGCCCGTGCTCATCCCCAGCTACAACGGTGCGCGCAAGCTGGCCAACCTGACGCCGTTGCTGGCGCTGCTGCTGGCGCGCGAAGGCGTGCCGGTGCTCGTGCACGGCGTGCAGGAAGACCCGGGCCGCGTGACGACGGCCGAGATCTTCGCCGAGATGGGCATCGGCCCGAGCGGCTCCACGGCCGAGATGCTGGACGCCTTCGCGGCCGGTCGCCCGTGCTTCATGCCGATCGAACGGCTGGCGCCGGAACTGGCGCACCAGCTGTCGCTGCGCCGCATCCTCGGCGTGCGCAATTCCACGCACACCCTCGTCAAGATCCTGCAGCCGTTCGAAGGCCCGGCGCTGCGCCTCGTGTCGTACACGCATCCGGAATACCTGGCGATGCTGACCGAGTATTTCGCAACGGCCGCCCCGCACGCACGCGGCGACGCATTCCTCATGCGCGGCACGGAAGGCGAGACGGTGGCGAACGCGAACCGCGCCCAGGAAATCAACTGGTTCCACGCGGGGCAAAAAACGCTGCTGGTCGAACGCGACGCCCCGACCGACGAACTGGCGCCCGCGCCGGAAGGCCGCGACGCGGCCGCCACCGCGGACTGGATCGCCCGTGCGCTGCGCGGCGAGCAGCCGGTGCCGCCGCCGATTGCGGCGCAGGTGGCGCGGTGCGTAGAGGTGGCGCGGGCGTTACGCAAGGCCGTGTGATCCCGTACAATCACGCCTTTTGCGCGCAGCATTGACGGAAGAGGCATGGCAAAACACTACGACGTGGCGATCATCGGCGCCGGCGCGGCCGGCATGATGTGCGCCGCCACCGCGGCCCAGCGCGGCAAGCGCGTCCTGCTGGTCGACCACGCCACCAAGCTGGCGGAAAAGATCCGTATCTCGGGCGGCGGCCGCTGCAACTTCACCAACATCAACGCCGGCCCGCAGAATTTCCTGTCCGAGAATCCGCATTTCTGCCGCAGCGCGCTGTCGCGCTACACGCCGCAGGATTTCCTCGCGCTCGTCAGGAAGCACCGCATCGCGTACCACGAAAAACACCGCGGCCAGCTGTTCTGCGACGATTCGTCCGAACAGATCATTGCCATGCTGAAGGCCGAATGCGACGCGGGCGGCGTGCAGTGGCGGATGCCTTGCAAGGTGGCCGGCGTCACGAAGAACGCGGAAGGCTTTCGTATCGACACGGATGGCGAGCCCATCCTTGCGAGCAATGTCGTGGTCGCGACGGGCGGCCTGTCGATCCCGAAGATCGGTGCCACCGACCTGGGCTACCGCATCGCCAAACACTTCGATTTGACGATCGTCGAGACGCGGCCCGGCCTCGTGCCGCTGACGTTCGACGGCCCCAGCTGGCAACCGTTCGTGCCGCTCGCCGGCATCGCGCTGGAAGTGGACGTGACGACGGGATCGAAAAAGGGCAAGAACGCGAAGTACGGCTATTTCCGCGAAGATTTACTGTTCACACACCGCGGCCTGTCCGGCCCGGCCATCCTGCAAATCTCCAGCTACTGGCAGCCGGGCACGCCCGTCGTGCTGAATCTGCTGCCGGAAATGGATGTGGCGGAAGAGCTGATCGGCATGAAGACGACGGTGAAAAAGCAGCTCGGCAATCTCTTGTCGCAATGGCTGCCCACGCGCCTGGCGGAAGGCCTGCTGACCGGCAATGGCCTGGCACCGGATGCGCGCCTGGCGGACATGGCCGACACAAAATTGCGCAAGCTGGGCGATGCGATCAACCGCTGGGCCATCGTCCCGACCGGATCGGAAGGCTATAAAAAGGCGGAGGTGACCTTGGGTGGCGTCGACACGCGCGCACTGTCGCAGCAGACGATGATGGCGAACGCTGTCCCGGGCCTGTATTTCATCGGCGAGACGGTCGATGTGACGGGCTGGCTCGGCGGCTATAACTTCCAGTGGGCATGGGCTTCCGGCGTCGCGGCGGGCAGCGCAATCGAGTAAAAAAACAGCCATGTGGCAACTTTGCACACTGATGAAAAACTTCGCACAGATCTTGAAAAGCTGTTAGAATTTCGTTCTTCCCTAAATCCAACGGTTTCATTTTTACATGACCACTATCCGCCTTAAAGAAAACGAGCCGTTCGAAGTCGCTATGCGTCGCTTCAAGCGCACTATCGAAAAAACCGGTCTGCTGACGGAACTGCGCGCACGCGAGTTCTACGAGAAGCCGACTGCAGAGCGCAAGCGCAAGCTGGCCGCTGCCGTGAAGCGTCACTACAAGCGCATCCGCAGCCAGCAACTGCCGAAGAAGCTGTACTGATTTATATTCACGCCTTCCCGGGCGACGGCCACTGCCGGTCCCGGATGTGCAAGGCCTGAATCCGACGAAGCCCGCTCCGGTTGTGCCGCAGCGGGTTTTGCCTTTTGCCCCTATCGAACGGAGTTTCCATGAGCTTGAAAAACCAGATCACCGACGACATGAAAACCGCGATGCGCGCCAAGGACAGCGAGCGCCTCGCCACGATCCGCCTCTTGATCGCCGAGATCAAGCGCAAGGAAGTGGACGAGCGTATCGAGCTGGACGACGCCCAGGTCGTGGCCATCGTCGAAAAGATGATCAAGCAGCGCAAGGATTCGATCAGCCAGTTTGAGGCAGGCGGTCGCCAGGATCTGGCCGACATCGAGAAGGCCGAACTTGCCGTGCTGGTGACGTACATGCCGGCCGGCCTGTCGGATGAGGAAGTCGCCGCCGAAGTGGCTGCCGCCGTCGCCGCATCGGGCGCCGCCGGTCCGCAGGACATGGGCAAAGTGATGGGTATCCTGAAGCCGAAGCTGGCCGGCCGCGCCGACATGACGGCCGTCTCGGCCCAGGTCAAGAAAGCGCTCGCAGGCGCTTGAGGCCCGTCCGGACACGGCCACGGCCGTGTCTGTTTTTGATGCACCGGAGCGGCAACGCCATGTTGCATTGTTGCAAATCAACTTGTAACGAGCCCTGCGGTATAGTCTGACCTGAGACAAATACTGTTAGTTAGATCAAGTGATTCCGCAATCATTCATTACCGATCTGCTCAACCGCGTTGACATCGTCGACGTGGTGGGGCGTTACGTGCAGCTGAAAAAGGGCGGCGCCAATTACATGGGGCTCTGTCCGTTTCACAACGAGAAATCCCCCAGTTTTACCGTCAGCCCGACCAAGCAGTTCTATCACTGCTTCGGCTGCGGCGCCCATGGCACGGCCATCGGCTTCATGATCGAATACTCGGGCATGGGCTTCGTCGATGCGGTCAAGGACCTGGCGCAAAGCGTGGGCATGATCGTGCCCCAGGAGGACGACAAGATTCCGCCGGCCCAGCGTGCCGCCCAGCAGGCGCAAACGCTGGCCCTGACGGACGCGCTGACCCAGGCCTGCGATTTTTACCGCGCCCAGTTGCGCACCGCGCCGAACGCCATCGCCTATTTGAAAGGCCGCGGCCTGACAGGCGAAGTGGCCGCTCGCTTCGGCCTCGGCTATGCGCCGGGCGGCTGGGACAATCTGCGCTCGGTTTTCCACGACTACGAGGCGCTGGCCCTCGTCGAGTCCGGCCTCGTCATCGATAAGGTGGACGAGGATGGCAGCAATAAAAAGCGCTACGACCGTTTCCGCGAACGGATCATGTTCCCGATCCGGAACACGAAAGGGCAGGTGATCGGTTTCGGCGGCCGCGTGATGGACGGTGGCGAACCGAAATACCTGAACTCGCCGGAAACCCCGCTGTTCCAGAAGGGGCACGAGCTGTATGGCCTGTTCGAGGCGCGCCAGGCAATCCGCGACGCCGGCTACGTGCTGGTGACGGAAGGCTATATGGACGTCGTCGCGCTGGCCCAGCTCGGCTTCCCGCAAGCCGTCGCGACCTTGGGCACGGCGTGTACGAGTACCCACGTGCAAAAACTGCTGCGCCAGACGGACAACGTCATCTTCAGCTTCGACGGCGACAAGGCCGGCCGCCGCGCCGCCCGCCGCGCGCTGGAAGCGTGCCTGCCGCAAGTGACGGACAACAAGACGATCAGGTTCCTGTTCTTGCCGCAAGAGCACGATCCGGACAGCTATGTGCGCGAGTTCGGCGCGGACGCGTTCGCCCAGGAAATCAATGAGGCGATGCCGCTGTCGCAATTCCTATTGCGCGAGGTCACGACGGAACACGATCTCGATACACCGGAGGGCCGCGCGCGCGTCCAGTTCGATGCGAAACCGCTGCTGCAGGCGATGACGCCGTCCGCGCTGCGCCTGCAGATCGTGCGCGGCCTGGCGAACCTGACGGAGTCAACGCCGGCCGAGATCGAAGCGTTGTTCGAGTTGTCGAAACCGGTTGCGGTGGCCAGGAAAGCGCCGCCGCGCCAGGGGCGCCCGGAACCGGTCGGCCTGGAATTGCAGATGTCGCGCATCCTTGTCTCGCATCCGGCGCTGGCGCTGGGCCTGGACGAGTCGGCGTTGCGCGCGTTCGACCACTTCGGCGTCGAGCAGGCCGAGCGCCTGCGCCAGCTCGTGGCGATGGCGCAAGCACTGGGTCCGAACGGTACGTTCGCCGCGTTGTCCGAGCAATTGAAGGAAGCAAGTTCGGAGTACGACAACCTGATCGCATCGATCGCGGTCGAACCCGAATCGGATGCCGACGCGGATCGCATTTGGCTGACGAGTGCCGTGAGGCAAGTCAAGATGGACGTGCTCAAACAGGAGTTGAACCAGTTGTTTTCTTCCGGACTGACCCCAGATCAGGTGAGTGCCCGCTATCGTGAAATCACAGCTCAGCAGGACCTCTTGGCCCGGGAGGCAGCAAACGACACCCCTGCGAAATTCGCCTGAACGGGACGGGTTGCCGAGGCGCCTTTCTTGACTGGAAAGAATAGGGGTGCGTGCTATAATAAAACGCTAACTATTGCAAGCATTGAAACGATTTTTCGTGACAATTCGGGCTGGGTGTTTCAGTTAGTGGGGCAGCAGTGTATGCCTGCAGCGTGATGTAAGGTAACAAAACTTTATCATTAACCATCGTAAAGTGGTCGTTGTGACTTCGAAAGCGCCTGTGCCAACCAAGAAACCCGAAACCAAAGTGGCTACCAAATCCACCAGAATGTCCGCTAAGGTGGACAATTCGCAAGACAAGGCGGAAGCCCGCGTCGCGGGTGTCGCCCCAGTCAACCAGACGACCGATGCGGAAGCCCTCGCCGCGATCGATACGTCGGGCTACGTGCTGCCGGCCGTCAAGGTGCCAGGCCGGCGTGGCCGCAAGCCCAAGGAGTTCACCCCCGAAAACGACGAAGTCGCCGCCCTGAACGCGGTCGAGCGTGCCGAGCTGAAAGCGGTCGACAAGGCCAAGGCCAAGGACCGCAAGGCCAAGGAAAAAGCGCTGCTGAAAGACGCGTTCTCGTCGGACACGGAAGCGAGCGAAGAGGAACTGGAAATCCGCCGCCAGAAGCTCAAGGCCCTGATCAAGTCGGGCAAGGAGCGCGGCTTCCTCACGTATTCCGAGATCAACGACCATCTGCCGGACAACATCGTCGATCCGGAAGCGATCGAAGGCATCATCGGCACGTTCAACGACATGGGCATCGCCGTCTACGAGCATGCGCCCGATGCCGAAACGCTGCTGCTGTCCGATAACGTCGCCACCGTCACCAGCGACGACGAAGCCGAAGCTGCCGCCGAAGCGGCGCTGTCGACCGTCGACTCCGATTTCGGCCGCACGACCGACCCCGTCCGCATGTACATGCGCGAGATGGGCTCGGTCGAACTGCTGACCCGCGAAGGCGAGATCGAGATCGCCAAGCGCATCGAAGACGGCCTGCGCGACATGATCCAGGCGATCTCCGCCTGCCCGGTGACGATCGCCGAGATCATCGACGCCGCCCGCCGTATCGAGCAGGACGAGATCAAGATCGACGAAATCGTCGACGGCATGGTCGACCCGGGCGAAGACGAAGCGACGTCGCCGACGGCCGTCGCACCGACGGCGACGGAGTCGGACGACGATGAGGACGAAGACGAGGAAGAGGAAGAAGAGGAAGAGGAAGAAGAGGCGGGCGCGAGTTCCGGCGCCGCCGGCTATTCCGCCGAACAGCTCGAGCAGCTGAAGAACTCGGCCCTCGACAAGTTCCGCGAAATCGCAGAGCAGTTCGACAAGATGCGCAAGGCCTACGAAAAGCAGGGCTACAACTCCGACGGCTACATCAAGGCCCAGGAAGCGATCTCGAACGAACTGCTCGGCATCCGTTTCACGGCCAAGGTCGTCGAAAAGCTGTGCGACACCCTGCGCGGCCAGGTCGACGAAGTGCGCCACATCGAGAAGCAGATCCTGGACGTGGCCGTGAACCGCTGCGGCATGCCGCGCGCGCACTTCATCAAGGTCTTCCCGGGCAACGAAACGAATCTCGAGTGGGTCGACGGCGAAGTGAACGCCGGCCACGCCTACAGCGCGATCCTCGGCCGAAATATCCCGACGATCAAGGAACTGCAGCAACGTTTGATCGACCTGCAAGCCCGCGTCGTCCTGCCGCTGCCGGACCTGCGCAACATCAACCGCCAGATGGCGGCCGGTGAAATGAAGGCGCGCAAGGCCAAGCGCGAAATGACGGAAGCAAACCTGCGTCTCGTCATCTCGATCGCGAAGAAATACACGAACCGCGGCCTGCAGTTCCTCGACCTGATCCAGGAAGGTAACATCGGCCTGATGAAGGCGGTGGACAAGTTCGAATACCGTCGCGGCTACAAGTTCTCGACGTATGCGACGTGGTGGATCCGCCAAGCCATTACCCGCTCGATCGCGGACCAGGCGCGCACGATCCGTATTCCGGTGCACATGATTGAAACGATCAACAAGATGAACCGGATCTCGCGCCAGATCCTGCAGGAGACGGGCGCCGAGCCCGATCCGGCGACGCTCGCGATCAAGATGGAAATGCCGGAAGATAAGATCCGGAAGATCATGAAGATCGCGAAAGAGCCGATCTCGATGGAAACGCCGATCGGTGATGACGACGATTCGCATCTGGGCGACTTTATCGAGGACAACAACACGCTGGCGCCTTCGGACGCCGCGCTGCATGCCTCGATGCGCGGCGTGGTCAAGGACGTGCTCGATTCGCTGACGCCGCGCGAAGCGAAAGTGCTGCGCATGCGCTTCGGCATCGAAATGTCCACTGACCACACGCTGGAAGAGGTCGGCAAGCAGTTCGACGTGACGCGCGAGCGTATCCGCCAGATCGAAGCGAAAGCGCTGCGCAAGCTGCGGCACCCGTCGCGTTCCGACAAGCTGAAGAGCTTCCTCGAGAACAACAGCGGCTGAGGCTTGACGGACCTACGCTAAAACAATATCCTCTCGCCACTTCGGCCGCTCCGCGACCGTGAGTGGCGAGTTTTTAGCGTCTTCGGATGTACCAGTTTCGGGCCTCTAGCTCATGCCTGGTTAGAGCAGCGGACTCATAATCCGTTGGTGCCCGGTTCGACTCCGGGGAGGCCTACCAACCAAAAAAATCAAGGGGTTACGTTTTTGGCGTAACCCCTTTTTTCTTGTCAGATGCCGTATAAGGCAGACACGTGCTGCAGGCGCGAAACGATGGCCTTTCTCAGCCTGGCCGGCCCCGTCACCTCCACCTCTGGCGCCAAGCGCAACAACTGCCCGGCCCCGTGCTCGACCGACTCGACAGGAATACGCAAAGCGGCCCGCCCATCTTGCCGTCGTGAAGGCCGCGCTTGCGCAACGGCACGTGCGACCGCGGCATTCAGGTAGCGCAAATCCTTGAGCCCGGCCGGCGTCGCCAGCACGTCCGCGTAATCCGTATAAAGCTCCGACTCGAACCGGGCGACCGAATCCGCCCAATACCGCGCCAGGTCGAAGCGTGCCGGCCGCCGCGCGCGCTGTTCCAGCACCACCGCATGCTTCACGTTCGAAACCCGATACGTGCGTGGCTTGCCATCCGCCGAGGCCACGAGATACCACGCGCCCGCTTTCAACACGAGCCCCAGCGGATGAACGACCCGCTCGACCTCGTCGCGCCAGCTCTCGTACCCCATGCTCAGCTGCCTGTCCGTCCAGACGGCTTCGGCGACGATCGCCAGGTACGGCACCGCAGCGGCTTCGCTGTACCAGTCGACCGGATCGAGGTGGAAGCGGGATTGCATCTTCTGCGCTTCCGAGCGTGACGATTCCGGCAGCGACGTCAGCAGCTTGAGTTGCGCACCTTGCAGCGGCTTGTCGAGGCCGAGGTCGGCTGCGGGGCCGGCCAGGCCGCTGAGGAACACGACTTGCGCCTCGGCCGGCGTCAGCCCGGTCAGCCGCGTGTTCCAGCCGTCGAGCAGGCGGAAGCCGCCCGTGCGGCCGCGTTCCGCATAGATCGGTACGCCGGCGGCGGTGAGCTGGTCGATGTCACGGTGCAGCGTGCGCACCGAGATCTCCAACGCCTCGGCCAGTGCCGCAGCGCTCATGGGGCCGCGTGTCTCGAGCATCATTTGGATGGAAAGCAGGCGGCTGGCGCGCATGGTCGGGCGGAATATATGACATCAGATGGCAGATATTCTATTCGATACTGAATGTCATCGAAATCAATGAGGAGAAAGCCGTGCCACCAAAACATCCGCAGATCGTGGAACTGCGGCAATACATGCTGCACCCACATAAACGCGATGCTTTGATCGATTTGTTCGACCGCGAATTCGTCGAAACCCAGGAAGCGGAAGGCATGAGCGTGATGGGACAGTTTCGCGACGAGGATGACCCGGACCGCTTCGTCTGGCTCCGCGGTTTTGCCGACATGCCTTCGCGTGCGCGCGGCCTGCAAGGCTTCTACGGCGGTCCGGTCTGGGCGGCCCATCGCGATGCGGCGAACGCGACCATGATCGATTCCGACGACGTCCTGCTGCTGCGCCCTGCGTGGCACGGTGCCGGTCTCGTGCACGATCCCGCGCGTAGGGAAGGGCGCGCCGGCGGCATGGTCGACATCACCGTATTCACCCTGAACGACGCCGCGAGCCCGGCGCTGCTCGACCTCTGCCGCGAGTGCATGGCGCCCGTCCTGCAAAGGGACGGCGCGCTGGCGCAAGGCTGGTATGTCACCGAATCGAGCTTGAACAATTTTCCGCGGCTACCCGTGCGCGAAGGTGAGCACGTGCTCGTTGTCGTGGCCGTGTTCAAGGAGCTGATCGAACGGAACGTATCGTCGGCCCTGTCGCAGTGGCTGAAAACGCCGCCCCATTCCATGAAACTCGTGCCGACCGCCCGCTCGGCCATCCACGCATAAGGAGCCCGCCATGAACGATTTCGATTTCCTCGTCGGTCACTGGACAGTCCGCCATCGGCGACTCAAGGAGCGCCTCGCCGGCTGCACCGATTGGGAAGAGTTTGGCGGGACATGTTCCCTACGACCGTTGCTGGACGGCCAGGCGAATGTCGACGACAACGTGCTGGACATGCCGTCGGGGACCTATCGTGCGGCATCCATCCGCGCCTACGATCCGGCAACGGGGCGATGGTCGATCTGGTGGCTCGACAGCCGCCAACCCCATGACCTTGGCATGCCGGTCGTCGGCGCGTTCAAGGACGGCACCGGCACCTTCCTTGCCGACGACACCTTGAACGGTCAACCGATCCGCGTGCGCTTCCTCTGGACGGACATCACGCCATCCAGCGCGCGCTGGCAACAGGAGTTTTCGAACGACGGCGGCGCGACCTGGGAAACGAACTGGGTCATGGAGTTTCAACGCGTGGATTTCCAGCGCATTACTTCTTGAAGACCCCGCGCAGCAGGCCGAACGCGCTTTGCGTGATCACGTCCGTCGCCGACGGCGTCTTGACCTGGGCGGGCTGCGCCGGCTGTCCACTTGAAGCGTCGGCACCGTGGCCGCTCATCGCCATCGCGTCCATGCCCGGCATCAGCGATGCGACCGACTTGCGGCGCACCTTGACGTCCCATTGCGGTTCCCAGGTGACTTTCGGATCCTTCGGCCGCGGCGGCCAGGCCATGTTCAGTTCGTCGCCATAGGCGATCACGCGGCTCATCGCCGTCGCGCCGACGGCTTCCTTCGGCGCGGCGCACTCGGTGGCGCCTGCCGGCAGCAGTACCTTCTCCTTGCGCCATTTATCGATGGCGCTGTCGGGCTGGTAATTGACGAGTCCCATGCCCATGTCCGGCAGCTCGCTCGACGTCCAGTAGACCAGTTCCATCTCGTTGCCGTCGCCACGACCGGTGTCGCGCATGCCCATGGACTGGACGAACCAGGCCGTCGCCTGCTGCATCGGTTTCCACTTGAACAGCACACCCTTGCCATCGTCGCTGCGGGTCGCTTCCACCGCCGGCATCAGGTCGTGCGCGGCGTCGATGTTGAACTTGAAGCCGTCCACGACGCCGTCCCCGGCGAACGCATGCTCGCCCGCCATCGACGCACCGTCCGGCAGCAGGCGCGCATCGGTCTTGTTCGGCCATGCCGGGCGGCCGGGGACGGGCGTCGGGACGCGCGCGGTAGCGCCGCGGTTCTGGAAGAACTTGTTGTACTGCGTGACGTCCATCTTGGCGAAATCGATGACGAGCGGCTGGCCTTTACGGACTTCCGTGCCGCAGCCCCAGTACAGGTACATCTTCCCCTTCGGCATCTCGAACCTGGTCGGCTCGTCATCCGGAACATTGCGCTCGGGCGCTTGTTGCTGTTGTGGCTCCGGTGCGAGCAGGTTCAGCGTGGGCGCGAGCCTGGAGGCGGCCGGTACGCTCTGGGTCGCCGTTTTCAAATTGGGATTATTCCGCGTCAGCAGGACGACGTCCATCCAGCGGCCCTGGCTCCGGCCCTGCGTCTGGCCGAAGGCATTGCCGCCCGCGCCGCCTTTGTTGAACAGGCTGCCCAGCATGCCGGCCGCGCCGCCGCCCGGCATGGCCGGCATCCCGCCCGAGAACGTCGCGAGGTCGACATAGGCCTGGCTGACGGGCGGTTTGACTTTCTGGACGACGTCCGCGGCCAGCGCCGGCGTCAGGACGAACAGGCCGGCGACGGCCACTGCGAGCGGTTTGCGCGAAGACATGGGTACTCCTTGAGAGAAGGCCGCCATTATCTCGACAGCTCCCGCCTCGAAATAGCCCCCTCGGTGTGGGGCTCGTCATTGCCGGTCGCCGCACAATTTGTTTGCAATTCGCACTAATTGATACTGATTGGCAACACTGATTTTCAGTTTTATTGCGCGCACCTACATGGTGAGGTATCTTGCTGTATCGCAAGAATCTCTAAGAAACTCACCATGTCGGTGCCCTTCACTGAAACCTCGCTGCAGCCTCTGGTCCGGCTCCTCGGCCATGCCCGTTATGTATTCGCGGGCTTGTTGCTCATCACGGTCGTCCTGCTCGTATGGCAGCGCTATGGCATGGAAAAGGTTGTCGAGGTAACCGGCGATCGCTTTCCGTTGTGGGTAGAGGATGACCGGTCAGGCGGTGGCGCTTCCGTGGCTTCGCTCGAGCGCAAAGGGCGGGACCTTATCGTGCACTGCCATATCTCGTCGAAGAGCCCGTGGCCGTACTGTAAGTTGAGTTTCAGTTTCCTCAAGGGAGACATGGGCATGGACATGTCCCGTTTCGACTTCCTGACGATCGAGGGACGATATGCCGGCGCGGGGTCGTCGAAATTCGGCCTGGTGCTTGCGGATATCGAAGAAGGGCTGACCCGCCTCGACCAGTGGCAAACCTACAAGATCAACCAGATCGATGCACTCGACCTGCCGCCCGATGGCAAAGCCTTCGTGATACCGATCAAGTGGTTTGGCGTGGCGCAGTGGTGGAAGGACATGGCAAAGCCGGCGCTGGAGCATTCCGCGGTCAATGTCGACAACGTCGCGCGCGTGGAATTGATGATCAATGGCGGTGGCAAGGAAGGCGAGCACGTGTTCACGCTGCACGCCCTGCGCCTGCACGGCAAGATGATCGGCCGCGACACGCTGCTGATGTGGATCGTGGTCGCATGGGTGTCGTGCGCGGTCGGCTGGCTGGCGATTCTCACGCTCTCGCTGCGCACGCAGCTCGCGGACAGCCGGGCGGCCGTCGCGCTGCTCAGGACGGTCAACAAGGCGCTGGAGCTCGAAGCGCGCGACCTGGCCGGGCAGGCGCACATCGATCCGCTCACGGGCGTGCTGAACCGGCAGGGCCTGCGTGCGGCGCTGATGAGCACGTCGAGCCTGCTGGCCGACCCGATGGCCGTGATCTTCATCGACATCGACCACTTCAAATCGATCAACGACACGCATGGCCACGACGTGGGCGACGATGTCCTGCGCAAGTTTGCCAACGTCATCGCGTCCGGCATCCGTTCGTCGGACCGCCTCGTGCGCTGGGGCGGCGAAGAATTCCTCATCGTTTGTCCGATGACCAACGTGTTCCAGGGGCGCATTCTCGCGGAAAACCTGCGCCAAGCGCTGCACCAGCAGACGTGGCCGGTGGGCCTGGATGTCACGGCATCGTTCGGCGTGGCGCAGCATCACGAGCGCGACGAAGTCGGCGTCGTGATCAAGCATGCCGACGAGGCGCTGTATCGCGCCAAGCAGGGCGGCCGCGACCGCGTGTGCGCGCACCCCCCGGCCGACATGATTGCGGTCGCCGAGGCGGCCTGACGTTACAGCGCGACTATAGCGAGATCTCGGTCCCGAGCCGCTTGAGGAATTGGGCGATCCATTGCGGATGCGCGGGCCAGGCCGGGGCCGTGACGAGGTTGCCGTCCGTGACGGCCTGGTCGACCGGGATATCTGCGTATTCTCCGCCGGCCAGCTTGACCTCGGGCGCGCAGGCGGGATAGGCCGACACGCGCCTGCCGCGGATGACGTCGGCGGCCGCCAGCAGCTGGGCGCCGTGGCAGACGGCGGCGATCGGCTTGTCGGCGTGCGCAAAGCCGCGCACCAGCGCGATCACCTGCGGATCGAGGCGCAGGTATTCGGGCGCGCGGCCGCCCGCGATGACGAGGGCGTCGTAGTCGTCGGCGCTCGCTTCGGAAAAATCGGCGTTCAGCGCGAACTGGTGGCCGGGCTTTTCCGTGTACGTCTGGTCGCCTTCGAAATCGTGGATCGCGGTCTTGACCTTGTCGCCCTTCTTCTTGCCGGGGCAGACGGCGTGCACCGTGTGGCCCACCGCGAGCAGCGCCTGGAACGGCACCATGGTTTCGTAATCTTCCGCAAAATCGCCGGTCAACAACAGGATCTTTTTCGCTGCCATCGTGTGTTCTCCTTGAAGAGGTTCCCTAGGACTTGCCCCGACAAGATACCATCGTCGCGCGGGCGCCGTAAGGCTTGATGTTCGGCACGGTTTGTTGCCGGAATCGGACCCGCAGCAATGGAGAAGCAATGACCGTGGATGAACTGAAATCGCTCGCCGACGCAGCGGCCGCCGTGACGCAAGCGTGCGCCTGCGCCATCGACACGTACCGGGAGTGGACGCGCGTCCCGATCGATTTTCCGGAGGAGAGCATGCGCACGGTGGGTACGTTCGTGAGGGTGATGCAATGCACCGTGTGCGGACGCTGCGCGTTACGGTATGTGGAGGCGGGCGGCTACTACGTCGAGCCGCGGATCCGGACGCTCGACCCGCGCCTGATCGTGGACGTGCCCGCGCCGGACTGAACGCGGCTCAGGCGGCCGGCACGCGTTCCTCGAGCACGCGTGCGCGCAGCGCCGCCAGCGGCAGCGGACGCGCCAGCAGGTAGCCCTGCACGTAGTCGCAGCCCGCCTGGCGCAGCCAGTCGAACTGCTCGGGTTCCTCGACGCCTTCGGCCACCACGGTCAGGTTGAAACCGTGGGCGAGCGCGATCACGGCGCCGGCGATCGTCGTGCCGGACGTGGGCAGCAGCCGGACGAAGCTGCGGTCGATCTTGAGGTGGTTGATCGGGAAGGTCTGCAGGTAGGCGAGCGACGAATAGCCGGTGCCGAAGTCGTCGATCGACAGGCGCACGCCCAGCGCACGCACGTTGTGCATGAACTCGACGGCACCGTCCAGGTCTTCCATCAGCATGCTTTCCGTGAGCTCCAGTTCGAGCCGGTCCGGGGGCAGGCCAGTGTCCGCCAGCGTGCGCTCGACGACGCCGATGAAATCCTTGTCGCGCAGCTGGCGCGCGGAGACGTTGACGGCCATGCTGAGCCACGAGCCGGTCTGGCGGTACAACGCGACGGCGTCGCGGCAGGCGCGGTCCAGCACCCACTTGCCGACTTCGACGATCAAGCCGCTTTCCTCGGCGATGGGGATGAACTCGGCCGGCGAAATATAACCCTGGTCCGGATGCGGCCAGCGCAGCAGCGCTTCCACGCCGACCATCTTGCGCGAGCCGCACGCGTATTGCGGTTGGTAGCACAGTTCCAGCAGGCCGGCCTCGAGGTGGCGGCGCAGGTCGCGTTCCAGGCGGGCGCGCCGCTGCGTGGCGAGGATCATCTCGCGCTCGAACACGGCCACGGTGTCGCGGCCCTTGCCCTTGGCGCGGTACAGGGCGGCGTCGGCGTTGCTGAGCAGTTCGCTCATCGTACGCGCGTCGTCCGGGAACACGCAGGCGCCGATACTCGCGGTGGGCGTCACTTCCTGGCCCTCGACCTGCAGCGGCTGGCGCAGGCCGGCCACGATGCGCTGGCCCACGCGTTCCAGCTCGGCCGGATCGTCGAGCGGCGCGACGATGACCGCGAATTCGTCGCCGCCGATGCGGCCGATGCGGTCGCTGGGGCGCGCGGTCGCGCGCAGCACGCTCGCGACCTGGCGCAGCAGGTGGTCGCCGGCGGCGTGGCCGGCCGTGTCGTTGACGACCTTGAAGTTGTCGAGATCGATCAGGAGCAGGCCGATGCGCCCGCCGCCCTCGGTGCGCATGGCGATCTCCAGCTCCAGCGCCTCATAGGTGCAGCGGCGGTTCGGGAGGTCGGTCACGGTGTCCGTGTAGGCCAGGTGCTTCAGCTGCGATTCGGCGCGGTGCATGCGTCCCTTGGTGCGGCGCGTGAGCAGCGACGTCGTCACCAGCGCGCCCATCGAGGCCAGGGCCAGCAGGGCGCCATAGCGCAGCAGCCCGTTGCGGATGCCGACCGTGTCGGCCGTCAGCACGACCCGGCCCAGCGCCATGCCGCGGTAGCGGATGGGGCGCGCCACCGACAGCGGCGTGAACAGCGTCCAGTCGCGCAGCAGCGTGGGCGTGTCGTCGACGGCGCCGTTGCGGTACGCGGCGAATTCGACGTCCTGGCGGTCGTACACGGTGGCGGCGGCCAGGAACGACGAGTGGCGGAACGAGCGCAGCATCTCGTGCGCGGCGTCCTGGTCGTGGAACATCAATGTGGCCGCCACGTTGTCGGCGATGATCGCGGCCTGCACGGTGAGGTCGTCGGTGAGATTGCGGCGCAATGCGACGAACTGGTAGGCGAGCAGGATGCAGCAGGCTACGCCGAGCGCGGCGGCCGCGGCCAGCAGCTGGCCCACGCCGAGCATGCGGCTCAGTTCTCCGGGGCGGCGTGCCGTCGTCGGATTCATAGCACGTTCCTCGCCAGGCGCAGCAGATGGGAAGACAGGCGCAGGCCGTTCCTTGCCGCTTCCTGCGTGTCGACGTCGAAGCGGATATGTTCGTCGTCCTCGACGAGCGTGATCGCGGCCTTGCCGCCGGCGCCGTCGCGCACGACGAGCACGCCCGCCGCGAGCGCCGCCGGCCGCTCCATGGTGCGCGCCAGCACGGCGATGTCGCAGCGGGCGGCTTTCGGACGCGCGAGTTCCGTCACGGTCCAGGGACGGCCGTTGACCGGCCTGCCGTTCAGGGCGCTCAGCCCCGGCCAGAGCGGGTTGTCCGGATTCGTACAGACGAACAGCGGGCCCTTGCCGGCGGCATCCGGCCAGGTCGTGAACATGGCGAAGTTGAAGATGTACGCGGCCTTCAGGTCCATGCCATCGACCTGCGCACGGCAGATGCCGGCCGCCAGGCCCAGGCCGGCCACGATCGCCAGGAAGGAGAGGGCGCGGACCATCGTCAGAACCGCCAGTCGAGTTTCGCGGCCAGCGTGCGGCCTTCGCGCGCGAGCGCGGTCTGCACGAAAGCGGGGCCGGCCACGTCGGCATAGTGCTTGCCGGTGGCGTTGTACGCGGAGAGCGACAGCTCGGCACGCGACGCCAGCCGCAGCGCGGAAAGCGTGACGTTGGCGACGCAGTAACCGCCGGCCGCGCCCTCGTCGGCCAGGCGCTTGCCGCTGCACAGCAGCTCGGCGCCGACGCGGCCGCCGCGCCAGCCCAGCGGCGCCGTGAGGTTGGCCTTGGCCAGGTGGCTCGGCGAATCGATCAGGGGGGCGCCGCCGGTGCCGCGTGCCAGTTGCCAGGAATAGCTGGCGCGCAGGCGCACGGCACCGAAATCGCGGTCGAGCGCGGCCTCGAGGCCGCGGGCATCGGCCTGGTCGATGTTGCGGAAGATGAGCATGCCCGTGGCCGGGTCGGCCTGCTGGCTGATCAGGTCGTCCACCGTATAGCGGAACAGGGACAGCGTGGC
>Ga0187844_10000230_pt1 | contig 42628 bp, 42 predicted proteins | sample SpaLakP09_SKY_50_FD_134517 | JGI IMG/M metagenome (GOLD analysis project Ga0187844, IMG submission 134517) | Oligotrophic lake water microbial communities from Sparkling Lake, Wisconsin, USA - SP09_SKY_50 | ecosystem: Environmental > Aquatic > Freshwater > Lake | place: USA: Sparkling Lake... | reverse complement strand
CGATCTGATCTGCTCGGCCGCCTGGCGTTGAATCGCATGCGGCTGGAGGCGGTCATGTGCGGGGTGCCATTCACGCCGCCCACGGAGTTGGCGAAAACAACCGCAGAGCTCTTCGAATACGACGAAGAGCTCAAATCGTTGTTCGATGAATACATGGCCACGATTGGTCGATGCAGCGGGATCGAAGATCAGGTCTTTCGGCACATGCGTCTCTTCTATGGCTGGCTGAAGGTGCGCTTTGGCCACGCGCCGTGCGATCTGTACGAGAACATGTGTTCGACGGATCCTGAAATCCAGGAAGCGCTGCAAAGAATCCAGCAGTACCACGGACGCCTGAAGGTCGAGGCCGATACGATGAACTGGCGTTCCTATCTGACCCGGCTCTGGAACACCGACCGCAGCGAATACCTGCGCACAATCGAGACGGCGGGCGGGCGACGCGAGACAAACGAACCGCTCTCCGAAGATGAACTGGCGTACTGGAAGGCGTGGTTGAATCCGCCCGACCTGTCCGCGAATCTGATCCGATTCTTCGATCGGTATGTGCATGATTCACGCGCCGGTTTTATCCGCATCGACGGCGGCGGGTATTTGCTGCCACGCCAATTGGTCGCGGTCGCGTCGCCCGAAAGCGCGCCAGTGCCACCAAGCGACGGCGAACCGGCCGACCACGCCACTCCGATCAACCCGCACTATTCCGCAGCGTATCAACCAGCAAGCTCATCGATGCAGTGACCGGCCGGCCGCGCCGCGTGATGATGCCGAACGGTCCAAGCTTGATCGGCAGGGGCAGCGGCAGCACCGTCAATGCGCCCAGTTGTGCGTAATAGTGCGCCACCGATTCGGGCAGCACGGCGATCAATTCGCTGTCGATCAGCAGCGAGGTGGTCATCAGCACGGCGGCGGTTTCGATCGTCGATGGCGGAGGCGCCACGCCCGCGTCTTCGAATGAGCGGTCCAGCAGCGCGCGCATCGGGCTTGGACGTGGTTGCATGATCCACGGGTAACGCGTCAGTTCGGCAAACTGTGGCTTGCGTTTGCGGGCCAGCGGGTGCTGCTGGCCGACCACGATCGCCAGGCCTTCGTCGCCGAGCTGCTCGAAATCGACGCTTGCGCTGTCCCACCCTTCGGGCACGCGGCCCAGCACGATGTCGAGCTGGTCGCGCTCCAGCAGTGGCATCAATACGTCGCTGGTGTCCACCTGCACGGATATTTCGAGCTGCGGGTGGTCGCGGTTCAGGCGGCGGATCACGCTGGCCAGCAGGCCCGGCGTGGGGGCCATCACCGCGCCCACGCGCACACGGCCGGTCTTGCCCGATTCCAGCGCCACCAGTTCGTCGCGCAGCCCCGCCATGTCGGAAAAAACCAGCTTGGCATAACGCGTGGCGGCTGCGCCGAAGCGCGTGGCGCGCAGGCCGCGCGCGTGCCGCTCGAACAGGGCCACGCCAAGCAGGTCTTCCATGTCCTGCAGCATCTTGCTCACGGCCGGCTGCGACAGCGTCAGCGCGTCGGCGGCCTGGCGCAGCGATCCACGCTCTTCGATGGCCACCAGCAGGCGCAGGTGTTGCATCTTCAGGCGGCTGTGCAGCGCAAAGACGGATGGAATCATGGGCGGCGGGGCATTGGGAGCGAGGGCCAGCCATTCTAATGCGCGCCCGCGCCTATCGATATACGCGCCAACCCGACTAAGCATGCTCGGAATCGTTCGTAGCGATGGCTACGCCGCCATGCTGGAATGGGCGCTCTGCAACCATCGATTCGCTCATCATGCTCAAGAAGGGTTTCCTGATTGCGTGGCTGGCCACGCTGACCATTGGCGCCGCGCACGCCGCGCCGCTGACGATCGGTGTCACGCCGGGCTCGCTGGCCGATTCCGTGCAAGTGGCGGCCGACGAGGCCCGCAGGCAGGGGCTCGACGTCAAGGTGGTGGAATTCACCGACTGGACCACGCCTAACGTTGCGCTGGCCGCCGGCGATCTGGACCTGAAATACTTCCAGCACCAGGCGTTTCTCGACAACGCCGTGAAGGAGCGCGGCTACCGGTTTCGCAGCGTGGCGGTGGGCGTGCTGCCCAATATCGGACTGTATTCGGCGCGGATCAAGCGGTTCGAGGACTTGAAGGAAGGCGCGCGCGTCGGTGTCGCCAATGACCCCGTCAATCAGGGGCGTGGGCTGTTGCTATTGCAGAAGGCTGGGCTGATCCGGTTGCGCGATGGCGTGGGTGCGCGCGGCAGCGTCAACGATATCGTCGCCAATCCCAAGAATCTCCGCTTCGTGGAGGTGGAAGGGCCGCAACTGGTGCGGGCGCTCGACGATGTGGATCTGGCGCAAGGCTATCCGGCGCACTTCGTCAACGCGGGCAAGCCGCAGATCGCCGGGGCCGGCTTGTTGTATTCCGGCTTGGACGACAGCTATTTTGCGATTCGCTTTGTGACGCGGGAGAACAATGCCAACGACGCGCGCGTGGCGCAGTTCGTCCGCATCTATCAACAATCGCCGGCTGTGCGCAAACAGCTGAGCGCCTCGTTTGCCAATAACGACAAGCTTTACAGCCTGCCGTGGACCAAATGAAGCAGAACGACGCCGTGTTTGGCGCCCCGGCATGGTTGCGGCGGGATGGGGCCGCTGCACCCGCCGCCGCGCGCGCGCCAGCCCGCGCTGCGGCGCACGCGAGGGCCACGGCGCAAGCGCACGCCGGCGCCATCCGTTTCGAACAGTTGGGCAAGACGTACTCCAGCGCGGCCGGCCCGGTGCACGCGCTGCGCGATATCGACCTCGATATTCCGGCGGGGGCCATCTTCGGCATCATTGGCCGCAGTGGGGCCGGCAAATCGAGCCTGCTACGCACCATCAATGGCCTGGAGACGCCGACGCAGGGTCGGGTTCTTGTCGATGGCGTCGACGTCGCCACGCTGGCCGGCAAGGATCTGGTGGCCTTGCGGCGACGCATCGGCATGATCTTCCAGCACTTCAACCTGCTGTCGGCGCGAACCGTATGGGACAACGTGGCCCTGCCGCTCAAGGTAGCAGGGGTGCCGCGCGCGCAGATCGACGAGCGCGTGACAGAGGCGCTGCAGTTGGTTGGGCTGGAACACAAGGCGCACAGCTATCCGGGCCGACTGTCCGGTGGGCAGAAGCAGCGCGTGGGCATTGCGCGGGCCCTGGTGCACCGGCCCGCCATCCTGCTGTGCGACGAAGCCACTTCGGCGCTGGATCCGGAAACCACGCACGCCATTCTGCAATTGCTGCGCGATATCCACACGCGCCTGCGCATCACCATCGTGCTGATCACCCACGAGATGCGCGTAATCCGCGAGATCTGCGATACGGTGCTGGTGCTCGAAGCGGGCGCCATTGCCGAATGCGGCCCGGTCTGGCAGGTGTTCGGCGATCCGCGCCACGATGCCACGCGCGCGCTGCTGGCGCCCATGGCGGCGCGGTCGCCCGACGCCCTGACACTCCACACGGCGCCGCAAGGTCCCGGCAACTGGCATCGCGTACTGGAACTGCGCATGACCGGCGCGAACCGCGCTCCAGATCTGGCCGCGCTGTTGCATGCGTTGGGTGCCGGCGTCCGGCTGCTGCAGGGCGGCATCGACCGCATCCAGGGCCATACCCTCGGGACATTACGCGTGGCGGTCCCGGTGTCGCGCGAAGGCGCCCCCGCGCTTCCGGCTGTGCCGGATGCTCACATTACGGAGCTCGGCTATGTCTGCGATGCCGCTTGAGCGATTGTGGCTGGCGCTGCTCGATACGCTGATCATGGTGACGGCGTCCGCCACGTTTGCCGTGCTGGCCGGGCTACCGCTGGCGCTGCTGCTGATCGTGACGGCACCGGATGGCCTACGGCCCGCGCCGCGTCTGCATCGGGTAATCGGCGCGGTGGTGAACGGTTTCCGGGCCACGCCGTTCATCGTGCTGCTGGTGGCCCTGCTGCCGTTTACGCGGCTGGTGGTGGGCGTCACGATCGGCGTGTGGGCAGCTGTGGTGCCGCTGGCGATCAGCGCCACGCCGTTTTTTGCGCGTATCGCCGAAGTGAGCCTGCGCGAGGTCGATCGGGGACTGGTGGAAGCGGCGCAGGCAATGGGCTGCGAGCGGCGGCATATTCTCTGGCATGTGCTGTTGCCCGAAGCGCTGCCCAGCATCATCGGCGGCTTTACGATCACGGTCGTGTCGCTGATCGGCGCATCGGCCATCGCCGGCGCGGTTGGCGCGGGCGGACTGGGCGACCTGGCGATCCGCTACGGCTACCAGCGCTTCGACACGACCACCATGGCCATCGTGATCGTGATCCTGATTGCGCTGGTAACTGGTGTGCAGGGCGCGGGCGACTGGGCGGTCAGGCGGCTGAGGGCGCGATAGAAGGGATGGGCGCGATGGCGGCTCGCATCGGCCATGGCGTTGAAGCAGAGTGCGGTGCGAGGTGGTGGTTGCGATGTGCCGCTGCCGCCCCGCCAGTAAATCTTCCACGACGAATCGAACCTACATGCGGCGCGGGCCGGGCCAGGTGCCTCAGGTGCCGTCAGCGTCGCATCTGGCGAGGAATGGAATTTGCGTGCGGCTGGCGACAGTAGGCATCGAAAAATCCGCGATCGATGCCATCGAATACTGGAGAACGCCATGTCCACACACAATCGATGGTTCCGCCCCGGCGTGCGCAACGAAGGCAGCGATTTCGCCGTTCATGACCAGACCGAAGATTTTGGTGGTCCCGAATCGTACCCGCGCCCGTGGGCGGACACGCGGCGCGAGCGGGTGGGCCATGCCGACGCGCATGCGCGCGTGTCGCCAGCCGCTTACGGCATCGCCGACGACGATGGCCTGCGCACGGCGCCGGGCCGCGCTGGCTGGCATCGCGCAGCGGACGTCAACTGGCAGGATCGGCACGAGGACGGCGCGCTGCGTCATCGGCCCGGCGTTGGCGGCCGACCGGCCGGCGTGCCGCGCGAATCCGACCGGGGTTACGACGATGCGCCATATCGATCCGGGCCGGTCTGGCCCAAGGGATACGAACGTGCGGACCCGCGCATCTGCGACGACGTGTGCGAGCGCCTTGCCGACGACGTGCGTCTGGACCTGCGCGAGGTAGAGGTGAACGTGGCGGGCGGCGTGGTCACCCTGACCGGCGAGGCGCGCGACCGCAATCAGAAGTTGCGCATCGAGGAGATTGCAGACCATGTCGCCGGCGTGAAGGACGTCGACAACCGGCTGCGCGTGCGGACATCGCGATCCGAATGACGATGCCACACGCCGCCAGCACGCCGATTGCACCGCTTCCACCCCAGTCGCTCATCGGCCAAACCTTTCAACGCGCTCTCTTCTGTGCGGATACCGGCTATGCGCTGATGGCGTTTGCCTAAAGATTGGTGCATCGCAAAATCCCCCAGCCCCGAAGTTTTCGGGGCTTTTTTCATGCGCGCGTTGCCTGTGTTGCGCTGCATCGCAACATCGAATCATTGCTTTCAATGAGCTTAATGCGGCGGTTTATCACCTTGACATTGCGTCCTACGAAGTCTTACGCTCCCGACCTTGCATAGAAGACGTTCGCATATAGAACGCTGGTTCGATATGCGGTCATTTCGAATTTAGGAGACACGCCTTGAACAAGGTCGCCGGGTTCTTTACGGAACTGATGCGCCGGTATTTGCCGGACCCCTTTGTATTTGCCATCGGCCTCACGTTGTTGAGCAAGGTGATGGCTATGCTGGTGGAAGGCCAGGGCGCCAGCGCGGTCATCATGAACTGGGGCAAGGGGTTCTGGAACCTGCTTTCGTTCACCACCCAGATGGCCGTGATCCTGGCGATGGGCTATGTGCTCGCCACTGCGCCGCTGGTGGACCGATTCCTCGACAGCATCGTGGCGCGCGTGCAGACGCCGCGCGGCGCCATCATCGTCGCCACACTGGTGGGCGGTATCGGCAGCTATCTGAACTGGGGCTTCGGTCTTGTGATCGGCGGCATCATCGCGCGCAAGCTGGCGCTCAAGGTCAAGGGCGTGCATTACCCGCTGATCATCGCATCGGCGTACAGCGGCTTCACGATGTACGGACTGGGCCTGTCGGCCAGTATTCCGGTGCTGATCTCCACGCCGGGCCATCCGATGGAAAAGCTGATGGGCGTGATCGCGCTGAAGGACACGATCTTCTCGACGCCGATGCTGCTGACCAGTCTCGCCGTGATCGTCACGCTGCCGCTGCTCAATGCGATGCTGCACCCGCGCGATACCCGCGACGTGGTGGAAATCCGCCAGGAAAATATCGCCGAAGAAGGTCCCGCGGCAGGCGGCCATAGCATGGGCATCGAAAACACGCTGGCCGCTCGCATGAACAACAGCCGCGTGCTGAGCCTGCTGATCGGCCTGTGCGGCATGGCGTACGCGGTGCTGTACTTCACGCAGGGCGGCACGCTGGACCTGAACCTGATCAATTTCCTGATCCTGTTTATCGGCGTGCTGCTGCTGGGCACGCCCGCCAACTACGTTGCCAAGCTCAACGAAGGCATCAAGACGATTTCGGGCATCATCCTGCAGTATCCGTTCTATGCGGGCATCATGGCGGTGATGGCGGGCTCGGGACTGGTCGATACCATCTCGCGCGTGTTCGTCGATATTGCCACGCCGCAGACGCTGCCGTTCTGGGGTCTGGTCAGCTCGTTCGTGATCAACTTCTTCGCGCCGTCGGGCGGCGGGCACTGGGTGATCCAGGGGCCGTTCATGATCGACGCGGCCAAGGCCATCGGCAGCTCGGTGGCGCAGACGTCGATGTCGGTGATGCTGGGCAATGCCTGGAACGACCTGGTGCAGCCGTTCTGGATCCTGCCGGCGCTGGCGCTGTCCCGGCTCAAGCTCAAGGACGTGATGGGCTACACCGTGATCATGATGTTCTGGGTGGGCGCGATCTACATCGTGGCGCTGCTGGCCTGGGGCATGCTCACGCACTGACGTAACGTCGTACCGCCATACCGCAGCCAACTGACAAGGAGACTTTCGCATGCCGTATTTCATCGAGACGTTCGACAAGCCCGATCATCAGCACGTGCGCCAGGCCAACCGGCCCGCGCATCTCGATTTCCTCGCGGCCAACAAGGCGCTGCTGCTGGCCTGCGGCGCCAAGCTCAACGACGACGGCACGGATGGCGGCGGCGGCGTCTACATCGTCGACGTCGATTCTCGCGAGGCCGCGCAGGCGTTTATCGAGCGCGATCCGTTCCATACGGCCGACCTGTTTGCGCAGGTGAAGATCGTGCGTTGGCGCAAGGCTTATCTGGACGGCGTTTGCCACATCTGAAGCGCGGGCGACAGTCATGAAACGATGGAAGCAACGGCCCGAAGGCGCCAATTGGGGCGACTTTGGCGATGACGACCAGCTAGGCCGTCTCAATCTGATCACCGCCGAGCGCGTGCGCGCGGCCGCGCAGGAAATCCGCACCGGCCGCACGTTCTGCCTGTCGCTGCCGCTCGATTTGCCGGGCGGCAACGTGCTGAATCCGCGCCGCCATCCGCCGGTGTTGCGCCCGACGTTCCGAGACGACGTGGCCTATGTGAATTTTCCGCTGGCCAAGGTCGATCCGCGCGCGCTCGATGTGCTCAGCGACGATCAGGTGCTGCTGTCGATGCAATACTCGACGCAATGGGATTCCCTGGCGCACGTCGGCGCGTTGTTCGACGCCGACGGCGATGGTGTGGCCGAACGCGTCTACTACAACGGCTTTCGCCCCAACACCGATATCGTCGGCCCGGTGGACTACGCGGAAGCCGATGCATTCGCGGCGCATCCGTGCGGGCATGATCACAGCCACGCCGACGCGCTCGGCATCGAGACATTCGCCGCGCATGGCATCCAGGCCCGCGGCGTGCTGGTCGATCTGGCCGAGCACTATGGCCGCGAATGCCGCACGGTCGGTTTTGACGACCTGATGCGTGTCATCGATGCGGACGGCGTGTCGGTCGGGAGCGGCGATGTTCTCGTGCTGCGCACCGGGTTTGCCGAAATGCTGGTCGAGATGGCCGGCACGCCGGACGCCGAGCTGCTGCACAACAGTTGCTGCGCGCTCGACGGGCGCGATGAGCGGCTGCTGCAATGGATCACCGATTCGGGCATCGCAGCCATCGCGGCGGACAACTATGCCGTGGAGCGCTTTCCGGCGCGCGCGGTAGCGGCAGACAAGGGCCCGGTGCCAATGCTGCCGTTGCATCACCATTGCCTTTTCAAACTGGGTTTGCCGTTGGGCGAGCTCTGGTATCTGCGCGACCTGGCGGCGTGGCTGCGTGCCGAGCGCCGTCATCGCTTCTTTCTGTCGGCGCCACCACTGCGCCTGCCCGGCGCGATGGGATCGCCGGTCACGCCGGTGGCCACCGTCTGATGTCCCGATGTTTTCGTCGTCCCCCGATCCACACGATCCATACGATCCAATAGGAGCCTGCCATGCTGTTCATGGTTGAAATGACCGTCCGTATCCCCCAATCGCTCGACCCGCAAGTGGCAGAGAAGATCAAGGCTGACGAAAAGGCGTATTCGCAGCAACTGCAACGCGAAGGCAAGTGGCGTCATCTGTGGCGTGTGGCCGGCCTGTACGCCAACGTCAGCATCTTCGATGTCAAGGACGCCGACGAGCTGCACGCGCTGCTGACTGCGCTGCCGCTTTATCCGTACATGGAAATGAAGGTCACCGCGCTGGCGCAGCACGGCTCGGCAATCGCCCAGAACTGAGGAGAGGATCGCCATGCCGTTTGCCGAGCTTTCCGACGTCACGCTGCATTACCGGCTCGATGGCGACGAAAGTCTGCCGGTGCTGATGCTGTCCAATTCGCTGGGCACCAGCTTCGAGATGTGGCAGCCGCAGATTGCCCCGCTGACGCAGCACTATCGCGTGCTGCGGTACGACACGCGCGGCCATGGTCAGTCGTCGGTCACCGAGGGGCCGTACAGCATCGCGCAACTGGGCGGCGACGTGATCGCGCTGCTCGATTACCTGAAGCTTTCGCGTGTGCATTTTTGCGGCCTGTCGATGGGCGGCATCACCGGGATGTGGCTGGGCCTGCACCATGCGGATCGCCTCAACAAGCTGATCCTGTGCAATACCGCCGCGTATATTGGACCGCCGGAAAACTGGACCAACCGCGCCGCAGCCGTGCAATGCGATGGCGTGGCATCGATTGCCGCTGCCGTGGTCGACAAATGGCTGACACCCGATTTCGCCGCGCAGCAGCCGGAACTGGTGCAGCACCTGCGCGCGATGCTCGGTGCTACCGACGCGCGCGGCTATGCGGCCAATTGCCTGGCGGTGCGCGATTCCGATCTGCGCGAGCAGATCCAGCGCATCGTCACGCCGACGCTGGTGATTGCCGGATCGGGCGATATTCCCACGCCGCCCGCCGATGGGCGCTATCTGGCCGACACCATTCCCGGTGCGCAGTACGTGGAGCTGTACGCCGCGCATCTGTCGAACCTGCAGCAGGTAGACGGTTTCACGCAAGCGGTGCTGAAGTTTCTGGCTGCCTGATGGCCGATCGGTTGTAGCATCGTCGCCTGACTGATTTCGCGAGGACAGGTTGGCGATGGGCTTCAGAGGGTGGCAGTGGACGATGGCATTGCTGGGCGTGGTGCTGCTTGGCGACGCCATTGCCTTGATGGGCTTGGGGCTGTTCAATTTCGGCGTGGTGCTGCCGGCGCTGATCGGCGTGGCCGCGCTGTGGCTGGCGTGGCGCTGGCACGCGTTGGCGCGCTGGCGAGCCGCGCGGCCGCATAGGCAATGGCTGTGGCGCGCGGGCTGGATTGGCTTTGCCGTCTGGCTGGCGACGGTGGCGCTGTTCTTCCGTTTCATCGCCGGCCGCATCGACGCGCCGGCCGAACGCATTACTGATGCGGCGGCCATCGTCGTGCTTGGATCGGGCACGCCGCATTGCACGGCGTCGCCCACGCTGGCGGCGCGGCTGGACAAGGCGCTCGCGCTGGCACAGCGGATGCCTGCGATTCCGGTCGTCGTAAGCGGTGGTCAGGACTTCGGCCTGCATTGCAGCGAAGCCGACGTGATGGCGGACTATCTCGTCGCGCGCGGGATCTCGCCGCAACGGCTGCTGCGCGAGGACCGCAGCACCAGCACCGACGAAAACCTGCGGTTCAGTCGCCAGTTGCTGGCTGCGCAAGGCATCGACGCGAACGCGCCGCTGCTGTTGGTGACCAGCGATTTTCATGTCATGCGCGCCGAGCGCATCGCACGCAAGGCCGGATTGACCGCCGTAACTGGCGTCGCCGCGCCCACACCGCTCTATCTGCGCTATAACGCGTGGCTACGCGAATATTTCGCGTACATCAGCGGTTGGCTGCTGCGCGAATTCTGAGCGCCGGCCGCTCAGGCCGGCATGCCGAAGCGATCGGCCCGCGCCATCGGCCAGTATTTGTCCCACAGGCTGAAGCGCAGGTTGCCGTTGACCAGATCGCCGGGCTGCAGGAAATCGAACAACTCGGACATCGGCTTGACCTCGCTCGGCGATACGCGCCTGACGATATGATGCGGCGTCAGTTCCGCCGGCGAATGCAGGCCGGCGGCCTGCAGCAGTTCCTGTAGCGCATGTACGGTGTGGCGATGGAAATTGGCCACGCGTTCCGCCTTGTCCGGCACCACGATGGCGCGCTGGCGAACCGGATCCTGTGTGGCAACGCCCACAGGGCAGCGATCCGTATGGCATTTCTGCGCCTGCACGCAGCCCAGCGCGAACATGAATCCGCGCGCGGCGTTGCACCAGTCCGCGCCCATCGCCAGTGTGCGTGCGATATCGAATGCACTGATCAGCTTGCCGCTGGCACCGATGCGGATCCTGCTGCGCAGATTTGCGCCGACCAGCGTGTTATGCACCAGCAGCAGGCCTTCCTGTAGCGGCACGCCGATGTGGTCGACAAACTCCAGCGGCGCCGCGCCGGTGCCGCCCTCGGAGCCATCCACGACAATGAAGTCCGGCAGGATGTTCGATTCCAGCATGGCCTTGACCACGCCGAAGAAATCCCACGGATGGCCGATGCACAGCTTGAAACCGGTGGGCTTGCCGCCAGACAGGTTGCGCAGACGATCGACGAACTGCAGCAATTCCAGCGGCGTGGAGAATTCGCTGTGCGCCGCGGGCGAAACGCAATCGACGCCCATCGGCACACCGCGCGTGGCGGCGATTTCCGGCGTGATCTTGGCCGCGGGCAGCACGCCGCCGTGTCCGGGCTTGGCGCCCTGGGACAGCTTCACCTCGATCATCTTGACCTGCGGGTCGGCCGCCTGCCGCGCAAACAGTTCGGGATCGAAGCTGCCATCGGCGCGCCGGCAACCGAAGTATCCCGACCCCAGTTCCCAGATCAGGTCGCCGCCCTCGGCGCGGTGATAGGGCGAGATCGATCCCTCGCCCGTGTCATGCGCAAAGCCGCCGATTTTGGCGCCGCGATTGAGCGAGCGGATCGCATTCGCGGACAGCGCGCCAAAGCTCATCGCGGACACGTTGAACACTGACATCGAATAGGGCTGCGCACGGTCGGCGCCCACCGTCACGCGGAAATCGGCCGATGCGATGCGCGTGGGCGCCAGCGAATGGCTGATCCATTCGTAGCCGGGACGCTTGACGTCGAACTCCGTGCCGAACGGGCGGCTGTCGACTTCGTTCTTGGCGCGCTGGTACACCAGACTGCGCTGCGCGCGCGAGAAGGGCGCCTCCGAGGTGTCGTCCTCGATAAAGTACTGCCGGATTTCCGGACGAATGAACTCCAGGAAGAAGCGTGCGTGACCCCAGATCGGGTAGTTGCGCAGGATGGCATGGCGCTGCTGCGTCATGTCGCGCACGCCCAACAGGCACAGCGCAAGCTGCGCCGCCGCCCACCACCACGACAGGCGATATGTGGCGGCCAGACAGACAAGAACAATCAGGCCGCAGGCCGACAAGGCCACGGCGCCGTAACGACGCTCGATCATGGGGAGACTCGTTCGATTTTGGATAACCCCGGATGATGGCGCTTCGGTAGGGCAATGTGAAGTCTCTGCGCTGGGATTCGCTGTTTCGGAAATGGGATAAATAATGCTATTAACCGCCAAGCGTTTGACAAAACCATGAGGACGCGGCGCTTCTTGGGAAGCGTCGCGTTCTTGAGCGACATGACGAGGCTCCGATAATCCCCCTAGAATTGGCAGCACTTGTTCTTCTCGACTGGCCGCGGCCGAAGTTGCGCGGCGCAATGCACGAACATCGACGCAATGACTGCAATCGCGCTCAGACCAGCAGCATTACCAGCAACACGACGGCCAGCAGCGCAACATAAACAATCGCATGGATGCGGTCAGGAATCCGGCCGATAAACGGGCTTGCCAGCCGGATGCCGGCCCACGATCCCAGCGCCAGCGTGGCAAACGCCATCACGTCGACATAGCCCGCGTGGCCGGGGCCCAGCGCGGCACCCTGCCGCCATGCCAGCGCGACATAGGTGACTGTGCCGGCGATTGCCATCGGCAGCGACAGCGGGTTGGCCATGGCAGTGGCCTGCGTCATGGTTGCGCCGCGTCGCCGCATCAGCGGCACCGTCATCACGCTGCCGCCGACGCCCAGAAACGACGCGATGGTGCCGATGGCGACGCCGATGGCGGCCGTGGTGCGGCGTGACATCGGCGGCGCGGCCTCCGGCGATCCGATCATGAAGCCGGGGCGCAGCGTGCTGTCCAGGATGGTGATTGATAAATAGCCGACAAAAGCCCAGCGCACCCATGCGCCGCTGAGCCAGGTTGCCGCGGCCGCGCCAAGCACGGCGCCCACGGCGATATAGCCACCGAGCATGCGTGCCTGGCTCCAGTCGACATTGCGCGCGCGATGATGGCGCCAGGTTGCCAGCGAAGCGCCGAAGATCATCACGCATGTGGAGGTTGCAACCGCGATGTGCATGGCCGCGGCACCTGCCGCGCTGTCGGGACCGTGCAGTGTCCTGAGCATGGCGTAGAGCAGTGGCACCACCACAAAGCCGCCGCCGAAGCCGAACAGCACCGTCGTCACACCCGCCAAGCCACCGCAAGCCAGCAATACCGCATACATAGCGTCTCCCAAGTTGTTTCGAGCCGTCACGATAGACGCTGCGGCGCTGGCCGGCCTGCGAATGATGGACAATAATCTTCGTTCTTCAGCCAACCCGAGCGGATCGCCCCCCATGCTCAACATCGCTCTCGATAGCGTCGACGACAGCCCTTGCGCGGCGCTGGCCATTGGTACCGACTATGCGTTTGGCACGATGCTGGACACCCATCGTCACCGCCGCGCGCAGTTTCTCTACGGCATGAGCGGGCTGATGGAAGTTGGGACCGACGACGGCGCGTGGGTGGTGCCGCCGTATACGGGCGTGTGGATTCCGCCCGAGACGCCACATCGCGTACGAATGAATGGCGTCAGCACGCGCAGTGTCTACGTGCTGCCGCAAGCGTCGCCGCGACCCTTCGACGGTTGTGAAGTGCTGGTGGTCAGCCCGTTGCTCCATGAATTGCTGCTGGCATCGGCCGGCGTGCCGGCCCACTACCGCCCGCAGAGCCGCGATGGCGCGCTGATGCGGCTGATTCTGCACGAACTGGCCGCCGCGCCGACACTGCCGCTGTTTGCGCCGATGCCAAGGCATCCGCAACTGGCCGAGCTTTGCGCCGCGCTGCTGGCCAGGCCCGACATCCGCGTGTCGCCCGACGACTGTGCGCGGCAGCTAAACATCAGTCCACGCACCTTCAGCCGGTTGTTCAGGCAGCAAACGGGCATGGCGTTTGGCGCGTGGCGCCAGCAGGCGTGCCTGCTGGCGGCATTGTCGCGCCTGGCGGCGGGCAACTCGGTCACCGCCGTCGCGCTCGACCTCGGGTATGACAGCCCCAACGCGTTTTCCACGATGTTCCGCAAGGCGCTGGGCGCACCGCCGTCGGCCTTTCAGCCCGGCTCCCGCTGAAAACCGACGCGCGTGATGGCGCTTCCTATAATCGATCGACCACCATCTGCCGGAGTGTTCGATGCCCGCTTCCGTTTACTTTGACGCCATCCTGATCGGCACCGGTCAGGCGGCGCCCGCGCTGGCCGGTCGACTCAGCGCGGCCGGCATGTCGGTCGCCGTGATCGAGCGCGATCTGGTGGGCGGCACCTGCGTCAACGTGGGGTGCACGCCGACCAGGCCATGGTGGCGAGTGCCTATGCGGCGCGCATGGCGGCGCGCGCCGCCGAATATGGGGTGATGCTCGACGCAATGCCGCGCGTCGACATGCAAGCTGTGCGTGCGCGCGTGCAGGGCATCGTCGCCAATAGCCGCAATGGTCTGACGCACTGGATCGAGGGCATGCCCCGCACCACGCTGATACGCGGCCACGCGCGTTTCGAAGATGCGCACACGGTGCGCGTGGGCGACCGGACGCTCAGCGCGGAGCGCATTTTCATCAATGTCGGCGGTCGTGCGTCGGTGCCGGAAGCGATTCACGGCTTGCCGCAGACGCCGCACCTGACCAACGTCGATATGGTGTCGATGGATCGCGTGCCGCGCCATCTGGTGGTGATCGGCGGCAGCTATGTCGGCCTGGAATTCGCGCAGATGTTCCGGCGCTTCGGCGCGGACGTCACCGTAGTGGAACGCGGTGCGCGGCTGATCGCGCGCGAGGATGAGGAGGTATCGCTGCAGGTGCGGCAGATACTCGAGGCCGAAGGCGTGACGATTCGCACCGACGCGAACTGCATCACGGTCAGGCCGCATGCACAAGGCGTCGAGGTGGGCGTCGACTGCGAGGCTGGCGAGCCTGCGGTGATCGGCAGCGACGTGCTGGTGGCGGTGGGACGCCAGCCGAATACCGATGACCTGGGGCTCGACAACGCAGGTATCCGCACCGATGCGCATGGCTACATCGTGGTGGACGACCAACTGCGCACCAGTGTCGAGGGCGTCTGGGCGCTCGGCGACTGCAATGGACGCGGCGCGTTTACCCACACGGCGTACAACGATTTCGAGATCGTCGCGGCCAATCTGCTCGATGGCGAACATCGCTCGGTTGCCGACCGCATTCCTGTCTATGCGCTCTACACGGACCCACCGCTGGGACGCGTCGGCATGACCGAGGCGCAGGCACGGCAGGCGGGGCACAACGTGCGTATCGGCAAGCGTCCGATGACGCGCGTGGCGCGTGCGGTGGAAAAGGGCGAGGCGCAGGGGTCGATGCGCGTGGTGGTGGATGCCGATACGCAGCGCATCCTGGGCGCCGCGATCCTGGGCCCCGGCGGTGACGAGGCCGTGCACGCGATTCTTGCCACGATGGCTGCCGATTCGCCGTACACGCAACTGGCGCGCACCATGGCCATTCATCCCACCGTGTCCGAGCTGATTCCGACCATGCTCGGCGAACTGTCGCCGTAGGCCGCCGCACTGGCATCCGACTGGGGCGCCGCAGCACCTGTGCGCGCGCCGAACAACTGCTGTGCGGGCCGCGCCGTTGTTGCGGGACCGGTGCAAACCTAGACTGGCGCCTCGCATTGCCATCCACGAGGAGCTTGTTCCATGACGTTCAGCTTGATTAGCTATTTCAAGATCGCTACCGCAGGATTTTCGCTGGCGGCGGTTGCCAGCGGTGCGGCGCACGCCGGGCCGTCCACACCGCAGCATCCCACCATTCGCACAATGCTGGGCGCCGCGCCGGTCGATCATATCGATCCCGCATCGACCGCGCTGATTGTCGTCGATTTTCAGAAGGAGTACTTCTCGGGAAAGATGCCGATCGCCGACGGCCCCCGCGCGCTGGAAAACGCACAACGGCTGGTGGCATTTGCCGATGCCGCGCGCATGCCGGTGTTCCAGATCCAGCATGTGGCGCCGGCCGGTTCGCCGCTGTTCGCGATCGACGGCGACACGGTGCAATTCCAGCCCGGCATGCTGCCGCGCGCGCGCGACATCGTGCTGCAGAAGGAAACGGTGAGCGTGTTTGCCAGCACGGATCTCGACCGCAGGCTCAAGGCGATGAACGTGAAAACCATCATCGTGGCGGGCCTGATGACGCATGCCTGCGTGGCCGGCGCGGCGCGCGATGCGGTGCCGCTCGGCTATCACGTTGTGGTAGCATCCGACGCCTCCGCCACGCGCGATATCGCGCGCGCCAACGGCCAGACCGTGAACAGCGACGCGTTGCATCGCGCCGCGCTGGCGGAAATCGAAGATACGTTTGGCGATGTGATGACCACTGCCGACATCACGCGGCTGCCGCTACGCTGACACCACGCGCTGTCGTCGATTTGTGCGAGATGTGCGATACGCCCCAAGGGGCGTTTTTTGTTTCCGAAGCGGAGTACGCGATGAACCCGTTGCAGTCGATGCGGATGTTTTGCTGTCTGGTGGAGGCCAGGGGATTTTCGGCTGCCGCCGAACGACTCGACATGTCGCATTCCACTGTCTCGCGCCAGCTCAAGCAGCTTGAGGCGTCTGTGGGCGTGCAACTGGTGAACCGCAATACGCGCCGCTTTGCGTTGACCGCGGCCGGCGAGCGCTACTACCAGTACAGCGTAGACATCCTCGCGCGCGTGGAGGCGATGTCGCTGGCCATGACCGACGAGCGGCAGCATCTTGCCGGTGCCTTGCGCGTGAGCGTGCCACTGGCGATCGGCACGCTGGAATTGCAGGATTGGCTGCCCGCGTTTCGCGAGCGCTTTCCCGACATCGCGCTCGAGATGTCATGCAGCGACCAGTTCGTGGATCTGGTGGCAGGTGGTTTCGACGTGGCCCTGCGTATCAGCAGCGCGCCGCTGGCCGACAGCAGCCTGATGGCCAAGGTGCTGACGGTGTCCGACACGGTGCTGGTGGCCTCGCCAGGATATCTGGCGCAGCACGGTGCGCCTGAATCGGTCGAGGACCTATCGAACCATCGACTGCTGGTGTTCACTGGCGCAGCCAGCACCGGCGAGTGGACGCTGGTGGATCACCATGGCAAGACCGAGCGCGTGGCGGTGCGTGGCGCGCTATCGAGCGACGCGATTCCCGCGTTGCACGCCGCGGCGCTTGCCGGCGCGGGCATCGCCGCGTTCACCGCCCACACGGCGCAGGCGGAAATCGCGCGCGGCGCACTGGTGCGGGTCCTGCCGCAACACCGCAGCGGTACCAGCCACTATTACGCACTGTATCCACATACGCGTCACCTGACGCCGCGCGCACGGGCGTTCATCGATTTCATGGCCGGGCACTATGCGGGGCGGTCGTCCCCTCCGGCCGACGATCCGGTGTTTTCGTCCGCAGCCGCTGGCGTCTGAGTCATCGGCGCGCGCGATGCCTTGTCGCGCAGGAAGGCGATCAGCGTGGTAACCGCGCGCGTCTGATAGCGCGCCGGCATATAGAGCAGGTACATGGTGGTGCGCAAGAAGGCGAGGTCCTGCGCGGGCAGCGGCAGACGCAGCAGCGCGCCGCGCGCCAGATCCTGCGACACCATGTATTGCGGTACCAGGCCCACGCCAAGCCCCTGCAGGATGGCTTCGCGCAGAAAGAAAAAATTCGCCGACATCAGGCGCGGCCGGATCGGCGGCGTGCCGCCTGCGCTGGCGGCGCGCCCCGCCACATGGAGTTTCTGGCCCGTCAGTTCCGAGGTGATCAGCGGCAGGTCGCGGAACTGGTCGAGCGTTTGCGGCATGCCGTATTCACTGACCAGTTGTGGCGTTGCACAGGCCACGTAATCGACATCGCCCAGGCTGCACGCCACCGCATTGGTCGGCGTTTCGCCCATCACGCGGATCGAAAAATCGACTGCGCCCTTGATCAGGTCTTCGATGTCGTTGTCGAAGATGACATTGAGCGTGATCGCCGGGTACATGGTCATGAATTCGATAAACCAGGCCGACATCGTGTGCTGGCCGAAGCCGCTTGGCACGCTCAGGCGCACCGTGCCGCTCAGGCGCTTGCCCAGGCTCTGCACCGATTCCTGCGCCGCCTGCAACGTGTGGCGGATGGCGCGGCCATGCTCATACAACTGCCAGCCAAGTTCGGTGGGTTCGAGCTGGCGGGTGCTGCGGCGCAGCAGTTCCGCGCCGAGTTGTCGTTCGAAGTGATTGAGCCGCTTGCTCACATTGGCGCGGCTCATGCCCAACTGGTTTGCGGCGCGGCTCAGGTTGCCCGCCTCGATGATGTCGACCAGCAGGGACAGTGCATTTAAGTCCATTGTCAACTCGGAGTATGCATATATCGTGAAAAGTCGTTGCAATTGTCAAACATAAATAACATATGGACAATCTCTCCCCAATCAAACAACCGGACCTCCGCTCAGGAAACGTCTGGGCCGGGGAGACAAGGCATGAATCAAGAACCTGTAGGTGCGCCGCCGCTGCCATTGCCATTGGCCGGCGTGCGCGTGCTGGACCTGTCGCGCGTGCTGGCGGGGCCGATGTGCGCGATGGCGCTGGCCGATCTGGGCGCGGACGTGATCAAGGTCGAGCATCCCGGGCGCGGGGACGACACGCGCGACTGGGGCGTTCGAATCGGCACGCGCAACACCTCGTACTTCAATAGTGCCAATCGCAACAAGCGCTCGGTCACGCTGGATCTGCAGAACGAGGAAGGATTGGCGCTGGCTCACCAGCTTGCCGCCCAGAGCGACGTTGTGATTCAGAACTTCAAGGTTGGCGGCGCGGAAAAGCTGGGACTCGGCTACGAGCAGCTTCGCGCGATCAATCAGCGCCTGGTCTATTGCTCGATTTCCGGTTACGCGCGATTCACGCCCGAGGCGCAGCGCCCCGGCTACGACCTCGTCGTGCAAGGCGAATCCGGCGTCATGGCGACCAACGGCGAAGCAGGGCAGGGCCCGTTGAAATTCGGCGTGGCCGCCGTCGACATGTTTACCGGCATGTACTCCGCGCAGGCCATCCTTGCCGCGCTCTATGCGCGACAGTCGACCGGCAGCGGACGTCACGTGCAGATGGCGCTGTATGACAGCGGGCTGATGATCACGTCGTACTACGGCATGGAGGCGCTGCTCAAGGCCGGCGACCCGCCAAAGTTCGGCAATGCCCATCCGTCAATCGTGCCTTATGGCGTGTTCGAGGCCGCAGACGGTCCACTGGTGATCACCGTTGGCAACAATGGCCAGTTCCAGCGCTTTTGCCGCGAGGTGATCGGCCGCCCAGAGTGGGCCGAGGACGAACGCTTTGCGACCAACACCGCGCGCTCGGCGCATCGCGACATCCTGCTCGATCAGGTGCGCGAAGCGTTGCGCACGCACACGCGCGCCGATCTGCTGCAACGTCTGACGGCCGCGCAAATTCCCTGCGGCGAATTGCTCGGCATGCTCGAAGCACTACAGTCCGAACGCACCGCGCAGGCCGGCCTGCTGCACCGCTTCGACGACACCGAAGCCGGTCCGCAAGCGGTACTGGCACCGCCATATGCGTTCGATGGACAACGCATGCCGGTGCGCCGTCCGCCGCCGCATATGGGCGAGCACACACGCGAAGTGTTCAAGGAATTGCTGCAACTCGACGACCCCGCCATCGCCGCGCTACAGGCCAAAGGCGTGATCTGACCACCAGAATTTTTCGATCGACAGGAGACAAGACAATGACCAAGCTGCTGAGCCGCCGACACGTACTCAAGGCAGGCGCTGCCGCGTCGCTAGCCGCGATGATGCCGGCCGCGATGGCCAAGGCCGGATGGCCCGACAAGTTCATCAAGATGGTGGTGGCCTTTCCCGCGGGCGGCCCGACCGACACCGCGGCGCGCATCGTGGCGCAGAAGCTGTCCGAGCGCCTTGGCCAGCAGGTCATCATCGAAAACAAGCCCGGCGCATCGGGGTCCATCGGCACGGCGCAGTTCATCAAGAGCCCCGCGGACGGGTACAACCTGTCGATGTTCGGCATGCCCGCGCTGCTGGCGCCGCTGATGTACAAGACCAACGCATACGACGTGAAGAAGGACTTCCTGTCCGTGGCCACCGTCTACGTATTGCCGATGGCCATCGTCATCAATCCTGGCGTCGTGCCTGGCGTGGAGACGCTGCCGGACCTGATCCGCTTTGCGAAGGCCAGCAAGACGCCGCTGAGCTATACCAGCTCGGGCACGGGCAGCTTCGGGCATCTGGCGATGGAGCAGCTCAAGGATCTCGGCGGATTCGACATGCTGCACGTGCCGTATCGCGGCAGCGCGCCGGCGGTGGCCGATCTGCTGGGCGGACAGGTTGGCATCATGTTTGCCGATGTGGTGGCCGCGCTGCCGCATATCCGCGCTGGCAAACTGAAGGCGATCGCGCTGAGTTCGCCGAACGCAAAGCAATTGCTCGCCGGTGTGAAAACGGTATCCGAGCAAGGCTTTCCGGGTTTCGACTTCGATTCGTGGGGCGGCCTGATCGCGCCGCTCGATACGCCGCAGGCCATCGTTGACCGCATCGCGAGCGACACGCGCGAGATCGTCGGCAATGACAAGGAGCTGCAACAGAAACTGATCAGCGCCGGCGCCATCGCATCGTTCCAGGACGGCAAGCAGATGCAGGCGCGCCTCAACAAGGATTTCGACCGCTGGAGCGCTATCGTCAAGAGCAAGGGCATCAGCGCGACCTGAGGGCGACGACGCGGTTGGCATCGTAAACTGCGCGCCGCAACAAGACATCCGGGCGTGCCGACTTGCGCACGGCGGCATTTGCATGCGGCCGTTTTCGCTGCGCTGCGATGCGGGGTGCGGTCAGCGTCTGCAGAAACAATTCAGATCCGCGTCGCAAAACTTCATTACCCCTGCGCGCGAAAACTGCAATAGAGTCGGAAGGTTGGTGCGCCAACCTGCCGGCAGGTCATTGGCGGTCTGCCGCGTGTGATTCCATCCAGGGAGAAGACAACCGTGCTGATCAAGAAGACCGCATTGCTGTTTGCCGTGACAACGCTGGCGTCGATGTCGTGGGGCGCACTGGCTCAACAGGCGCAACCGGCGCCACAAGCTCAACCGGCGCCACAGGCTCAACCGGCGCCACAGGCTCAACAGGCGCCAGCCAAGCCCATGAACGCGCAGGAAATGAAGGCGGCCTTTGCAGAGAAATTCCGGCAGGCCGATGCCGACAACGACGGCAAGCTTACCCGGCAGGAGGCAGAGGCCGGCATGCCGGAAGTGGCAAAGAACTTCGACAAGATCGACACCAAGAAGAAGGGCTACGTGACGCAGCGGCAGGTGGGCGCGTATTTCGTGGCCAAGGCCAAGCAACGTCGCACGGCTTCCGATCCGGGATCGTTGAACTGATTCCAGGTCACTCGCCCTAGTAGCCGGCGGGCCCACGCCCGGCCGGTTGCGGTGGTTTCTGTCCTCTGAAGCCGCGAGTACTGTCGCCGCGCGTTAGAGCGGAAACTGCACGTTCAGGCCGAGGAATACCTGGAACTTGGGCACGCCCACGCCGTCGTGCGCCACCGTCCATTGCGGTTCCACGAAGACGTTGTAGGTCTCCTTGCCAGACTTCCAGATCTTGCCGGCGCCGATACCGACCGGCACCGAATAGTTGCCGCGCTTGACGTCGAAATTCCAGGTTGCCGTGCTGCGCAGATACCAGGCGTTGGGCAGGTTGTAGATCACGAACGGCTGCGCGGACACATTGTCCTGCGATGGTCGATTGCCATCGCCAGCAAACGAGCGCTGCCACGTGACCAGGCCGCCGAGCAGGCCCCACTTGTGCGGAGAGATCACGACGCTTGCCAGGCCGGCCTGCCATTTTCCGGTGCCGGTCTGATCGTGCGAGGCGGTGGGAATCGTCAACTGCGGGCCGATGCCGAGTTCGACACCGCCGGCCTTGGTCAGGAACAGGTCAAACAGGTTCAGGTCGCCCAGGCCGGTCCGGCTGCCGCTGGGGGGTACGTTCGGCGACGTGGCGACGGGCATGGTGAAGCGCAGGATCTGCGGCAAGCCAAACAGCTTGTGCGGTAGCGTGCCGCGCAACAGCACCGCGTTGCTCTCCTTGTCGTCCAATCCATAAGAGCGGCCGACATACTGGTCTTGCAGATTCAGCGTGACCATCGGCGACAGCGGATTGTTGGACGCATTCATGTCGTCCGCGGACGGGCCATCGGCAAGCGCCATGGCAGGCAAGGTCAAGCCGGCGAGGGTGGCGGCAACGGCGCAGCGTAAGTTCATCGATTTCTTCAATACGGCCAGCGCGCGATGCGGCTGGCCGGGTTATGTGGAACGCGCCGGGCGACTGCCAGGCGCGCTTTGTCGAACAGTTAGTTCACGCGCCGGATCGGCGCAGGGAACCACTCGCCCTTCTGCACTTCCGCCTTCGGCACGTAAGTGCGGAAGTTCAGCGAGAAGCCCTTGCCCGGGGGCGTCGGCAGCCAGTTGCTTTCCGCCGCATTGGCGGGTCGCGTCGGCGCCAGCCAGATGCTGGTGCTGCCGTCTGCATTGGCCTTCAGCCCGGAATGGTTGTTGAGGTTGTAGCGCTTTGCGGGATTGGGCACGACGCGATAGTCGGGCACGCTGTACAGCGTGACGGACCAGAAGGCATTGACGTGCTTGTCAGGCATGCCGCCCTTGGGAAAGCGGATTTCGTACGTGTTGCTGCCGTTCAGCGGCTGCTTGTCGCTGTCGGCCAGGCCGATGAAATAAATCGCTTCGCTGATCGTGTTGGCCCACAGCCCGCCGTAGTTGACGATGTCGCGCGCCAGCACGTCGTCGCCGAACTTGCCGGCGACATAGCTCACCGACCAGCCGTCCTTCTGCGTGCCAAAGCCCTTGGCGTAGGACAGGAATTCCGGCACGGCTTTGGACTTGATTACTTCGTCGACGCGGGCGCGTGCGGCGTCGCTGCTGTTACGGTACGCCGCCACCTGACGTGCGGCGGCCTGCATGGCGGGCGCCTTCGGCATGGCATCAGGGTACGAAGCCAGCACCGCGTCGAGGTTATCGAAAATCGCGCCGCCGATTGGTGCGTGCGCCGTGAACTTCGGCACCGGCAGCGGCGGCTCGATCTGGATGCCGGCAGGCACGTCGAGCGTGAACTCGCGCTGCAGCTTCTGCGCGACGGCCGGGCTGCGCTGAAGCTCCACGCGCGCCAGCATCTTGGTCTTGGCCGACGGCAGCTCGATCTTCTGCGCGCCAGCCGGGATCGGCGGATTGGTGCCCTTGATCACCAGTGCGAACTTGCCGGACGGATGATTGGGAAAGGTGCGTTCATTGATGTTGGTGATGACCTCGCCCCAACCGTCCAGCAGCTGCGCGGTGTAGTAGCGGCCTTTCACGTGCGGTACGTTGAGGATCACGGCGTGATCCTTATCGGCCGCAATCCACGCTTCCAGATAGGCCACGTCCAGATTCGGATTGACGAATTCTGCAGAGCCCAGCGGGTTGTACTTGATCTTGTTGTAGCCCACTTTTTCGACGTTGATATCGTAGTTTTCCTGCTGCAGCACCAGATAACGGCCGTACAGGTAGCTCCATGCGCCGACGATCTGTTCGTCGGTGACGGCTGCCGTGGCGGGCGCCTTGGTGGCCGCCGACGTCGCTGGCGACGGCGTGGCATTCTGAGTCGGGGCACTGCAGGCGCTCAGGCCCAGGACGAGCAGACCGGCGGCAAGCGAGATGGAAAACGGCGTGGGTGTACGCATGATTCTTGGGTTCCGTTGAATGAAAGACGAAATGCGCATGGAGCGCGAATCGTGAATGGGCGGACGGTGCGACGCAAAGCTCCAGGCATATCGGCGCGGAATGCTGCGGGCCCGCGCCTTTGGCGCCAGCCCGCGTCGGTCCATTACGCCAACAACGCCTATCGCGCCTATTACACCTATTGCACCTATTGCACCTATTGCACCTTGGTGACGACCGGCGGCACCCACTTGTTTTTCAGGATGTCCTCCTTGGGCCAATAGGCGCGCAAAAACAGCTCGAATTCGTCGGCAGGAGCCGGCAGCCAGTTGGCGACCTTGTCCGCGGCGGGGCGCTCGTGCTGGACGTAGAGCGTCAGCGATCCGTCTGCGCCGTACACCAGATCCTTGTTCTTGGTGCCGAGCGAGAATCGATTGAGCGCGTTGGGCGCGAAGAAGTGCGCTTTGTCGTAGAGCGTCATCGACCAGAAGCCATTGACCGGCGGCAGGTTGCCCTTGGCGAAGGTGATCTGGTACGACGAAGCGCCGTTCAGACGTTTCTGGTCGCCGTCGTATTCGGCGCCGTAGTAGGCCGATTCGCGCCGCGGATTGACGAAGATGTTGGCCTTCGCGGCGGCGGCGCGGCTGTAGTAGTCGGTGCCGAATTCCGCGCCGTTCATCGGTGCCACCCAACCGTTACCCACCGGCACGCCCGCGCGCGAGTACTGGTGCATCTCCGTCATCATTTCCTTGTCGGCGTCGATGGCGGCCTGCTTCAGCGTTTCGGCGCTGCGGGGATCTTTTGCGGCGGCGTCCAGCAGCGAGCGGAACCAGCCGTACAGCGCTTCTTCGCCCGGCTGCGGTGGCACTTCCTTCATCACGGCGGGCAGCTCGGCAAAGAATGCTTCCGGCTTGACCCACTGGGTCTCGGCGCCGCTACCTTGCTTGCCTCCGGCCGGGTCTGCCAGCGTCGGCATCTTCGACCAGTCCTTGCTCTTCATCTTGCCGTCATATTCGCTCAGCGGATACGCCATGATCTGGCTGACCAGCGGCTGCACGGCCTTGCGGTCCTCGGCGGTGTCGTCCAGGAATGCGCGCGGAATGATGTAGGCGATATTGGTCGGCGAGCGGAACACGGCCTTGATGCCCTTGGGCACGGTGCCTTTCCAGTCCGGGCCCACTACCATGTAGAAGCCGGGCTTCGAGCCATACATCTTGCCCACGCCGCCCAGCGTGTCGGTGCGCTGATTGCCGAGCTGATATACCCAGAAGCGGTTGCCGAAATCGGGCACCTGGAATACGGCCGGTCCCTTATCGAGCGAGAAAATGCCGAAGCCATAGACAACATCCTGATTCGGCGTGGCCACCGCGCGTTCTTCAGGCTTGATGTAATCGGTCAGCATGGTCAGCGAATTCAGCGGCGCCACCGGCAGCACGCCATCGCCGAGACCGTTTTCCGGAACCTTGGAGAAAACCAGATGGCGGTTGTGCAGATTGACCAGCGGCCAGCCCCATACGTAAGCCATCTTCGCGAGGTTGCGAATGTACGAGTCGGGCATGCTGGTGCCGGCAACGGGGCCGGGCGGCACGGTCTTGCTGACGGCGGCGGGGGGCTTGGCGGTTTGCGCCAGGGCCATCGGCGGGGCCGCGAGCAACAGCGATGCGGCGGCGATAAGCGTGCTATGCACAACGAGGTCGAAGCGATCGGAACGGAAACGGAGCATGGCGAACGGCACCCATTCTATGAGATGCGCTATGTTCTCCCAACGCCGTACCGATGAGAATTTAGAATAACTTCGCCGCGATATTAGAAAATTCGTTGTGGTGGGTGGCTGCAACGCTTTTGCGGATTTTACTTGACGCATGCGGTGAAAATGCCTGCGAATAATCGTGAATTCGCCGCCGGCATGCCACCATTTCCGCTTCGCAAATCGGTCGCTATGCGGTTATCGATTCTGATTCTTCTGCAAATTCGAGACGATTTCCGCCCAGCGCCTTGGCGCGATAAAGCGCCCGGTCGGCGGCGGCAAGTCCATCGGCAAGCATAGGCACGCTGTCCTGATAAAGCGCCATGCCAATGCTGACGGTGGCGGGGACGTCCATGCCGTCGACGTGCTGCGCAATGGCCTCGGCGAAACGACGCGCCACGGCTTCGCCGACATCCTTTGCGTTGCGCGCCTTGTCCGCATGCAGCAGGGCGGCAAATTCTTCTCCGCCGATCCGTGCAAAAACCGCATCTTCGCCCATCACGCCCCGTGCAATATCTGCAAACGCCTTCAATACGCGGTCGCCGATTGCGTGGCCGTATACGTCGTTGATCGCCTTGAAGTGGTCGAGGTCGAACGCCAGCACCGCAAGCGGACCCCGGCCGCCGCGACTGTCAACCAGGCGCGCACCGTGTTCGAAGAACCAGCGGCGATTGCCAAGCCGTGTCAGATAGTCGGTTTGCGCTTCCAACAGTAGCTGTCGATGCGTTTCCTCGCGGATCAGCTTGAGCAGCGCCATCGGCAGGACAACGGAATAGAGAACCCCTTCATACACCGTGATCTTGCTGGCCATCGATTGCAGCGCCGGTCCGTAGTGGGCCACCAGCCACGGCAGCACGAATGTCCGGGCGACATAGAACGATGCGTGCACGCTGGTAACCGCCACGATGATGTGGCGCGCATGCAGCAGCTTCATCGCATCGCACTTGTACATTTCCCACGCGGTCATCGCGCTGATCAGCCCGATCGGCAGGGCGCTGACATGGAACCAGACAAGGTCCTGCCAGCGTGTGCCGGAAACGGCCCAGACCAACGCCATGACCACCAGCACGGCGAGCGACGCGGCGCGGTACTGCCGGCCACGCAGCGATGCCACGCCTCCCAGCACCAGCAGATAGCCGCTGAGCATGATCAGGTTGCAGAGGGCCGATCCGAGCACGCCGGGCAGGCTGCGGCGCATCAGCGCGGCGGCGCAGCCTAGGGCCAGCGTAGCGAACCCCGCGGCCAGAATCCGCAGCGACCTGCCACGCGTCGGATTGGACCGTTGCTCCCAGAACATCATCGCGGCGCTGGCGAGCAGTGTGCCGGTGGCAAGCAGATAAAGGGTGAGGAGGTCGACGTACATCGGAAATGTAAAGACATTGCGCCGAGTTGGATCGCGGCCGCCGCCGGATTTTACGTGGGAAATCGGTCAAGCCTGCCGCAGGCGGAAAGCGAGCACTGGGGGCCTGACAGGCGAGCGCTGGAGAACGGCGAGGATGCCGCCGCCGCTGCGATCGCACCAATGGTTGCCGTGGGACTGCAACGGGTGCGGCAAACGCGGCGACGGTGGGTTTTGCGGAAGCCCGGTCATTCGTCGAGCCGGCGCATCAAACCAAAGCATGATTTGTCCCAACAAATCGACTATTGGGGAACAACCGAGGTACGAATGCGCTGCGTGACGGCCCTGCATACCATGTGTTCACGGGCTTGCGCCGCAGGCCCCGGCGGAGGCTCCGGCATGGAGCCCGCCTTTCACAGATGAGATGGCATTCAGGAGTTCACCATGATTGCAAAACACATTCTGCCAGTCGTCGTGGCATGCGGCATTGCCGCCGTCAGTGCGATTGCCTCGGGCATGGCAAACGCTGCCGAGCCAGCCAAGCATCAGGCCTCGCAAGCTCACCAGACGTACAACATCGACCGTGCACGCGATGTATACACCGAAGGCGCGCGCTACATCGTGCCGCCTGCCGATCAGGGGCGCTTCATTCGCACCGGGCAGGATCTGAGCGGTGTCTCTGCGCCTCCGGGCAACGCGCCGGCATGATAGCGGAGCCGGAGTTCGGCGCCCCTCTCGCCGCAGGCGCAGAGGGGCCAGCGCGGCCGACAGGCCGCCGGCTCGCGTCGCATTTCGTACTGGGGGCCGCGTGGTGCGGCCTGTGCGCGGCAAGCTGCGCGATGGCCTATGTCACGGCGATATGGTCAGTAACGTGAGATTGCGCAGTGGGACCGTGCAGCCAGTGCCGGTATCGGGATGGCGCGATCGGACCGGCAGTCAGGCCGCCGCCTGTTCCGCGCGCTCGTCGTCCGCGGTACGCAGCGGCAGGCGCACGATGATCCTTGCTCCGCCTTCCGGCGGCGATTCGGCCTCGATGCTGCCGCCGTGCGAGACCACGATGTTTCGGCAGATCGACAGCCCCATGCCCATGCCGTCAGCCTTGGTGGTGAAAAACGCATTGAAGAGCCGTTCCATCGCCTGCGCCGGAATGCCAGGGCCAGTATCGCTGACCACGACCAGCACGGTGTCGCCGGGCAGCACCCGGCTGGTCAGCGTCAAACGGCGACGGCCCGCCACGCTCGACATCGCCTGAGCGGCATTCACCATCAGATTGACCAGCACCTGCTGCAGTTGCGTGCGGTCGCCGTAGATGCGCGCGTCGTCGGCATCGAGATCGACGATCGCCGCTACCTGGTGGTCCTGCAGTTCGCGGCGCACCAGTTCGAGCGAATCGGCGATCAGCCTGTCGACCGCGATGTCGACGTACTTCGGTTCCGATTTCTGCGCCAAGGCGCGGATCTGGCGAATGATGTCGCTGGCGCGCGTGGCGTCGCGTATCACCTGTTCGATCGATTCGGTCGCCTCGGCAATCTCCGGCTGCGCACGCTGCAGCCAGCGCAGCGCAGACTCGCCGCAGGTGACGATGGCCGCCATCGGTTGCGTGACTTCATGGGCGATCGATGCGGCAAGCTGGCCCAGCGTCGTCACGCGCGATACATGCGCCAGTTCGGTCATGGTGCGATGCAGGGCCTGCTGGGTGTGGAAGGCGTTGGTGATATCCATCAGCGCGCCTACGTAGTCGTGCTGGTCTCCCATCGGGCCGGTCCGGCGCGCCACCAGGTGCACATATCGCGTGGCGCCATCGGGCATCAGCAGGCGATGCTGCAGGTCCACGGAAGGCGTGCCGCCCAGCATGGCGCCGTGGACCCGCTGCACTTCGGCCAGGTCGTCGGGATGTACACGCGCCAGCACCATGCTGAAATGCGGCTTCTCGCCGCGCGGGTAGTCGAAGATGCGATAGGTCTCGTCGGACCATGCCATCGAATTCGCCGGCACGCGGATGGCGATACTGCCGGTATGGCTCAGGCGCTGCGCTTCGGCCAGAAACGCTTCGCTGCGTGCCAGCGCCGCCTCGGTGCGCCGGCGGCGCTCCATGTCGGCCAGGTTGCGCAGAGCCAGCAGCGTGGTGGTGCCGATTGCCAGCAGGGCAAACAGGAAGCGGGCCAATTGGCCATGATCGGTGTCGGGATTTGGCGAGCACGCATACGCGATCACGGTCAGTGCCAAGGCCGCGCCCGCGGCGATCCGCGTGGCACGGATCGATCCGGTCAGCGCCGTCAACAGTATCACCAGCACGTAGACCACCGCGACGGCGAAATCCAGAGGCGTGAATGCGTCGATGACGAACACGCAGACGCTCAGCGCGCCAGATACAGCGAAAAGCAGCCGATTGGTGGTTGCGTTGTACATGCCCCTGCCGTTCACCTCTTGCTTGTTTTTGCAGTCACGCACCCGGTACCGGGGCATGTTCCGCAGCCAATACTAGCCCTGAATGACTGCTCGATAAATCATATGAAAGTATGAGTGATGTCTGGGCATTTTTGAAAGTATCGTCGTGCGGCAAAATCCCGGCCGTCGATGATGCGCCATGATGGGCCATATCGCATCGGTCGGGATGCTGGATGATTCGGCGGCCGCGCCGTGGATGGCATGGCGGGCCTGGCGGCCGCCGTTCTGGGTCCGGCGGCGCGTGGCACGGTAAGGATGGTGCGTCAGCGCGCCGTAGGCGCGGCGATAACGAGGCAGGCCTCGTGCATGGCTTGAGCCCGGATCATGGCGTCGGCATTGAGCGCGGGCGTGCGGGTGCGTTGCGGCCGGTACACGGTGTCGGCCTTTGCGATCGGCTGGCCGGTCAGCGCGCATACGCCGGCCGCGCGCGCCAGGCCAAGCGTCCAGACCTGTGCGCCGTAGCGGCAGTGCGTCGCATCGCGCCAGCTCACTACCGCCGTGGTTGCGCTGGGTCGTTCGATGACGGTGACGATGGGCGCGTGGGCGCGCGCCGTGTGGGCGCCGTCCCCGGTGCACGACGCGCGCAACGCGCTCTGCGGATGCAGCAGGGCGATCGTATGGAGCCACGCATGGCATGCGGCGTCGTGGGTTTCGGCATGTTCGCGGCGGCTGGGCCGCGCAGTCGTCAGGGTATCAACCATGTGAGGGCTCCGCGTGAGAGGTGACCTTGACACGCCACGAGTAGGGCGTGTGACCGACAAACCGTTTGAACACCGTGGTGAAGTGCGCCTGGGATCGGAACCCGCAATGCATTGCCACTTCAAGCATGCTGCCGCGGCCATGGCGCAGCAGGTCCTGCGCGTGTTCGATGCGCCGGCGCACCAGGTACTCGTGCGGCCGCATGCCGGTGCTGAGCCGGAACTGCGCGGCAAAGTACATGCGCGTCAGGCCGGTGCTGCGTGCGATGTCGGCAAGCCCGATCGGTGCGGCCAGGTTGGCATCGATGAATTCCATCGCACGGCGCAGACGCCATTGGGGCAGCGCGATGCGCGCGCGCGCGGCCGATGCGGCGCGCTGGAAATGGTTTGCCACTACGCGGGCCACGATCGCCATGGCCACGCTATCGGCGAAGATCCGGCCCAGCCCCGGGTCCTGCGAGTGCGCGACGGCCAGGCCCTGGCCCAGCCGCTCCAGCGCGGGATCGGCGTAAAGGGACGGATCGTCGATGCGCGCCGCATCGTCGGGCTCTTCGCCAAACTGGTCCAGATAGCACGCGTCCAGCACCGCTTGCGGGACGAACAGGTGCAGGACATCGCTGGCGCTGCCATAAACGGCGCTGGCCGCCGTGCCGGGGGCGGTGACCTGGATGGCGCCAGCGCTGACGCGTCCGTCGAGGATCAGCTTGCCGCCGCATACCAGCCGCATCGACGTGGACCGCAGCACCAGCGTGATGCAATGGCGCTCGGGATCGCCGGGGTGGGACACCGATACCGGGGCGTCGCCGTCGCTGGTCCAGCGCGACACCACAATGGCGTCCTGCCGCGACGCTGCGCCCGGGGGCTGGCGCCACTGCCGTTCGCGCTGGACAAAGCCTGGTGCGGGCGCCGGGCCTCTGCCTGGCGTTGCACCCGAACGGCGCATCCCGCGCTGGAGGGGCGCGGGCAGTTCAGGTTCTATGGTCGATGCATGTGTCATTACAAGCTCCCCTGGCGGCTACTGACGTGTCGATTAACCAGATCGTAGAAGCGGCGCGGGTTGCACACAATTGCCGACTGGGTAGTGCGGCATTAAACCAAGGTATGACCGGGGTCCAACGCAGGGTGCATGCACGGCCATCGACGGCGGCCTTGCCGGCCTCCTATACCAAGGCATAGTGTTGGGCGTGGGCCGAGGTGGTTAACATGGCCGCACAAGACAGTAGTGAGGTACCGGTTTGGCCAAGAACCTGATCGTCGCGATCGTTGACGACGATGATTCCATACGCGCTGCGACTTCCCGACTGGTGCGTTCACTGGGTTGGCAGGCGCAGACCTTCGCGTGCGCGCAGGATTTCCTGGACGCCAATGAAGCCACTCCGGTCACGTGCATCATTTCGGATATCCAGATGCCGGTGATGAGTGGATTGGAGATGCTGCGGATTCTGAATACGCGGGGCAGCGATGTTCCGGTAATATTCATCACCGCGTTTTGCACCGATGCCATTCGGCGTGAGGCGCTTCGCGCCGGCGCCGTGGCTTTTCTGTGCAAGCCCGTCGTCGGCGCGGAAATCCAGGACTGCCTGGAAGGCGTGCTGGCGGGGTCGCTGTCCCGCCGCCCATAAGAACGCCCTGCGACAGGCGCGCCGGGCAAGCGAGGCATCCCGACAAAACCGGGCCAGCCAGGCGCCAGCTTTCATATGGGGCTGCCGCTTCGGAACGAAGGTGAATCCATGAATACTGCGGCTTTTTCCGGCAGCCATCCGTCGATGGTGTACGTGGTGGACGACGACGAATCGATGCGCAAGGCGGTGTCGATGCTGTTGCGCTCGGTCGGCTATCAGGTGGCGGCCTTCTCCAGCGCGGCCGATTTTATGGCCGCGCCGCTGGCGGACGCGCCAAGTTGCCTGATCCTCGATGTGCGACTCAAGGGGCAGAGCGGTCTGGCCGTGCAGGAGCAGTTTGCCGCCAGCAACATGCCGATCCCGATCATCTTCATGACCGCCCACGGTGACATCGCGATGTCCGTCAAGGCGATGAAGGCCGGCGCGACCGACTTCCTGGCCAAGCCGTTTCGCGATCAGGACATGCTGGACGCCGTGGAAAGCGCGCTGGCGCGTGATGTGGCGCGTCGCCATGCGCATCGCAGCGAGGCGGACCTGCGCGTACGCTACGCCGAACTCACGCCGCGCGAGAAGGAAATCATGGCCTACGTGGTGCGCGGCCTGCTGAACAAGCAGATCGCCGCCGAATTGCAGCTCAGCGAGATCACCGTAAAGATCCACCGCGCGCAGGCGATGAAAAAAATGGGCGCCCGTTCGCTCGCCGATTTCGTCCTCAAGGCCGAGGCGCTGGGCATCGTTGACGCCGGCGGCCAGAGCGCCGTCCGATAACACACCTTTCCACACAGAGACAGCTCGTGGCGCACTGGCGATGATATGATTCGCATGCGAATCAATTCACCGGCATCCTCGTCCAGCGCAAATATGAAACATCGGCTCGTCTATCTGATGAATGTCGGCCAGCGCCGCCTGCAACGCTTTTCTCAAGCGCGCGCGGCCACTGGCGGGGTGACGGCCGCGCAAGCGGGGTTGTTGTTCTACCTGGGCACCCATGACGGCGCGTTGATGAGCGAGGCCGCGGCCGCGCTGGACCTGGGGGCGCCCGGCATGAGCGGGCTGGCCGACCGTACCGAGAAGGCCGGCCTGATCGAGCGCCGCGCGGACGAGGCCGACCGCCGCGTCTCGCGCCTGTGGCTGACCGATTCCGGCAGGCTCGCGCGCCAGCGCTCCAAATCCCGCATGAAGGATCTGAACGAGATTCTGACCGACGGCTTCACCGAGGCCGAGATCGACGTGGTAGCGCGGTGGCTGACCAGCCTGCAGACCAAGTTCCCGGTGGCTGACGAGGGCTGAAGGCAGTGGTGCCGTTCTTCGCGTGCCCGGCGCAAACGCGCTTCGCTCACGCCGGGTTGACGCGCCTTGCCTCAATGCCTAGCGCTGGGCGATCTTCGAAAAATCCGGCTTGCGCTTCTGTGCAAAGGCCATGAACGCTTCCTTCGCTTCCGCGCTGCCCAGGCGCTCCTGAAAGACGGCGCTCTCGGCATCCATCTGCGAAATCAACGCTTCCGCCTCGCGCATCAGCCGCTTCATCGCGCGCAGCGATCCGGCGGGCTTCTCGGCCAGTTGTTCGGCCACGCGCCGTGCATCGGCGCGCAGCGTCTGGTTGCTGCAGACCTTGTTTGCGATCCCCCATGCCACGGCCGTCTGTGCGTCGAGTGGGCCGCCGAGCGCGAACATCTCGAACGCACGCGCGTGTCCGATGCGAAACGGCAGCAAATAGCTCGACGCCGCTTCCGGTACGAGCGCAAGATTGACGAATGGCGTGATCAGTTCGGCATCCTCGGCCAGCAGGACGTAGTCGCAGTGCAGCAGCATGGTGGTGCCGATGCCTACTGCCTTGCCATGCACGGCGGCTACGATCGGCAGGGCCGATTTCGCCAGCGCATGAAGGAACCGATGCACATGCCGCTCGCCGCTGTGCATGCCCGACGCAATCGCAGCAAACTCTCCGACGTCATTGCCAGCCGTGAAGCTGTCGCCTTCCCCCTGCAGCAGCATCACCCGCACCGCATCGTCGTGCGCGGCCTGTTCGATCGCATCAGCGAGCGCCCCGTACATTGCATTCGTCAGCGCGCTCTTCTTGTCCGCACGATTCAACGTAATGGTCAGTACGCTGCCAGCCTGTTCAATCTGAATCTCCGAAGCCATCCGATTTCTCCAATGTTAAGTTCGCATGCGAAGTATATATGGTTTGCATGCGAAGTAAACGCCGGACTTTGGAGCTGCTCATCGGACTGTCTTTTGTCCGCCCGCACCGACCTCGAAAATCATGTGCTGTTGGAAGCGCTGCCGCAGCCAGCGCTCTGCACGGCTGCATTGGCCAGCGGCGCGCCATAACAGGTCCACGCCCACTAGCCAGTCGGTGTACGGATAGGCAGCCAGTTGGAGTTCGACAAGCTCGCCCTTGGCAAGCGCCTCGCGGATCAGTTGGCGTGGCAGCGTTGCCCAGCCAAGACCGTTGCTGACCATTTCCATCAATGCGAGATAGCTTTCGGCCTGCCAGGTGCGGGTGGCCCGCAGATATTCGGTGGTGGGCAGCTTGTCGGCATGCGCGCTGAATGCAAGACGTCGATGGGCGTGCAAGTCCGCAAAGGTCACGGCATCGAGGCTGGCCAGCGGGTGCGCGGGATGGGTGACGTGCGCCATGATCAGCTTGCCGAGCTGAACAAAAGTGAGTTCCGGCGGATAACCGGGCTGCGCGAAGGCGACGCCGAGGTTGGCTTCGCCGCGTTTTACCAGATCGCTGACATCGCCATAGGTGGGGTTGCGGATCGTGAGGTCGACATATGGAAACTCGCGCTCGAAGTCGACCAGTACCGGCATCACCGTGTTGTAGGGAATTTCGATCGCAAGCGTCAGTTCGACGGGATTGGCGTCAGCCAGGCTGGCGGCGTGCGCTTCGAGCGACAGGCAGCGCTCGAGCACCGCGTGGGCTTCCGTCAGCAAGGTGCGGCCGGCCTGGGTCAGCGCGGGATTGCGGCTGGTGCGATCGAACAGCGCCACGCCGAGATCGATCTCGAGATTGGCGATGGCGCTGCTGATGGTCGATTGCGTCTTTCCCAGATGTCGCGCGGCTGCGGAAAAAGACCCGGTCTCGACCACGACGGTAAATACCTGAAGCTGGTCCATGGAAAATGGCATTGCGCGTTCCATCGAAAAAATCGATGTCTCCTGATTTGTCGTACCCATAAGTTTGGGGGGATGATGCCGCATCGTCGCGATCCGACGCAACATCGTTGACGGTCGATGACCGACCGCCGTTATCCCGCCTCAGTGACAGGAGCTTTGCATGACGACTCACGCGGACCTTGCCGATTCAGTCTCGCCGCTCGACCTTCAATTGCTGCGCCGTGCGATCGCGCTCTCGTATGAGTCGCGGCAACGCGGCCGGCATCCGTTTGCCGCGCTGGTGGCCGACGAGGCGGGCAAAATCATCACGTCGGCGGGCAACAATTCCATGCCGCCGGAAGGCGATCCCACGCAGCATGCCGAACTGGTTGCCGTGGCTGCCGCCGCGCGTGCATTGCCACCCGAGCAGCTTGCGCGCTGCACGCTGTACACCAGCGCGGAACCGTGCTGCATGTGCGCGGGAGCGGTTTACTGGACAGGAATCGGCCGCGTGGTCTATGCGCTGTCGGAACATGCGCTGCTGAATCTGACCGGCGACCACGCCGAGAACCCCACGTTTGCGCTGCCGTGCCGGGAGGTATTTGCGCGCGGCCAGCGCAAGATTGCCGTGGTGGGCCCGATGTTGGAAGAGGAAGCGGCCGCCCCGCACGCGGGATTCTGGCGCTAGAGAAGCGTTGCGATCTGGCGCGTCGATCCGGATATGGAGTCGGCCATGCGTAGTCACGCGCTCCACAAGGTCCATCTGGCGTGCGGCATCGGGGCATCGGTTTCGGCCACGCCGCTTTGCTCGCAAACCAGCGCGCGCACGGTCTCCCGCGATTCCGCGGCGCACAGCACAACCATCGCCATCTGACCCGGCATCAGTTGGCGCCGTTGGCGCCGCAGCCCGGCGCGCTCGATCTTGGCGCCTGCCAGCGCGCCAATCCACCACCCAAGCATGGCGCCGAGCGTCAGGCCTCCCGCGTAGGCAAGGAGCATCGATCCCGTTCCGTGAAATACCCCGTAGTGAAATACCGCGAGCGTGCCGACGCTGGCCCCGGCACACGCCGCGGCCAGCGCGATTTCATCGCTATAGGTGGTATGCGTGGCATGGATGCGCGGTAATCCGTCGACCGGCTGCCCATCTGCGCTCACAAACCACGGTTCGGCATGATGCGTGGAGGTTTCGTCCAGCTCGCCGATTCGCGTAATGAGGGTGCGGGCGGTCGCGATATCGTCGAGTTGGAAATACAGCAGTGCTTTCATGGGGTGACCTCCGCTCGACGGGTGACGCCCGGCGATATCGCGCGCATCGCGCGTCGACCGCGCGGGCAAGCGACAAGTGGCCGGGTGGCTGAAAACCCGAAGCAGGCGTTGATGGGGAATATATGGAAGCGGGCGAGCATCGGTCGCCGCGCGGCATCTGGCATGTCGTTTTCCGAAAGTCCCCATGCGTGACGGAAATGGAGTCACGGGTCCAAGACGTCGTCGAGGGGGAATGCCCGGAAACGAGTGGGGGCGGGGCGCGAACCACCGGGATTCGCGCCCGCCACGCGTTTTCAGTATAGGCGGCGGATGGCTTACAAACGAGCTGCCCATAAGTCTTATTCATTCGGCCGGCGATGCGCGCGGAGAACGTCCTCGCACTACACTGGACCCCAGGCGTTCGCGGCAAGCCGCATCCGTCTCTTTCATCCGATCGCCGTGAACATAAGGGCCGCAATGATCCGTCTGCGCTACTCGGTGAGCCTCGCCTACGAAGTCATCGATCCTCAGGTGGACTTCCTGTTGAACATCGAGGCCGCCAAAACATCCCGGCAGTTTGTCGTCGGCGAGAAACTGGTGTTGCCGCCGTCGGCGCGCGTTGACCGTTTTACCGACCCTGTACTGTGCAACCGCATGCTCAGGATGCAGTTGCCGAAGGGAGAGATCGCGATCCAGTACGAGGCGGTTGTCGACATCGATCATCGCCTCGACGACAGCGAGCGGCTATCCGAAGCGCCGGTGGCAGAGTTGCCGTTCGATGTCTGGCCGTATCTGGCGCCGAGCCGCTATTGCCAGTCCGATTGCCTGATGGAATTTGCGATGCGGGAGTTCGGCGCGATGCCGCGCGGCTATGCGCGCGTATATGCCATTCGGGAATGGGTGCGCAATCATGTACGGTTTCTTTCGCGGTCCACCAACGAGCGCACGTCGGCAGTCGATACTGTGGTGGAGCGCACGGGCGTATGCCGGGATTTTGCGCATCTGATGATTGCGATCTGCCGGGCGCTGAGTATCCCGGCACGCATGTCAAGCAGCCTCGACTATGGTGCGGACCCCGGTGCTGGGCCGCCCGATTTCCATGCGGTCGTGGAAGTGTATTTGTCCCACCAGTGGTATCTGTTCGATCCATCTGGTGTGTCGATCCCCACGGGGCTGCTGCGCATCGGCACCGGCCGCGATGCCGCCGATATGCCGTTCGCGGCGATCTTTGGCAGAGTGGAATCGAAAGCGCCGCTGGTTAGCATCGAACCGATGACCGATGCGGCGGCGGGCATTGAATTACCGGTGTTCACGACAAAAGCCATTTCCACGTGGTAGCCGTGCCACGCGGCCCCCGTCGGTCGGCGCCGGTGCGCCATGCGGGATCAGCGCTTGTCGCCTTTCATGGCTTCGGATTCCATCGCCGCTTGCCATTCTTCAAAGGCTTCAACGGGTTCCATATCCTGGTCGACAAAGCCGGCGGCCCGCTCGGCAACGGCCGATGATTGGGCTATCACATCGGATTCGCCGTCGTCGTCGACGCCAGGGGGCTGCAGCATATCCTCGATCATCTCGTCCAGTTCCGGCGTGTTCCACGGCTTTCCGAGTCGCTGCCGCTGGTGCTGATAGTGGCGGACGACGGATTGCTGTTCCGCCGTAAGCGGCAGCCCGCGGAACGTTCGTTCGGTGTGGCGATAGATCATGATGCTGCGCCCCGCTGAAATTACTTCTTCTTGCCTACGCCGTCATTGCCGACGCGCGAGTGCACCGCACCAAACGGACTGGCGGGTAGCACGGGCTTCTTCGGCTGTTTGGGCTTCTTGGCTTCGCGATTGCCGCGCAATTGACTCTTTGCCATGGTGCATCTCCTGATGTCGCTTCGATGATGCGCCCAGCATACGCTCTTAATCGAGCGGCAACGGGATATCTTTTTTGGCGGTCGCCTGCATCCGATGACGAATCATGCGGGGCGACCGACGCGCGATACGACGATTCCGTTGAGGAAGCGCTGTATGACACACGTTCCGCGCCTCCGTCCGAGGCCAATCGTGTTGCTTCGCCGCCAGCCCGCGCTCAGGCGAGCCGGCAGACGCCGTCGCTCAATCGAGCGCGCGATCCTTGGATTCGACGTTGACCGCGCCAATCGCGAATGCGCCGATCAGCAGCATGGTGGAAATCATCACCAGTGCCAGCGTGAAGTGCGTGGCCATCACTGGTGCGATGATCGCCGGGGCGAACAGACCGCCGAAACGCGCGACCGCGCCGGCCGTGCCCATGCCCGTGGCGCGGAGGTCGGTGGGATAGACCTCGGGGGTAAAGGCGTACAGCGCGCCCCACGTGCCAAGCAGCGAGAAGCTCATGAGCAGCGTCGATCCGATCACCACTGTCGGCGCTGTGCCAAGGCTATAGAGCATGCAGCCGACCGCGCTGAGCAGCAGGAATCCGATCAGCGTCGGCTTGCGTCCCCAGCGCTCCACGCCATAGGCCGACAATGCAAAGCCCGGCAGTTGCACGATGGCCAGCACCACGAGGAACACTTGCCCGCGCATGAAGCCGAAGCCTTCCGCGCTGAGCTTGATGGGCAGATAGACGAATACGCCGTAGTAGGCGATCGAGATCAGCGCCCATGCCACCAGCAACGCGATGCTGCGTCGGCGGAAACTTCCCGAGAACAGCGCGAAGATCGATTTCGGCGCGGCGGCTTCCGATTGCAGCGGCGGGATCTCCACGTTGTTGCCATTCACCTTCGCCACGCGCTCCAGCACCTTGCGCGCCTGGTCGGACTTCCCGTTTCGATTCAGGAACATCGGCGATTCGGGAATGTAGAAGCGCAGCACCACGCCAATTAGCGCCGGCACGCCGGTGACCAGGAAGATCACGCGCCAAGCCTGATCACCGTAGGACAGTGCAGCCAGCGCCAGCAGCGCCAGGCAGATCGTGCCGATGGCCCAGAACGATTCGAGCAGCACCAGCCAGCGGCCGCGGCGGTCGCTGGGCAGGAATTCGGCCATCATCGTGTAGTCGACCGGCAGCGTGCCGCCCACGCCGATGCCCGTCAGAAAGCGCAGTGCAAGCAGCCATGCCATTTCCGGCGCGAAGGCCGACGCCACGCCACACGCGGCGTCGATGACCACAGCCATCATCAGCACGGGCCGGCGGCCGATGCGGTCTGCCAGGCGCCCGAACACGAACGCACCGATCAGCATGCCCACGAAAAAGAACGTGCCGGTCTGCAGCGCCTGCGGCACCGTAATGCCGAACGTCTTGGCAATCGACGGCGCACTGAAGCCGATAGACAGCACTTGCATTGCATCGGCCAACCACACCAGGCCGAAGATCACGAACAGACGGTACTGGAACTTGCCGACGCCCGCAGCGCGGATGCCGCTTTCCAGCGACACGGCCGCAGACGACGCGCTGTGCGCCGCGCGTTCGGAACGTGGGGTCGCAGCCGCCGCAGGGGGCAGGGCAGCTGCGAGGTCGTGATACGGGGATTGCATTGTCGCTCCTTATGGCGTGTCCGCCGTGGTTTGTCTACCCGAGATCTGGCCGTGCCGGGCGGTCTCGCTGTTTTCGCAAGGTCCGCGCCAGCCGTCATGCGATCGATTTGGCATCGATTCTCTCTACTGCTTCACTTCCAAACGTCTGCTGCTGGCACCCGCGTTTTTGTGGTGCGCCAGCGCATCATTGCAACGCACGGCGTCCTCAATGCGTGGACTGCTTGCGAATCTTCGCGACCGTCTCCTCCACGCCATGCCAGCGCGGCTGGTCCGGCGCGAAGCGGTCGCGCAGGTAATGCACGAGCTGCGTGACTTGTGCGTCGTCGAGGCTGTCGGCAAAGCCCGGCATATAGCCGATACCCGCGTGCGGCGGCGCCGATACGCCGTGCAGCACCGCCTGAATCACATTGTCTGGCCGCGTGCTGTGCAGATTGCTGTTCAGCGCCAGCGACGGCTTGACGCCGAACTGCGGCACGCCGGCATTGCCTTGATGACATACCGCGCACGCGCTCTGATAGAGGCGATCGGTGGCGCCTGAAAGCCGCAGTGCTGCGGCATCGCTGCGCGCTTCCACCTCAGCAACCTGCGTCGTATCCGGCTCGTCCGCGGATTGGCTGGACGCCGTGCCGAACGACGCCACGTAATGCGCGATCGCCCGCACATCGCTTTCCGGAAGCTCACGCAGGCTTTCGACGACCGGTGCCATCGGGCCGGCGGCCGCACCGTGCCGCGCCGCATATCCCGTGCGCAGGTACTGGAACAGATCCTCCTCGGTCCACGGCAGTGGCGACTTGGACAGTGCCGTCAAGGCCGGCGCTTCCCATCCCTCGGCCTCTCCGCCGGTGAGATATGCCTTGCCGCCTTTTTCGGCGCCCAGTGCATTGCGCGGCGAGTGGCAGGCGCTGCAATGTCCCGGACCTTCGGCAAGATAGGCGCCACGGTTCCACAGTGCCGAGCGGTTCGCGTCGGGCGTGAACGGCTCGTTGCGATGGAACAGCGTGTTCCATCCGGCCAGTGCGGGACGCAGGTTGAACGGGAAATCGAGCCGTGTTTCGGGCGGCCGGGACACAACCGGTTCGGCCGCCATCAGATAGGCATACAGCGCCTGCATGTCGGCATCGCTGACTTTTGCAAAGGCGGTGTACGGGAAAGCCGGATACAGGTGCCGGCCGTCGCGATGAATGCCTTCGCGCATCGCGCGCTCGAACGCCGCGAAGGACCAGTTGCCGATGCCGGTCTCGACGTCAGGCGTGATGTTGGTGCTGTAGACGGTGCCGAACGGTGTTTCAAGCGGCAGGCCGCCGGCGTTGCGGACCCCGCCGGGCGCCGTGTGGCACACCGCGCAATCGCCGGCGGCGGCCACCAGCCGTCCGCGTTCGAGCGTGGCGGCGGAATAGAAACCGGCTTCGGGCGGCGCCACCGGCGCGATGGGCGCCCGCCACGGCATGACCGTCGCGCACAGGCCGGCCAAGGCGGTCAACGGTGCCAGCGCGGCCAGCAGCCAGCGCCGCTTGGGCGGCTGGCTCCGTGATGCGGATTGATCGGCCAGCGCTTGCCGGATCTGGCCGGCGCTAAACGGTGGCTCGCGCAGGCGCACGCCCGTGGCATCGTGAATCGCGTTAGCCACGGCCGCGGCGGCCGGCAGCGTTGCCGCCGCGCCCCCCGCCAGCGCGCCAACGATCTCGACGCGCGGTTGCGCGGCAAGTGCGTGGCCGGGTTCCTGGGCGGCCAGCGCAAAGGTGTCTTCGGCTGCGCCACCCGCGCCCCAATCGTCATAGCTGCGGCCGCCTGCCATCAGTTGCCGTGTCGCGGTGGTCGCGTCGTCGCGCAGCGCGGTAGGGTGCGGCTGTGCGTCGGGTTGGCGTGCCTCGCGCTCGTGCCCGACGGTGACGCGCGTGACGCTGATATCGCCGGTTCGCCCGTCGACCTCCACATCCGCCACCCATGCCGACCACGTGCGCGCCGGGCCGCCGCTCTCGACATCGATCACGCTGGCGTAGGCAAAGCCACGTCCGCGGCGAATGCCGTTGTCCGAGTGCGTATGGCCTTGCAGCGGCCCTTGCCAGCCGGATTGCGCGGCCACCCGTTCGATCAACTGGATGCCCTGGGCATCGTCGAGCCATTGCAGCCGTAGTGCCACGGGGTCCAGCTGCGACTGCGTCGCCAGTTCATCGAGCTGGGATTCATGAGCGAAGACATGGCCGCGCGCAGCAATATCAACGGGCACATCGAGCGGAAATGTCGCCGCGACATCGAGGTGCCGGACGGCATAGGGCGGCACCAGGCTTGGGTCAATCTGCGCCGCATCCGCCAATGGCGGCACGACGCCGATCTGCTGGAGCGCGAGCGGAACGCTGCCTTGGTGCGTTGCCGACGCGACAACGCGGTACACCGCCTCCGGGGCCAGCGCGCTGGCGACGTCGAGCGCCAGCTTCGGACCGCGCATGCCGGCATCCGCGGCATGGAACGTGGCGTGCACCGCGCGTCCTGCCGCGTGCGCCATCAGCGCTGCGTCGGCAGCGGCCTGCTGTGCGCAGAAGTCGTCGTGATACGACGGCGGGTCAGCATCGCAGACGATCGACACGCGGGATTCCGCGATGCTAAGCAATGCCGCCAAATGGATGCGTAGCGCGCCAGGTTGGGAGCAGGCAAGCCATACGTGAAGTTCACCATCGCGCCAGTCGGCCGTGGCGGCGCCCGATGCGTCGGGGCGCGGACTGATCAATGGCCAGCGATAGGTGGCCTCCACCTGCTGCGCGCTGCGCGCGAGCGCATTGGCGGCATCGCCGTGTGAAGCCACGCGCTGGACATGCGGGGCCGCTGGCAGCGTCGACGTGGTGGCCGATTGCCAGACGGGCCGCAAAGCTGCCGCGGCATGCCGGGCCTGCTCCGGCGTGGCAGCCACCACACCAAGAAAGTCGCCACGCACGACGATATCGACCACGCCCGCGCAGCGGCGCGCGGCATCGGCGTCGAAGCGCTCCAGCCGGGCAGGCCCATCGGCGGGCCGTACGGCATATCCGGTCAGCGCTGCCGCCGGTAGCGCGAGAGGTACCGATTCGCGTGTGCGGGCGTTCATCGGAGCATCTCGAACTCGCGCGCCGCGCTCGACTCGCGTACCAGCACAGCCGCCCGACGTACGGCGCGCAGGATTTCCATGTGCGTGCCACAGCGGCACAGATTGAAGCGCAGCGCCTCGCGGATCTGGTCGTCGCTTGGGTCGTCATTCACTGCGAGCAGCGCCTTGGTGCTCATGATCATGCCGTTCAGGCAATACCCGCACTGGGCGGCTTGCTCGTCGATAAACGCCCGCTGCACCGGATCCGGCGCCTCGCGCGTGCCCAGTCCTTCCAGTGTGGTCACGGCGCGCCCCACCGCCGCGGCGGTGGG
>Ga0187844_10000225_pt1 | contig 42868 bp, 48 predicted proteins | sample SpaLakP09_SKY_50_FD_134517 | JGI IMG/M metagenome (GOLD analysis project Ga0187844, IMG submission 134517) | Oligotrophic lake water microbial communities from Sparkling Lake, Wisconsin, USA - SP09_SKY_50 | ecosystem: Environmental > Aquatic > Freshwater > Lake | place: USA: Sparkling Lake... | reverse complement strand
GCAATCTTCTTGTATGAATCCAAATATTGACACAATATCTGGATTTTCATCTGTGGCTTACTTTTCAAGTTTCGAAGTAATGACTCGACTTGCCCTTTTAATCGTTCCCATTTATCGTAATTGTTCATCTTGTATAATTACGATATTAATTTAGATACGAAGATAGATTACAAATAACGTAACTGTACATTGAGATTAACTCTTATTTTTAAATACTTAAATTACAACGCTTAACGCCGGCGTCTCTGCTGGCGTTGCTGCTGCTGGCGCTGTTGCTGCTGGCGCTGCTTCATGGTCATCTTCTTGCGGCGAAGAGTCTTGCCACTCTTGCGCATCTTGCGGCGTCTAGATCCGCCCTTCTGCCCCGTAAGATCTCCTACCGCTTTCTTTGCGGTAGCCAAATAATCAGCACCTGCATCTTTACCGGCACCTCCTGCCATCTTCTTCACATTTGGATCATTTTCTTCAGAGTCTACATTAGCGTGGTTAGGCATTATACATTAACCAGATATTTTTTTTTCTTGATTTTGGATAAATAAAAGAGTATCCATCTTTTTTGTTTCAAAGACGTAGGGTTTCCAACGCCTAAACTCCGGAATAAAAATACAAGAAATCATTTTTTCGCTAAATTTCGGACCCTCCTCCTCTGAATCACTTTCTTCCATTTCCTTATAAGAACGCACATTCGGAGAAAATCCACGGCGTAAAAAATGACTTGTCTTAAAGTCGTTCACTAACGCAGTCGAATAAAAAGTAACTTCTTTTTGTTCATTTAGTGCATACAGTTCATACACGTCCTCTGTCTCTTCTCGTTTCTTCATGAGGAATGTTGCAAATAAAGGCTTAAATAAGACAAGCCTGGGCTTGGTAGACAATTGCAAAAGTCCATAGACATCATAGGGCATAGTGGTTGCGTCTAAAAAGGCGCGTTGAAAACAGGTATGAGGTAAATGAAATGTAATACTCCCTAAATAGAAGGAGGTTCGTATCATTCCTAAACATTCTTTCAACAAAGACATTCGTACCATAAAATCATCTTTTCGATACTTCCCTTTATAATAATAAAGGGTTTCTGCTACAAACGCACGATCCAACAATGTACCGTACAAAACCGTTCCCACACCTTCGCACAACTCTTCCTTAAAGGAGACATAATAATGATATATTTTTTGTATTTCATTACATTGCGAATGTAAAAAAATACAAATAGGTTGTTTCTCAAAACGCGTAAACCATGCGAAAACTTTCTTTCCTTTTGGAATAATGAAACATGGATATTTGGACAATGTATTCGATCTTTCGTATTTCTCTAGTCGTATTTCTGGGAACGTATGGACCAATTCATCCATTGGGTATAATACTCTATGCGTGTTTATATTCGTTTATCTTTTTCTCTAATTGTTCCTTTAATTCAGACAATTCATCGAATTCACTTGTTTTATCCGGAAACAAGTAGTGTACAGGATCTATTTTTATCCATTGCATCAGGTCTGTATTGGTATAATAGACGGTAAAATGGAAAAGCAGAAGAATGCATACCGTAATGGATATCTCCTGTAACATTACGATACAAGGCGAAAGGATTTTAACCACTTAAACCAATTGATGTTATACAAGTAATCCGAATAATTTAATACATACCTTCGTAGTCTCTTCTTGTGTTTCGAAATGATAATCTTCTTTACCACAATAGGTCTCACGCACAAGAGTAATACCGGGCGATACAATCACTTCTTCTCGTGACTCTTCAATAAAGAAATGGTCATACGGGATGTGATAGGTTTTATGAATTCGATGTATGCGTACATCTTCCAACAAGAATTCAAGGTGTTTTAACTTACGCACGTCTCTTTTCAGTTCCTTTTGTTGGATTTCATAAAACCCATCCTTGTGAAATTCATACATACCGTCTGATGTCATGAAACGCTGTATTAATATCTTTTGTGTATAAACAAACGGTAACGATTTGAAGTCATAATCTTTGACGAATATCCTCATTCCACTATCTATTTCTATAATATAGTTTTATACCCTAACCTAAGTTTCTATACATTTCTCTTAAAACGAATTGAAGACACGATCGTTGTAATAGTATGTTCACCGTGATTATGGTTCATACGGAAGGTACTTTGTCCGAGAAGCCTGTGACAGAATTAGATAAACTATATACAGTTTGTCAATTTCGAAACGATACTCATTTTACATCTTTAACCTGTTGGACTAAAAACGGTATACAATACCAACTTTATGGAAAACCCAAAAACAAAAACACCAAACTAAACAATTATACATTTCCTTTCACACAGGAACAATATTATGGAAACTTATGTATTGTCAAAAGAAAAGATGGTGAATATGAAAGTCTGACAATACCGGAATGGAACCAATGCATGAACCTAGAACCCTTTGTAGAACAGGAAACAATTGAATTGAAAGGTGAATTGTGTAAGGAAGATTATGAAGATGAAGATGAATGAACCTTTATGGGTTTTAAATACTGTTCAAAGTATGCATGATTAAGAGTGGCATCATGATACCCGTTTAAATATATTTGATAGATTGTTGTATTCTGTAGATGATGTATTCCAAAAATAAATAAGATATTGCACAACCATGGATTGTTGAAACGACCAAACATATCTGGAGTAATCACTAAAGGCGGTGTATCATAATTTTGCATGAATTTTCCATATAGAAAATAACTATCTAGCGATAACTTATGGTTGTAAAAATTTATAACTGTATCATTTGTAACGAATGGTACAAATGAACTACTATTGCAACAACGCATGGATTCTTTAATACAAAAAAATGTATCATATAATACCAATCCTTCTGTATGTGATACTGCGATTGATGTTTTATTAAGAGTATAATCTTCTATTACTGTATTGTTTTGGATAAATTCTGTAACTCTTTTCAAAAGTTCAATATTAGACTGAACCTGACAATTAAATATACCACGTAAAAAAAAGGTTCTTTTCTCTGGATGTATTCTCATAAATAATACGTTGAATGCACCAGAGGAGAAACCTGCAAGATGTTTGTCATGTAAGTCAAAATGATTGACAAGATAATGACAAATACCCAATGTATAGAACCCGAGTACACCACCCGGCCCTATGATCACATCGGGTAGGTTACTCTCTTTATTAGAATAACACCAAGAGAAAAAATATAGGAATGCAGCACCAACTACATACTGCAACATTATAGTACAATTCAAAAAATTCTTTAAATTCAAACTTTATGTAAAGGGTTCAGATATTTCTCAAAGTAATCATGATTAAGAGTGGCATCATGATACCCGTTTAAATACATTTGATAGATCGAAGTCGTCTGTAGAGGATGTATTCCAAAAATAAATAACATGTTGCATAACCATGGATTTTTAAAACGTCCAAACATACCCGGGGTAATCACTAAGGGTGGTGTAGTATAATGCTGCATGAAATAACCGTAAAGGAAATAACCATCCATCGATATCTTATCGTTATAAAAGTTCAATCCTGTTTCGTTGGTCACATAAGGAACAAATGAACTGCTTTTACAACAACGTATAATTTGTTCGATACTAAGAAATGTATCGTATAGAGAGATGCCGTCGAAGTGGGATATACCAATAGATGTATTACGAAGATCATAATCTGAAAGGGTTGTTTCTTTTTCGACATAGTCCATCATCTCATTTAATAATAGCATACTCGACGTTTCATTACATCCGAAAATATGTCTCAAGGAAGGTGTACGTTTATTCGGATGTACTCTCATAAATAATACGTTGAATGCACCAGAGGAAAAACCCGCAAGATGTTTGTCATGTAACTCAAAATGATTGACCAAATAATGACAAATCCCTAGACTATAAAACCCGAGTACTCCACCAGGTCCTATGATTACATCAGGTAACAACTTATAGGACTTGGTAGTTGGGTATAAATAAAACAATACCAAAGCAGCTGCTAGATAATAGTACATAGTGTCAAGTTTAATAAACTCTTTAAATACAAATCATAGAATGGTCAGCCCTTATGCAGTGCAGTTAAATATTTCTCAAAAAAAGAATGATTTTTTTTTGCATCTTGATAACCATAAAGATACATTTGATAGATCGATGTAGTTTTCAAGGCATGCATTCCAAAGATAAATTTCAGTTTATGTACTATTGTATTGGAATAACGTCGGAACATAAATGGACTAATCACCAAGGGTCGTTCAGGATATTGGCTCAGAAAGGATTTGTAATAAAAAAATCCATCCAATGCAATCTTATGATTATAAAAGTCAATCCCTGTTTCATAGGTTACAAAAGGAATAAAAGAACTGCTCTTGCAACAACGTACAAGTTGTTCGATTGTAAGAAATGTATCATACAAGGATATTCCTTCTGGATGAGACACAGCAATCGATGTAGTATCCAGGTCGTAATCCTTCAGCTCTGTCGTGGTTTCGACAATATCCATGATACGTTTCAATATATGAATTGTATTTCTTTCGTCACATTCGAATATATCTTGTAATAATTTATTACGTTTTTCTGGAACAAGTCTCATAAAAAGAGTGTTAAAGGCTCCAGCCGAGAACCCTACAATATTCTTGTCTTTTATTTCAAAATGATTAACTACATAATGGCAAATACCTAAGCTGTAGAAACCACATACACCGCCTGGTCCAACGACTATTTCAGGAAGAGGCCTCTTGGGTAACGTAGTCTTGGGACTATTGGGACTATTTGAAAAAGATTGTATATTTAAAGACAAATAAATCATGATGACAGTGAATATATAGCGTAACATTATACTACAAAAACAAAATTGAATATAAATAATAAACTCATCCTGATATAAGGCATGTCCCAAAGCATGGAGCAAGGCATGGAAATGAAACTCAGAAAGCGAGTGGTGGATACGTTTACATCCATACTATCTAATGAGGCAAAGTCACGTAATCTTGAGAAAAGTATTTATAATCATTCACTAGATAAGGCAGATGCGCATCATATTCCAAAACGATGGGAGAATAAAATCTTTCTACAGCTTTATTTAGATACCTTTCGAAGGCTCTATTTTACACTTAAAAAGCCCGAGGTGAAAGATAAGATTGTCTCAGGGGTATTTCTATGCAAAGACATGGCCTACAAGAGCCATCAAGAATTGTATCCAGAGAAATGGAGCGAGGAAATTGAAAATAAACGTATTCGTCTGGAAAACAAGTATTTCCCAAAGATTGAGGCAAGCACGGATACATTTGAATGTCGCCGATGCAAGAAAAATCGTTGTACTTATTACCAAGCACAGACACGGTCTGCAGACGAACCCATGACCACGTTTGTCACTTGCCTGGACTGTGGAAATCGATGGAAATGCTAGTTATGCAAAAGGTGCAGGCAAAGAAAGTGGTTTGGCCTTATTGTACATCATGAGTTTGATTTCTTCCTTGATTTTATTTAAGCAATCATCTTTTTCTTTGTTGTTGATGTATTTAAAAAACTTTTCCTTGAGTATGGGATCTTGATTACTCTCTAGCCATTCTTCTAAAAGCATCTCCTTGTCCTCGTATAGTTTATCGAGTTCATCCCGCTTGTTGGCAAGGTTCCAATTTGTCCCATCGTAGATCATCAAATACTTATCTTTCATATTTGAAATATAAATGTTCATGTTTTCCGGTTTCAATGGGTTAAAATGAATACACTCAATCATATTCTTGACACAGAAGTTTACCTTCTTGATACATTTCTTGTAGTCTTCATCGGTTAAATGGGACACATCCGTGTCTCGATACGAAAGTAATGTAATATTGTTTTGGATATTGGTGGTGTTAAAGGATCCAGTGATTTCGAGTTTCCCCATTAGTTTTTCGATTTGTTTTGCTTGGCTTTGTAATTGTATCTGAAAGTCTGTTTGTTGCTGCTCCATCTGTGCATTCAACAACCGGACGAGTTCTTTCAAGTCTTCATCCTTGTTTTTTGTACAAGAATATTTGATATGTTTCGAAACCGATTGTTTATGTTTGTATTTTTGTCCACAATATTTGCATTCGTACTCATTTACGTGTGGCTTACTTTTGGCTTCATCAAGACTTACTTTAGACTTACTTTTTATCAATTTATGTTTGGTTGTTTCTAAATGTTTCATGAAATTTGCTTTTACAAAGGTTGTATAATTACAACATACGCATTTATTTTCCATATACATAAACGTGTATATTATTTTTTATACTTTTTTATAATAATCTTGTATACGGCTTTATCCATGGTGATAAACCGTTTATACTTTTGTAAAAAAATGACATGCATTTATACATTAGTATAGACTTACCAAAAAGTATAAATCGCGGGAGAGAGAATCCGATTTTTGGGTCGACCCTTTTTGAAAAAGACGTTTCTTGGAATCAGCCCTCCGAGGGCGATTATTCATCCAGGAGCATCATGGTCATAGCAGAGTAATTATGCAAGTCAATCATGGTATCTCTTAAGGTTTCATCATCTACTAAATTAATACCATTTTTTGTGATGGAAAGGGCACGTTGTATTTTATCCTCAATACGCATCAAGACACCAATGACACCAAACTTTGCAAACGCATCCCCATAATCTAAATTCTTTTTGGTAAACAATTCAAGGGCTTCTTCTTGGATCTTTTTCAATTGTTCCACGCGGTTCATTATAGAAACATGAGAAATTGATTTATATCTATTTATAATTATTCTATTTTTATTTGATACATTCTACAAAGGTCATCCATATGTGGTTTCCTTTTCTGTCTTCTCGAACGATGTCGGTATGTTTTTGAACTACATTCTTTTGAACAAAAGGTATATTCTTTATAGTCAATCAACATGGTATAGGGTTCACGTATATCGTGAATACATTCATAACAATATGTTTTTAAATATTGACGAAACCCATACTCCAAACGGATCTCTTGAAGAACGGATACTTTACGCGCGTGAACCATAGCAAGCATGTCGTGTTCGTTTCTTTGTTACAAAGTAATCCAAGTAATCAATTTTATCCTTTCGAAAGTATACCTGCATACAGGATGTACAATAAGGATAAAATCGATAATTAATAAACCACAATATAGGTTCTTCATTGTAATTGAAACAATCACAACAAATATGTAGGGACCCTTCCTTAAACTCCATCCATTCCAGCAATCCAAGATGCAACCTTATTTTTCTACCGGCCATCATAGGGTCCATACATACATGTAGAGTTTATAATTATATTCTATTTGAAAAGGTTAAAACGCATTTGGTAAATCATAAAAATCACTATTTCCATAAAATAAATAAGAAAAGATCTTCTGAGGTAGGCCAACCTTTTCACCGTTGTCTGTACCTCGAGCACTCTGGATGTTATCACTCTGTGTTAAATTAGAGAGATAGGGGAACATACAGGATACATTCTTTTGAAACTGTAACAGTTCTTTCGGCATAGTATTGTCTTTTTTCAATATCTTATTAAAGTCTTGATAATAAGATAATGTCGGAATGTCGTCTCGATGCGTCACTTTCATTTGAATTCGTAAATGATCATCTTTCGACTGTATGGTTCCTACATGAATGAGATTGGCGTTAAAGAGAATGGCATCCCCTTTCTTACACAGTAATGTTTCTACTTTATTGGTAATGTTGACATTAAAGCTATTCACATCCTTGTGACTGGTAGGGATGACTCCCAAACACTTTTCCATATCTTCTAAATAAAGTAGCAATGTATAAGATGGATATTGTTGTCCTTTGTTAAAAAAATCGCCATTGTTGTCTCGATGACAGGTATGCACACTTGACTTCTGTATGATCCATATATAATCTTGAAATTGATACTCATTCCCTAAGGTTTTCTGTAGAAGTGTAATTAAGCTTTTGTCGTGGATAAGCTGTTCTTTGGCTTCCTTGTATTGACCTTTCATACATTCTTGTTTTAATTGTTCTATCTGCTTACTCGAAAGAACCTGGGGAAAGAGGCATACACCATCCTTTATCAAATCGTATTGTCTTTTTTGTATCACATCGGTAGAAAAAAGACAATATAAAATAACATACAATATAACGAAAGTACATAAAATAGCCAGGATCCATAGTGTAGAACCTTTCTTTTTCATATAAAGGGTCGAAATATATCTTTTCCTACAAAATATAATCCTCTAAGATACTTGTCCAGAAGCGTCTCCTGCAAGCTGGTCTGCATACGCATTTCCTACCGAGTGAATGTCACTCTTTCCAGTATGAGCCTTGACGTGAAGGAAATGGACATTCGGTTTGTCTCGGTATAGACTGTAAGCTCGTTGAACCAAGATACGATTGGGTACATCTGGCCATCCTTGAGACTCGCATTTTAGTCCATAGGAGGATGCACAACGTATGGCGTATTCCGAGTCACTGACAATTGCAATAGGTATTCCTTTCAGAATATCTTCCTCAAGAATAGCGTAAACCTCGATAAGTGCAGACAATTCAGCCGTGTTGTTGGTTTGTTTTCCTTCAATCGTCTTGGATACGTTACGAGGGTCATTTAATCCGAAAAATATCCCGATACCTGCAGAAGCATTCTTTTTTCCATTGTGGATACAAGATCCATCTGTATAGACGTAATAGGCAGGTTCAAAAGGAATATCAGGTAAGATAAATGCATCGGCTTCCTCCCGTGTCTCGGTCTTTCGATACAACGCGTTTTTAAACCCTTTCACAGAGTCATTACATTCAGCCCAAGTATTAAAGATACCGACTGTTCGTCCTTTCGCTACTGCATAATAGACCATTTTATCATGTATAGTTAGATTAAGCCTTGTTCTATTTTTATAAAATTGATGTAAAAATAAAATCCAAGGATAAGTAAAAGATGCAACAGGATTGGACCACGATTGTGCTGAACAAGCCTGTCAAGCTTCCTGAGACTATAAAGCCGAAGCCTAAAGAAGATGTTCCGCTCATGGAGGTCACCGTAGAACTGAAGGTTGCCATGCAACAAGCTAGACTGGCCAAGGGTCTAAGTCAAAAGGATCTGGCAAATAAGATGTGTGTGCCGGCACAAGTGATCCATTCGTATGAAAATGGAAAGGCCATTCCAAACAATGCCTTTATTGCAAGAATGGAAACATTCCTTGGTACAAGATTGCCTCGAATCAAAAAGAAGATGGAAAAGAAATCCGAAAAGGATATCTAATATAAGTATTCTAAATCATTCACATTCCAATATTCTGCCGGACGATTGGGAATAGGACGCATCAGAATAAAGGGTAGTTTTTTTTCTTGTAATTCTTTCTCAGCAATAAGGGATACATCCATGAGCATTTTGTTTTTCAACTTCACATAGGGTTCTGCTCCTTTGTTGAGTTGTGATACACGTAATCCTATGATTTTAGCCCTCTCGTATTTTGTCAAGATTGGATACGTTTGATGATTGGGGTCCTCAATGACACCATTTGCATTTCGAGTAATCTGAGATAACTTGTACATTTCGTCAAAGGGTTTATGAATTTCTTCTGGGTGAAATCTTGCTAAATAATTGCCTCGCATTTCTTCCGTAAACTTTTCTTGATAAACAGACGGTTCGGAGAGTTCCTCTTCCGGATCACCTACAAACTCGTCCGCTTGTGCAAAGGTTTCTTCCTCCGAGGTTTCTTCAATGTCATCTTCCTCCGAATGCACCTCACTCTGGACCGAGACACTGTCTTCCTCTTCTGACCCGTAGTCACTCATTTGTATAATAGAATATAGAATAATTTTATATTCAATTTTTGGTGAGGTATACGAGAATAAAAATACGGAACAAGTTTACGGTACAAGTTTACGGTACAAGTTTACGGTACAAGTTTACGGTACAAGTTTACGGCGACCACTTTGTCTCACATACCGTGCACAAATACAGATATTTCATATTGACATCGTCAACACGCATATAAATGACGTCTTGTTTCTTTTCTTTCGTGTAGACCTCGCACTGGTCATTAGGACATTTCATCGTATAAATATGAGGAAGGGTTGGATCATGAATGGTGTATTCGTTAATCTTATTTGTTTTTTGAGTAGAGTTGCCTTCCTCTGTACGCGAAACACATAGATTGGTTAAAACCAGATTGTCCTCTTCCATTCCACAATTTTTGCAATAGTAAATGAGAGCTTCTGACTCATCCTCTTTGATTTTCATGTAATACATGTTGTCGCATACCTTACAGAAGTTCATCTTATAAAACAGGGAGATTAATTATTTATATCAATTTTTATTTATCCGTTTCAAAACGTTTCATTTGGTTACGCGTTTCCTCTTCTAATAGATTGTAATTAAGAAAACAGCTCTGATCTTGGAAGACTGTAATATCGACAAAGGTGTTTTCTTTACCTTTCAAACAATCTATGATCTTTTCGTAATGATTGATGAAATAAGAGACAATCATCGGGTGATAGGATTGAAAAGGTATGGGAAGTTGTTCCAGGCAGAGATATTTCAAGATGCAAACCTCAATGTTTTTGTATTCCAAGAGTTGATGATAGGGTTTAAAGGAGCAATGGGTACGTGCAATTCCTGGCTCATTTAAAAAAGGTTCCTCGTTTAAAATCAGAATAGAGATGGAGAGTAATACCGATCTTATCGATTGACAAGCACTCCATTTCTCACCTGACCAAGTATTCAGGATAGAGAGACACACTTTTCCCGAGACATATAGGTTCGGATTAAATCGGGTATGACCATCTCCGTTTAGAAAAAGCACTACGGGTGGTGAAAATGGATAATTGGTAGGAAACGTAAATTCAAAGAGATAAAAGCCATGTGCATAAGGAGTACCTTCTCTCCCAATAATCAGTGCATATCCTTTGAGAGCATTCGTTTCATCTGGAATATAAAAAAAAGAAGGATCTGGGTCCGATTTTATTTCCTTTATATCCAACATGATACGTTTGATGCATCTTTCCATTCATTGTATCTACAGATGTGTCTTTAATTCTAAAACGGAAACTTAAACTTAAAAATTGAGATAAAAATAATACGTCAAGGTATAAACAAAGATGGCTTGCCCAGTTGAAACGTTTCTCAAAAAACACCCGGCCGAAGATGGACACACTCATACCAAGATTGGAGACAGAAATCTTGGGATTTATGGTGGGTCATATCATATTCAACAAGATAGTATTCCACTGTTTTATGAATTGTATAAAAAACATATCTTGATGGGCGATAGACTTGGTTATTACACGGAGAAACAGATGGAGGAGGGCTCGATCCTGATTGATATTGATTTTAGATACCATGCGGACATTGAAGAGAGACAACACAAGAAAGAACATGTGGTTGACTTGGTACAATGTATTGTGGATACGATTGCTACCATCAAGCAAATGAACGAGAAGACCATTGAATGCTACGTGATGGAGAGAGAAAACGTACGCATGGAGGAAGACAAGACCAAGGACGGGATACATATTATTTTGAATTTGAAAATGGATTACACTTGCAAAGTGATTCTCAAAGAAAATATTATCAAAAATATTCCTGACTCATGGAATGAACTTCCTCTGACTAACACATGGGACGATGTCTTTGACGATGCAGTCATTCGCGGACATTCAAACTGGCAACTTTACGGTTCTCGTAAGCCTGGATGTGAACCGTATCGATTGAAGCAGATTTATGTCTGTCACAACGAGCACAACACGTGGACGATCAAAGAGAAGCTCGTGACCAATGATTGGATCCTTCAGAATTTTGAAAACCTCACCGCACGTAATTTGAACTTGGTACAGGCAGCCCTCTGTCCGGACATGCAGCAGAAATACGATGAGATTGCCAAAACGAGACAAAAGAAGACGTCCAAGTCGAGTGTAAAGCTTCTCGAACATTCCGTGTTTAGAAACAAGATGAGTTACGAGATTAACAATGCGGAAGAATTGGATGAATACCTTGAGGGATTTATGGAAACCATCACGAGTCTCGATTACAAGATCAAAGAGGCCTACAAATACGTCATGACCTTACCATCCGAGTATTGGGGAGATAACAGCTATGCGAAATGGATCCGTGTCGGATGGGCGTTGCGTCAAACGGATAACCGTCTCTTTCCAGTATGGGTGAAATTCAGTGCTCAATCTTCCTCATTTGATTATTCAAACATTCCGTCTTTGCACGACCAATGGTGTGGTTTCAATCGTTCAAATGAAGGTCTCACGCTAAGGTCCATTTTGTATTGGAGTAAGATCTCAAATCCTACACAATATTACGAAATCAGAAAGCAGACGATTAGTCACTTTATTGAACATTCGGCTACTACCAACTCGGAGTACGACTTGGCCACGGTGCTGTATCACATGTTTAAGGATGTCTTTATCTGCGTCAGCATTCACAACAAGAAATGGTACGAATTCATTGACAATCGATGGAAGGCGATTGATGATGGTCACAGTTTGCGAGCCAAGATTTCAACGGAGATGTATGAATGTTATAAGGAATTTAAAATGAATGGACCCGCTCCGTCCGCCTCCTTGGATACGACCAAGAAACCGAGTAGCGTGGCCAAGACAGCTGAAATGCTAAAGGTCACTGCAAAAAAACAGAATATCATGAAAGAAGCAATGGAAATCTTTTATGATAAAGACTTTTATGCAAAACTAAATACGAATGAATATTTATTGGGTTGTAACAATTGCGTGATTGACTTTAAGAATAAGGAACATCGTGTAGGCAGACATGACGATTACATTAGCATGAGCACTGGAATAGCGTATAAACCGATTGCAGATTATCGAAAGAGCTGCCCGGAGGTGATTAAAGAGATTGAAACCTTTATGGAACAACTCTTTCCGAATGCGAATCGCCGCCGTTACATGTGGGAACATTTGGCATCTACCCTCATGGGAAACAATCTCAACCAATCGTTTAACGTCTATATTGGAAAAGGTAAAAACGGTAAATCAAAATTGGTGGAATTGATGACCCGTGTACTAGGAGAGTACAAGTCTACCGTACCGATTTCGATGATTACACAAAAGAGAAACGGGATTGGCGGAACTTCTTCGGAGGTGTGTCAGCTGGTCGGCACGCGTTATGCCGTGATGCAAGAACCATCCAAGGGAGATGTCATCAATGAAGGTATCATGAAAGAGATTACAGGTGGCGACCCAATCCAGTGTCGTGCACTCTTCCAAGAGAGCATGGTCTTTAAGCCTCAATTTAAATTGGCCGTGTGCACGAATACATTGTTTGATATCAAAAGTAACGACGACGGTACTTGGCGTCGTATTCGAGTGGTAGATTTTGAGTCCAAGTTTACGTCGAACCCGTATAAGGATCCTGAGTTTCCTATCGAGGCTTATCCCTATCAGTATGAGCTAGATACTCAGATTGATGAGAAGTTTGATATCTGGGCACCAGTCCTCTTGAGTATGTTGGTCGAAATCACCTATGAGAAACAGGGGCATGTTACCGAATGCAAGGAAGTATCTGCATCGAGCGACAAATACAGACAGAGCCAAGACGTTACGATGGAATTCATCTCTGCGTGTATTCGGGTGCATGAATTGCCTCAGCCGATGAAACTGAAGATTACCATCATCCAAGATGCCTTTCGCAATTGGTATAGCGAGAATGGTGGCACAGGTAATCAAGCAGGTATAATCAAAGAACTCAAGGAAACTCTTATCAAAAAGTTTGGAAATTATCCCAAGGATGGATGGGCAAGGATTTCGCTAATAGAACCTTAAGACATTTTATAAATCATACGCGTCCATGGTGCTCGGTTTTGAGTCCAGAAATGCATTTTTTGGTCCATGCAATGGAGCAGGTTTCATCCACGAAGACACGGAACGATAAATCAACGAAAAGATAAACGGATACAATATAGGTAAAAGTAACAAGACCAGATAGGCAAAGGAACGTTCTTGAAACTTGAGATTACCACTTGTACCCAATAGGAGGAGAAGTACCCCAAATGCGACATAATACGTCATAGTGACATATTCATTCAAGGTGGATAAAGTCTCTTGTTCTGCCGAACGATATTCGATTTTACGATAGGTTGTTTTTGGATCCGTACCGTTCAACCACATTGACATATTTTTTTTTAAATCCGAAATGATATTTGTATTGGTCGTGTTTGTATTCGTGTTTGTATTGGTGTTTGTATTCGTGTTTGTATTGATACCGGGTACACAGCTACGATTTCCTAACTTCTCGCAATCTGTTTGTTCTTGTATTATTCGTTTATTGAAATAGGCCTCTCGTTGATCCAAGAGTGTCTTGTAGGCTTTGTAGCTATATTTTTTTACAAAGTAATTACGTTCGTCTTCTAACGCTTGTTCTGCAAACGAGTTGACAAACTCTATATTGTTTTGATAATTACGAAAAAGAACAATAGTATCATCCGTCAAGGCACGACGATCGACACGATTAAAGTCAATGGACGACTCGAGGTTCAAGTTGTATCGTTTACATTCTTTCGGTAAGATTAACGTAGAGTCTTGGATAAGTTTGTCTCTATTGTAACTATCTTTGTTTGTCCCTGCATTGTACATGGACGTAAGAAGAGTGTAGACAGGGTCTGTTTCATCTGACATATGATATATTCGGATATTTTAACTACTTAACAATACATTAGCAGTACTTTGTATCGTTGAGAACGACATCCAGATCCAGATAGCTCATGTCAACATCAGGTGGTTTTACATAAAATAAGTTAAAATTGTATTCATCAAAGTCACGACTGTCTCTCAAATAGACATCCCACAAGTCATAAAAAAGGATAATAAATCCAAAAGCAAACAATACACCCAAGTAGATGGGTCTTATCCTATCTGAAAACAAGGTTCCTATAATGGCGAGACAAAAGAAGACGACGATCTTTTGTAGGATAGTGATTTGTCTTTCATAACGTTTTTGATAGTATCTAACGATTTCATTGTGCCGTTTTAGTTCTCGTTTCTCTTTTGCAGAAAGGTCAGAAAGGTTCAAAAGTTCATCGATGTCGTCTAATCCACGCGAAACATAAATATCCTTCATGGTATTGTTAAAATCTTTCACAATGTTTCCATAGATTTCGTTCGTATGTGGATTGTTTACCTTGACTTTGTTTAATTCTTCAATAAAGACATTCAAGTCTCGAATATAAGATGGGTCACTCATTATATAAGAGTTCTATAAATAGTTGTTCATGAAATGTTTATTCACCGCATCTATTCCAATACGTTCAATACACCCAGGCTCGGGTAGCATATCCTGTTGTTTTTCATTTGAATAACTGGGACCCTTTCCAAAACGAGAAAAATCATATTCATCGAAATTGTATGAATCGCGTATCCATAAATCCCATGCATAAAACATCTGATAGACAAACAACAATGCAATTAAGGTGCCTACGATTGCAGCATACGCCGTCTCATCGAAATAAGGATTGCGTATCGTCGAGAGAAACAAAATAATCACGCAGACCACATTAAATACCATAAGCATTCTGGTTTGGACACGTAATTCTTTGTACACATAAGTATTTGCAAATATTTTACGCTGAAGTTCAGTTTGATTGTCTTCGCCCAGCTGACTCCTAATCCATTCATGATACATATCTGTTTTTTCCTTGATATGATCATTTTTAGGTTGTATAATTTTCAAAAACTTTGTTTGTGTATCCTTTAATTTAGGATCACGTTCTTTGTCCAACCGTTCATACTCGAGTTTATCCATATGTAGTTTATAGATATTTATTGTTTGCGGTTAAAAATCACATGTAATGTGCCAATCAACAAAAGGGAAGATGCTGCTCCAGTTACCCAAAATATTGTTTCTTCACGATTGCGTATATCCACCGTCTCTTCATAAATGGTTTCATAGGAATGTCTCATCTCAATCTTTCCCTTTTCTGGTAAATTCGACAGTATGTTGTAAATATCTGTCAATTGCGTTGTGATTTGTTGTTTGTCTGAATTGTATGCAGAGATAGACATTAGAATATGATATAGGATTATATTTTAAACACCAACATTCATGTCTTTCACAAGGAAATAAGTGGTGACAAATAAAACAACGAACACTCCAGACATTGTGAATATATCATGTATATTTGGATAAGAGGAATAAATTGCAAATATCATAAAGACTGAAAAAGCAAGGAATGACCATCCATAAAAATAGATGTACTGTTGATCTGTGTCATTTGGAAGAATACCTTTTTGGTCTTTACGTTCAAGCGTCGACATGGACGGTCCTAGCGTAAACAAGGCCATGCAATCTTTGTTACAGCTGATTTGACGATAGGGTATAAATTGATCTTCTTTACGTTCTTGTTGGTCTTTTTTTAATCTCAATGCTTCTTCGTTTGCTTTGACCAATTCTTCTTGGATAAAGCCCCGCATTTCTTTCGAGACACCTACAGAGGTCAACGGACCGCTATCATCTTTTTTCTCATAAAGACGTTCACAAAAGTCGTTAATCCTCATTACAATAAAAGAGTATTCTTTTTTTATCTATCCGTAACTGACTTCACCATAGTAGGCGGGTTAAATTCCTTGAGTTTCTCGTTTGCTTTGACCACGGACTCCTTGACAGTATCTCTGGTCGTTTCATACGCTTCTGTGACCTCCTTCTTTCCTACCCATAGATAATACATAAGGCCTAGTATCAAAAAAAGAAATATTTTGCAAAAGAGATAGATATAATCATAGGTATAGAGATGTTGGGTATTCATGTTCATCTCATCAGCCGTATTTTGATTGCTCAGATTGGTTTTATAGGCATCCATTAGTTTCGTAATCTCATCGGATAGAGCAGGATTAGCCATTTATATACCAATAGATTATACACATACCCTATAATACAAATTCTCAAATGAAATTTTATCGTATCGTTGAATTTTACAGACTTCACCAGGACGTAATAATAACACCTTAGCAACGGGTTCGAACCGGCTAATTTGAGGCATTTGCGAGTCACCGTATACATGGAAGGTTTCATACAGCTTCTCTTTTTCTTCTTTGGTGAGTTTGACGTGTTTCGGCACCATCTTGTGTTTCAACAAATTAAACTGTAACTGTTTGAGATGAAACACCACCACAAAATACCTATCCAATTCCCATGCATTCTTCAACAGTCGATGTACACTTTCCTCTGTATAGTCGTTTGTAATCAATACCAAGGTATCTGTGGGCTTGAGTACGGCTTCGTCGATAAAGACTTGTTGAAGAATGGAATTTACTTGAATTTTCTTTGAGTCGGTTAAATATTTCACAAGACATGTTTCCTCTTTACGTTTTACGGTCATGTCCAATTGTTGAAACTTGTTCATACTGTCAAGCTCCTCCATGCTAAAATGTTCATAATCGGAACAATCGTATCCATTTTCATTGAGATAGAAGAGCAACTGGTTGCGCGATTTGTATAATTGACTGAGGAAATGAATGTTGGTGTCCATTATACAAAACAAATATAATTTAGTTCTTAATCAATTTTTACCATAATTCGAATATTATTTTAGGGTCCTTTCAATACAATCGTTTTCACTTCTCCTTCACTCTCTGTCTTTGGTTCTGTACTAGGTTCTGAGTTTGTCTCTGAACTCACTTCTGAATTGACCTCTTCCTGTGTCTCAGGCTCTACAATAGGATTGTATTCTTCCAACTCCTCCAGTTCAGGTTCTACTTTCAATAAAGGAGGTGTTGTATCTGTCGTAACTTTTTCATCTGTCACAGGCATCTTCAACAATTGACGATAGTCTTCGGGTGTAATTCGTTTTTGTTCAAGTTCCTGTCTTGCACGAAGGATGGTTTCACGTGACTGTTTCTCAGCCAAAGGTGTATAAGTACCTGATTTTTTCAAAGACTGTACATCTCTTGTTAAGGCATCTTTCTCTTCTAAGGTAAGTTGTTCAAACAATTCACTCTTTTTCACATAGTCCTCGAATTTACCCAAAGTTTTCTTCCCATACGTGGTTAGATTTTCAATGTTGTCCGAGGTAATAAGACGCATTTGTACATTCATCGCGGTAAGTTCATGAATAAGCAACTTTAAACAATAGGGAACATCGACCATGCTAAACTCTTTTCCATATTTGGTAACGAGGGATGGAGTAAACGCATCCGTCTCTGTTTTCTCAAAAGTAAGGGGACCATCGACCATAGGACTATAGAATTGCTGTGTATCTCGATAATAAATTGCAATCGATCCGGACTGATTACAAATAGCCATTTGATAGGCATCTCCTCGTTTCATCATGGAGTCACACATAAATGCACTCATTCCATGAGACAAAATACAATCACGTTCCATGTCTCCGATTTTTAGACCTCCGTCATTGCTCCGCCCATGATTGGTTTGTCTCGTAAGTGCGACACGTGGTCCACCCGCACGGTAGTTGATTTTATCTTGTACCATGTGTTTGAGTCTCAAATAGTAAGTAGGACCGATGTAAATTTCACTCTCGATTTGTTCCCCTGTCATTCCGTTGTACAATAGGTCATTACCCGAGGAATGATAACCATATTCTTGCAGTAATCCTCCAACGACCTCATGTTTTGGTCCCTTGTTTACAAACGCAGTACAGTCTACTGCAATTCCCTTTTGCACAGCCATTTTAGAAAAGAGACATTCAATGAGATGATTGATAGTCATTCGACTAGGCATACAGTGTGGGTTGATGATAAGATCTGGTCTTATTCCTTCCTTGGTAAAAGGCATGTTTTCTTCTGGAATAAGGGTGCCAATCGTTCCCTTTTGACCACATCGACTTGAAAATTTGTCTCCGATTTCTGGACTACGTTCTTCACGGACCCGGATTTTGGCAATACGCTTGCCTTCCTCATTCTCAGTCAGATAGACCCGATCTACAATACCAGTGTGTCCTTTGCTTGAAAAAACACTGGCATCTGCAATCTTATCCGGGCTCTCTTTCTGGAATTGAATACGACCAATCATGACCATTTTATCTGTGAGTATCGTACCTACCTTGATGAGTCCGTGTTCATCAAGCTCATTGTAATTGTAGCCAGGCTTCAAGTTTGTGGTCTCGTATTTCGTCACATTAGCGATACGTTTTTCGCTGTTTCCAGCAAGGGATCCAGTCTCTTCGTAAGTCTCATACATGGTATAGTAAGTGGTATGAAAAAGACCTCTTTTGACCGCCGACTCATTGATGAGAATGGAGTCTTCGACATTGTATCCTGTATGGGTCATGATGGCCACAATGGCATTTTCTCCATAAGGAAGGGCTTCATTGTTCAGATAACGCGTGTATCTCGACTTGACAATTGGTTTCTGTCCATAATCCAAAATCACTCCCATGTTGTCAATTCGGTTCAGGTAATTCGAATTGTACAATGATATGGATTGACGACCTTGAATACAACTATAATCGTTACGAGCCAACGCACTGTTTTCTGGAAAGACAATCTGATTACCCATGATACCAAAGAGGACGGATGGGTGTATTTCCGCATGAGTATAGTCGTGTTGAGAAGGAACATGAATATTGGAGGTGACATACAATGTTTCCATCTCAGAATTGTCAAGGTATTCCAGTACCGTCTGTGAATTTGTTGTTGGTGCAACTGTAAGATCATTCTTGTTTAGAAAAGTTGATCTTTTCGTATTGACTAATCCATGTATACATTCAGACCAGTTACGACCATCTCGTCCCTTGTAACTAATGACTTTATCCTCTTTCGATCCGGTCTTCTTTTCAAAATAAAACAAGGGTCGAACGACACGTCCTTCGTCGCTGTACAAAAAGATGGACTTGTATTTCATATCAAACGCAATACTAATCATGGGATGCACCAGACCAAGTCGTCGTGCAGTGACAAATACTTCTTTGAACCGTAGGGGATCCTTCACGATGCCAATCCATGAACCATTGATGAATAATTTGGTATGTAAAAACATGTCTCTGTATTCAATCTCCTCTAAAAAGTGAATACGTACTTCTTCTTGGGTCATGTTCGTCTGGATCCACTGAAAGAGGTCTTCGTTACTAATCAAGGGTGTAAATGCACACAACACCGACATTTGTTTGTCGATACCCACACTCCCTCCGACATCGAGTGGGTCAAACAAACCGTATTGAGAACCATGCAACAAGTGAGGACCCACCAATTTATTGCTATCATCAATGTCCAGATCGACGCGTCTCAAATGGCTCATGAAAGAATGATACGTGAGACGATTAAGGGCTTGAATGACTCCGACCCTTTTGGTATGACCATGTGCACCCCAATTTCCTTTGAAGCCTTTACGAAACCCTTCTTCTATCGTACGAGGCGTAAAGAGTTCATCCGAAAAGAGGTTCAAAAACTTATAGTTCTGATCTGTGGGAAGCTCTTCATCGTCATAGGTCGCTGTATGATAGTAGAGTTCCTTGTCCACCGTTTTGTATATTTCATTGTACATTTCGGTAGTGTATTCAATAAACAAGTCTTTCATGAGTTGACCTGTCGACTGAACCCGCTTGTATTTGTAATTGTCTCGGTCTGTGGGTTTTTCTTCTTGTTGAATGAGTTTTAACAATTCAAAAACCATATATCCAATGAAACATGCCTTGGCCTTAAAGTTCATCTCTCCAATATGGGGCAACAATTGATGGACGATACATCGATAGGCCGAGTGAACCGTATGCAACTTGGTAAAGGATCCAATAAATTCAAGTGCGGTTTTTTGATGAAAGACCAGGTTCCCATCATGAATAGATGGACGTAGAAGCTCCAGGTAATCTTCGTTTCTGTCGAGATCGTGTAAAATGGTTTGACAAATTTCCTTGTCACTAGTGATACCCAACGCACGCATCAAGATGAATAGCGGAATGGGTTCACGAACATCCGGTATAAAGACTACGAATTGTTCGTTTGAATACTTACTCCCTTTCTGTACTCGGCGAATAGCAAGGGTTCGACGTGGTTTCGAAATATCTTCCGATACCGAACGAACCTCTACCGAAAAGTCATGTTTTCCATCTTTGACCAATCGTGTATAAATAATATTATTTCCAAAACTCTCTTGTGGAATAAGTACTTTCTCTTTTCCGTCGACAATAAAGTATCCTCCGTAGTCATATTTACATTCACCCATCTGAAACCGGGTCTCCACTGGCAATCCTTTCAAGATACACAGTTTGGACTGCAACATGATCGGAAACATGCCCAGAAAATAATGTGACTTGTTTAAGGGCAATGTCTTTGTGACCAGTTCACCATTCACTTCAAGTTCAATATCTACATCATAATGGATGGAGATACCGTAGGTCATGTTTCGAAGACGGGCTTCGTTCGGAAACATGTAGTGTTGATTGGACCCATCGTAAATCATGGGTTTTCCATAATAGATTTTATCCGCTTTTTTACCTCCCAAATATAGACGTGCACTGTATTTGTATTGTTTGGTTTTTTCATCCATGATACCGTAATAACGTATGGGGTTCTTGTCTTTAAAAATCTTGGGGATGCTTACATCATAAAAAGTGTCACAAGAAGTGATATGATGGTCAACTAGGGAGTTTTCTTTAAAGTATTTGTCCACAAAAGAAAACTGAAAATCCTCGTTCATCTTTTATATGATAGACGATTATTTTATATGTTTTAATTCTTGTTTAGGTATTATAGTATAGTTCATTTTAGTTGTTACGGATCATAATCATGGCTAAAAAGATGAATGTAATGAGGAACGGCAGAAGGAAGACGAACCAGGAGAGGGTGCCATATCCGTTCTTGCACATCAAATCGAGAATAAAAGTCCAGAACAAGATGTAAATACCATTGAGGATAAAGACGACGGTATTATTGCCTACATCACAGCTGTAGTCTCCAATACAGAGCTGATCGGGTGTATCCAGATTGGAAAGTCCTACTAAAACCATTCCAATGACAGAGAGAAAAAAGTAGAGAGTCGCAGGAGTGCACATATTCGTGAGGTCAAAACCTTCTTGAGTCCGGGAACGTAGTTTGGCCATATAATTAGGAACAATATTTTAATCTAGAAGTAATGGTTTAATTAGGGGCAACTGTTGACTCATCATTGGAGTATCGGGGAGCTGACCGACGAGAGTCGGGATAGGGACACTAAACATATTCATCCCAGATTGAGACAAATAACTTAAATTGGATAATATATTTCCCCATTCACTCATGGGAGCGGAACCACCTCTCATCTTCTTAGACTTTATCTTTCGCTTCTGTTTCTTTGTATTTCTTCTCGTTGTTTTTCTATTTGTCTTTAGGTAAACTCGCATAAAATAGAGATATATTTTATCTGAATATTCTACGATGGAACGAGGCCTCATGATGTTATTGCACGCACTAATGGTTGGTATTATCTTATACCTTGTAATGGTTTTTGGTCTAAATCAGGAACCTGCCGTGGCAGAAGACAGAAGTGTCTTGTTGGGAGCGGTCATACTCGTCTACATGATACTGTTTGGACATGGAATGCCTGGAACTGTGAATAAAAATATATTTTAATCATTTATAAATTAGTAAGATTAGTAACATCCAGCATAGTCTGGATAGAACTTTGCCAAACACATAAATAACTCTCCACCTTGTCTCCATCTCGAGTGGATCGGATCTCATTCTCCAGTTTATATCCTTTGCGATCGAATGCCTGGATCACATCCTGGATGTCGACATAGTTAGAGTTTAGGGATGTATCCTTTTTCATGTTCATGCCTAACAAACTACTTGCTCGTACAGGACCCTTTCCTATCAGGTAGACCTTTTCTATTGGAACAATGTACTCTCGACAAATCGCGGCCGTGATATCATATGCAGCCAAACGTCCAAGTCCAATGACTTCTCCAACCCGTCTGGAGATATCATTGAAGATTTGTTCAAGGGTCTTGTTTGCAAAGTCTCCCATTTGTATCGTTAGAAGAAAGGTAAACATTTTTGACGCATGACGACAATGGCTCAATGCCTCGGCAAATTTCACCCTTATCTCTGCGTAAATAGCCAACTCTTCTACGTTGCGGTCCATCTTTTGTTACGTATAGAATAAGTATTTTACTCTATTCAATTTTCAGGAAACTTATCTTTGTTTATAAGAAAAGTGCAACCGGAATAAAAAAAGACGCATACAGATGTATTGACATGTGAAAGATAATCCATTGTTTAGGGAATAACCAATAAGCTTTGTAAAACAATATTATACATAACAATACAGTAAGAAACAAATATTGTTGAAAATCGTTACCGTAATGTAGCATATAATAAAAACCATAAAGGATACATAGGTAAACCCATGCAATATCGATGGACTGTCGTATACCTCGGTCTACATAGTGTCTCCAATGATTGAGAGAAGTCATGCACAAAACTCCCATTAAGAAACAAAAGTCATCTTTCCCTAGTTGATACAGTACGATCGAGCTCAGTCCCATGAAAAAACTTGAGAGACAGAGCCACTTAGACATAGATAAATCAACTATTTTTATTATTGACTGATTACGTGGTGCAAAAATTGAATACTTTTTAATGAAGTAAAGCAATACAACATGTACAAGCCACATACTCAATCTATGAAACGACGAAAACGCAGGCGTCTTTCCGAGGTAGCTTATCCTGGATATAAAAAGCCTCGAATGATAGTAAGAATTACAAGACGAAGTCCAACTGAACAATTTCTTTGTTTTACGACAACCCTTGTTGTGGTGGCAGCCATAGTTGGCTTTATCTATAGTCTAACTTTTTAGAAAAAAGTTAACAAAAAGGTGTAGATTAAAAGTGTATATTGGATATTAAATGTGTACTTTGGATATTAAATGTGTACTTTGGATATTAAACGTGTATATTGATAATGTATTACTTATCAAAAAGGTGTATATTACAAATCTACACTTTTAATCTACACGTTTTTGTTAACTTTTTCCTAAAAAGTTAGAAGATATTGACATGCGTTAAGAAATGCCGCCTGCAGCACATATCCTTCATTTTCAATTCATCCAAGAGTTCGCCTTCAACTGTTTTGTGTATCGAGGTTTCATCTAGATATTGAATGTCCTCCTGTGCATCCTTCGGCACTTCTTTTGACTGTCCTTTACGCTTGATGATTTCCTGAATATAATAATTGTATTTGTCTCCAATCACTTTGCCACACGTGAAACATTTCACTGGGATCAACATTCTTATAGAAAGAGGTTATTTTTTATTTACATCAATTTTTACACACGCGATTTATCTTGGTATATACTATACATGGCAAGCAATCAAACAAAACGTAGAACTCTCAAGAATACAATGACCAATTATATCCTGAAAAAAGGGGACGTATGCTGTGAGAAAGATATTGACCGAAAAAAGGTAATCGAGGATATTTTTTCATTATACCAAGAGATTGCAGAGTTCATGTTCGAAAAAGATGAATATTTAGCCTATGTCCAAAACGATTTACTTGTCTTTATCGGTTATCGCATGGAATTGGAAGAAGGAAACAACAAGGAAGGTGTCAGATTATGGGACGGTCTTTTACGTTTGACAATGAATGACAAAAAATTGGACAAGAATAAAATCACGAGACTATTAAAAAATGTACCCCTCTACTATTTGTTGGCTTTCTTAGGTTATGCCACTTATAAAAATAGGCGTAATCAGGCGATTGCTGCATTGAACAAAAAATAAACCCTTATTTGTTTTTAAAATAATTATTAAAATAAAAAGTCAATAAACCTTGTAGCAAAGCGAAGATACACATGACTATCGCTATTTTGATAAAGTCTTCTTTACTTGGGAGTTCGAATTTGGTTTCCTTATTACTAAATCTACCAATGTTATAGTGGATCATATTCTCAAAAAGGTTGACAAATAAATATACGACAAACGAGATCACAATGATATGGAAGCTAGCCCCTGAAATAATATACATTATACTAAAATCTATATTATTATAAAAAAAGTTTTTTAATCCATCATCGGACGCTTTTCACATTGAGTCACTATGTCATAGAAGAGTGTACGCATGTCTTTCTCGTTTCCTTCAAACCACTCCTTTCCAGCTACCCTGGGAAAGAGGCCATTGAAAGCAGCAATTAGCTTTTCCTCGATTTCGACGTCGTTGTCACATTCCATGACCAGTATCATGCGTGTGCCCACCCGATATGCCCGTAGTCGAGACAAATCATTTTTGGAAGAACGTCCGATTTTGTAACGGGTGGTGCCAACCAATTCTGCAGGTTGAATAAAGTATAGTAATCCCATTCTTTTTACTGCAAGATATTCACTTTCGAATGGGTCAATTTTATTACAAATCTATTTAAATAATGTTCCCATACCATTTTACGGATGAAAGCAGTGGCGGTATTTACCGGTACGATTGAAGGCACAGTTCATTTTACAGAATGTGAACAAGGTATTGAAATAAAAGTCCATTTGAAAGGGTTTGAACCCAATACCCTACATGGGTTTCATGTGCATGAAGCAGGTGACTTGACAGACCGTTGTATGAGTATGTGTGCTCACTTTAATCCATACCAGACGCAACATGGTGGTCCGTCATCTAGAGAGAGACATGTCGGGGACCTAGGGAATGTGAAAGCCAATACTAAAGGAGAGGTTCATACCACATTCTACGATGACTGCATACGATTACGAGGAACCAAATGCAATATCATAGGCCGAGGCCTGATACTTCACGAGGACGAAGATGACTTGGGTATAGGAGATGAAGAAAGTCTACGCACAGGAAATGCTGGAAAACGTATTGCATGTGCTGTCATTGGATACGCAAAAGATAATTTTAAGGTTAAGGATTAATATTTCCTCACTCTATATGAACTCCAACAAGAGAATTACATTGAAGAAACGAATGTTGAATTATTACAAAAACAAACCGGTACCTGATATTTGCTGTGAAAAGGATTATAAACGCGAGGTATTGATCGGTCAGATTTTTACCTTGTATATTGCACTTGAAAAAATGATGAATACCGTGGGAGATGAGCTTGGATACCTTGACAGTTTGTACAATGACTTGTTTTTCTTTTTAAGCCCAGAAAACATGAGGGAGGAAGACAAGGAGAGTGAGACCATATCGAAAATATTGACAAAGCACATGATCAAAGAAGACAAGGTAAGTAAAAACGGTATTATTTTTGTTTTGACCAATGTTCCTCTCTATTATCTACTCGCCTTCTTGGGTCGCACCTATTCGACTTACAAGAAAATGAAGGACATGTTGGAGGAGTACGACAAAACAGATGAGTTTAAGCGTTAAGATATGTAAATAAAAACGAGGCAAACAGTCATACCCGTGATCACGATCGAAGATGACATTAGGATGATTTTCGTCCACTCCGAATCATTGAATACGATAACAGAGTATTCTCTATCGTTTCCTGTTTGTTCCGTAATCGTCGAAACCACATCATTACTTTCCATATCTGACTCTGGTACCATTATAATAAATGTATATAAATAGATAATATCACGTTATAAAAGGATGAAACTTTTATTGTATCTCTTAATGATTGAACCGATTTCAGCATTCAAACCTAACCTCTGCATAAACTGTAAATTCTTTAAAAAGGATATATTCTCTCAACCAAAATATGGGAAATGTACACTTGCACCAATTGTACTAGAAGATGACAATTATGAGGTGACAGGTATTGTCGATACTGAGAAAGTAGAACATCAATTCTGTTCTATCGTACGTAGACATGGTGAATGTGGAAAAGAAGGTAGACTGTTTGAACCGAAAGAATAGGTTCTCCTAACAAGATGGTGGTTCGTAATGTCCTTTATTACAAAAGGTATCAATATTTTAAAAAATTGACCTGAGACAAAGTGTATTCAAGTATTTAAAATGACTTATTACACTGGAGACATAAATGGTGAATTTGTATGGGAATATCAAGAAGAAGGTCATGTCTTTCGACATATACAAGACCCATTCTTCTTGAAGAATTTTGGAGGTGTTCTAGAAGAGAATTGCGAGTGGGAAGGGTGTCATTGTTACGTGCAAGATAACAATCATCCATATTGTATGCAGTGCTATGATTCGGCACAAGATCACAAAGCTTCTGTTAATTCAAATGACCTAAAAATGCGTGATCCTTCGTATGATATGCGTATCAATCGAGATACATTTGAGGAGCAGGTGCGTCCATGGTTGGAAAAATATGGTCCAATCGCTCGTCAAGATATCAAATACCTTACGTTTAAAATACTTCACGGCAGTGTTCATTTCGATGAGTGGGAATGTGGAATTGATAGTGTTAATTTCAACATTGTGCAAGAGTACTGTGTATTAAAACAGATTGAATACTATTTCGATTATATGGAAAGTCAACTTTGCTGGTTTCATATCTTTAACTAATACCTAATCTTTCATCAAGACAATCGAATAGGATCCATCTATATTTTTACGCTTCTCATAGACAAGATGTAGAGCATGAATGTTTTTATGACATGTTTCGCAAATACTCACGAGATTGGATGGGTGGTTCTTGTCCATGGATCCGATGTAGTCATGCACTGCATCTTTTTGATATTGTAAGTGATGTGTTTCAGTTCCCATTTCTTTCTTACAAAACTCACACATGGTAACGATTTTGTCTCGGTTATATCTGGATGGACGCATTGTCAAGATGGACGTGTGCTGGCTCACTCGATTTCTTAAAGCATAAGCTCTTTCAAGGAAAGCATCCGGCAACTGTAATGATTTACACACTTCTAATCCATAGACACTCTCACCTGCACCTTCTTGTAATACACGTCCATAAAACAATTTTTGAAGTTCTGGATTGTAGCGTACGGTTAGGTGCATGAGACAAAGGTTAGGCATTTCTTGTATTTCCTTAAAGTGTTGTATGGCATGAAAGTGTGTAGCAAAAATAAAACTACTTTTCATAGCATACAAGTGTTCAATACCTGCCATGAAGATACTGAGAGCTGAGTCATTCTCTGTACCAGAACAAAGCTCATCACCTAGGACAAGTGATTTAGAGTTACTCTTCTGTAGAATGACACGCAATTCGCTCATTTCCACTGCAAATGTGGATAATCCTTTAAACATGTTGTCGTTTCCGATGATACGAGTAAACAAATATTCATATGGAGAATAGACAAATTCATCACAGGGTACATAAAGACCCGCTTGTGCCATGATGATACAAATTCCAATCGATTTAATCAAACTTGTTTTACCCACAGCGTTGGTTCCAAAGAGTAATATGCTTTTCGGTCCAAGTTCGACATCATTGGGTACATAGGCTTCTTGTTTTTCCAAATGTTCAATGAGAACATGTCTCATTTTCTTTGCACGTAAAAAGGATGTTTCCTGTTTTTCTAGAACAGGTTTGCAATAATGATATTTTGTCGCAATCTCACTTTTGGTATGATAGACGTCCATCTTTTGAATACATGCAATCAGAGCATGGTAAGAAATGTCCATTTGTGAATGAATATTTTTGTAAACACGTGTTAATTGCTGTAGAAACTCGTATTCTGTTTTGATCATCATATGAGTTAGAGAAGAGAGCTCATCCGAGACAAGTTCGTATTTTTGTCCATTGTGTTCGCGAAAAGTCAACTTGTCCAGTGAAAAAGGAAAGGTCTCTTCTTTCTTGGAATAGTCAGAAAAGAAGGTGAGGGAAACTGATTTATTGAGTGCTTTTTCTATCACGGCTTTTCGACGCTTGGTAATGAGTAGACAAGACCCAGATTTGTCCGTTTCATGCAAGGCAAACGCTTGTTCGCATTTTGTATCTTTGAACTGATAAAGATGATTTAAATAGGTCTGAATAGACTTGAATTTAAGACGACTTTCGAGCTTGTCTTTGGTGGCCTGATCCAGAACCTGGTCTACCCCTCGGCGTATGAGGGTATCGCATGTATCATCGAGTACGTGTTTATGAAAAGTCTGTTCCATCTCAAAAAAAGAGGTCAATGTATCTTTTACTTGTTTTATTTCTTGAAAGGTTTCTGTCTTGTTGCAGAATGTAGACCATACTTCGTCTTTAGGCCAATGTTCCTCGATCAACAGGCAAGTGGAATACAATTGAGAATAGTCATGAGGTGTTGCCTTGGTTAACACGATTTTACGATAAATCTTCTCTATATCACATAATCGGGTCAGCATGGCAGACCATGCATATCCTTGCTTGCAACAATGTTCGGTCATCTCATAGGATTGTTGTAATTTCACTGGGTCTAAGGATGGATGGAATAGCATACGATCAAATTCACGTTTCCCAATACGGGTTCGACATGTATTCAAAAAACGAGACACGCTTGAATAGTCTCCTTTGTATTCTGTGTCAATGATGTTGAGTTGTTTCAGTGAATGATTGGCTAGGACCAGTGTACTTGGGGTTTCTAGTTCAGGCTCGGAAATATGCCTCGTCAATGCCGGGTTATGTACATGTATGTATTCCAATAGAAAACAAAGAGATTGAAATGCAATGGCCTTTTCGAATAAAAGGTCTTCGATCAAGTGTCGAGACAAGGATGGATAAAACTTTTCCACAATCAGGGATTGATAACTCTGGCTTTCACATTTGGATGCCTGCTGGCTCCATTCATCCTTTGTATTCAGGGAGATTTGCACCACCTTTCGCGTTCCTTTAGATAAATACTGTACAATGGTTTCAATCTCTTGGTCCATGTTGTGTACAATGACCATTTCACTTGGATGATAGACGGATAAGAAACGCTCCACCGAGTCATAGGTGGTTGGGTTCTGATAATACAATTCTTGATATTCATAGACATGAACCTTTCCTGTATAAATATCCATGGTAGAAATGCCAAACAAGAGAGTAGAGGGCGTTCTCTTGGTTTTATGTATCCATATACAACATGTATAGTTCGATAGACGAACGTCTTCCTCTAAAAAATAGGTCCCCGGACTGTATACAGCCTGTTCGCGTCGTCGAATAACGCCTCCTACTTCTTCTTGGACATGTACTACCGTCGTGTAGTTTGCCTCATTGAGTTTCATCGTATATTTGTCTAGTAAATAATCCCGAAACCCTGCCATGTAGTGTTCACCTTTGGCTGCAATTTTCAAGTCACCTATTCTCGAAAATTCTTGGATGTAATGATCTTCTGTTTTTGCATACACTTCAAAAAAACTACCTACTTGCATCAAAAGAAACGTACGGGGGCCATATTTCTTTTGATACTCTGAGAGTTGCTGATAATAGGATTGAATGAGTGCCATTATACATAGGGTATAATCTTTTTTTTATATTCAAATACAATATACTATGTCTGGCGAAGATGAACAACATCGTAATGTGGTCTTGTTTGTATTCTTTGCATCTTATCTATATTTCTATTATGTGCAATCCAAGATAGACCTACAAAAAGATTGGGCAAATCGCAAATGCAACCCGCTGAACATGTTTATCGGCTCTCTCTATATGCCCAATGATGACTCTACCAAGAATTTTGGTACATGTGTCTCTCAATATACAACCGAGATGATAGACTCACAGATGACGAATATTTCAAATACCACCATGGGGCAAATGACAAGCTCTATCAATAGTTTGAACAGGAACGTGGATTTATTGAACAAAAATGTAAATAATACAAGTTCAAACTTGAACCAAAGATACGATAAGACCAACGCGAGTATTCGGAAATTGAATGCCACCTATGGAACAGAGACCGAGGCCAAGACTGAATTGAATGGAAAGATTACGACCTTTACAGGTGAAATGTTGAATATTTTTAACCATATTAAGGATTATGTAAAAAAATAATCGGTTGATAATCTCTATAAAATAGTGTTGTATTACAATATGTCAGAGGATATCAAAAATATTAATCAATTGTTTGCCTCTAAAAATAGTGAAAAGGGTGCTGACATGAGCGGGGTGATTGTCCTCTTTGTCGTATGTTGTCTCATTCTCTTGGTATATTTTAAGATGACCCAGAGCCAATTGTGGCTGGATTGGGACAATGAAAAATGTCACCCAACTCTTTTGTTTTTCAATGGACTAATCAATCCAAACGTAGATGAAACTGCATTTCAAAGTATACAGACCAATTTTATTCAATGTTTGAGACCTTACACCAATGTATTACAGTCAGAAAAATACAAGACATTGAACAAATCCATGGATACACTCGTAAGTATCAATCGAAACATGGAAGAAAGTTATGTACCCTTTTCGGAGAAGGTTGAAAGGATACGCAACGAATTAGAAAATAAGAATACTGTATTGGATGTAAGCTTTCAGGTGATTGAAAATATATCTGCCCGCCAAAAAGAAGAATTTGAACTCACCTTCAAATATGTCACCATGAATGTAAAGAGGTTGTTTGTCATATTAGACCGTATTACTACCTACATGAAGGATATGTTAGTCTACAAGGTGTCCACCAATGTAGACGAGCGTTTCATGAATACACTAGTTGAAGGTGCACCTCTTGGAATAGACAAGTTTCAAGAATATATCAATGACCGATATAAAAAAACATATGAAAATAAATATTCGAAGTCGTTTGATAAGATGCGTGAAATACGCCTTCGTGATGGGTTTGATATAAATACGACAGATTTTAGTCAGCCCATCAACCTTGCAGACCTGGCTATTCATGATTATGACGAGATGATACGCCTCATACAAAACTTTGAGGCACAAAATCAAGAACTCTTTGAAAAGACCAATCAATATTGTGCTGAATTGAAAAAACACAAATACGGTTGTAAAATTATTTTACCTACCTGGAAAGATTAAAGTTCTATACTATATGCATAACTATTTCATGATAGTTGTAATCCTTTGTCTCCTGTTTACCTTTACGTTCAAAGAACCGTTTGTCATTGAAGATGTTGTGAATAATTATCCAAATTGCTCTATCGACTTACTTTACCAGGCAAAATTTTCACCGGGTTGTTGCCCCTCTTTTTATACATCATCAAGCGGGTGTTTATGTAAATCTGGTTATATCCATCCAATGATCATGAGCCGTGGCGGAAATCGTATGACGGTGCCTGTATTTCATGAATAAAAAGATGGATACGTGGGTTTAGGTGGCTTGTCTATCCATGCCTCCAATTGTTCCACATTACATTTAAAGTCCTTCCCCGACAATCTCAATAAATTAATACGACTGAATATCTTCTCCAATTGACGCTTTAATTGTCTCACCCCTTCTTCTTTGATATGCCTGAGAATAAGGTCGGTATAGGCTTCTTTCCATTCCAGGTCTTCTAGATGATACTCTCGTTTTAGGTCTGGGATAAGAAAATCGCGTGCAATGATTTTCTTTTCCGCATCCTGATATCCTTTCACTTCGATGGTGTACATGCGGTCTTTTAAAATAGGATTGACGAGACTTTCATCGTTATAACTAAAGACAAAAAGACATTTACTCATGTCTAGGTCAATCTCGCTAAAATACTTATCATGAAATTGTGTGTTTTGGGTTGTGTCAGTAAGATGCGTGAGAACACCTACAATTTCATTTCCTTTTTCGCTTTGGCTCACCTTGTCTAATTCATCAAAATAAATAATAGGATTACTTGTTTTTTGCTGGATAAGGATATCGACAATCTTTCCATAGGTACTGCCTTCGTATGTATACGAGTGACCCGTGAGGAAACTACCATCACTTGCACCTCCCAATGCAATCAATGCAAAAGGACGTTTCAGAATATGTGTCAGTGCCTTTTTAATCAGTGTCGTCTTTCCGGTTCCCATAGGTCCTTTCAAGGCAATAGCCGTGCCCATCGAGTCAGGATTGACCATCCATTTACCGATCAACTCTAGAAACTGGTCTTTGGCGTGTTCCATACCATAGGTCGATTTGTTTAAAATATCTCTACATTCGGTAAGATAGTTGGCACAGGCGGATTGATTATGGGTGTTGTAGACAACAGGTAATTGTGAACATGCATGAAAAGGTATCTGTAAAAATGCATTCACCCATTCTTCTAGTTTTGATGTATTCTGTTCTTGCATATGTAACATTTTTTTCAAAACAATACTCTTGTATTCTTCAGGAATATCGGTTTCTAACAAACGTATCAATTTTGGTTTGGGGTCAAAAGTATGGTCACATAACAAGGTCATTTGACCCAAAAGATACGTTTGTTCGGATTTAGTCAGTTTCTTAAAATAATGGATGTCTTCTTTTTCATTCATGCGTGTGATTAAGGCTTCAAATAATTTACTATTATCGTCAGGCTGCTTTCTTTTCGGCATCTAGTTACTTTATGAAAACATTATTATATAAAAATTGAATGAATATAAAAATATAAGGAATACATAAAGAGATGAGTGCCGTACAGAAACACCCGGCAAAAATTATTGGAATTCAGTTCAGTCTTTTGAGCCCAGAGGAAATCGAAAGAAACTCCGTTGCCGAAATTACAAACAAAGAAACCTACAATGGCATTAAACCCAAGATTGGAGGATTGTTTGACCCGCGAATGGGTGTGCTCGAGCCAGGGTTAGTCTGTCCAACCGATGGTGAAACCTACATGAATTGCCCCGGATATTTTGGACACATTAAGCTTGCGCGACCCATGTTCTACATTCAATATTTAGAAGAAATTACCAAAATTTTGAAGTGCGTCTGTATCAAATGCAGTCGTCTGTTGATTGATAAAAATGCGCATCGTAACTTGATTGAATACAAACCATCGGATCGATGGCATCAAGTCTTTACTCTTGCTAGTAAGGTGAAACGGTGTGGAGGTGATACAGATGACGGATGTGAATGCAAACAGCCGACCCATATCAAGAAGGATGGTTTTGCGACGCTGATTGCTGACTGGAATGATGACAAGGACCAAGCAGAAGGGATTACTCTGAAACTCGTCCCTGAGACAGTGTTGAAGATCTTTAAAAAGATATCAAATGAAGACATTGATTTCATGGGGTTTTCCAGTAAATGGAGCAGACCCGAGTGGATGATTTGTCAGGTCTTTGCAGTTCCACCTCCGAGTATTCGTCCGTCGGTAAAGCACGATGCCCAGCAGCGGTCTGAGGATGATCTCACGCATATCATCATCAATATTATCAAGTATAACAATCTGTTAAAGGACCAGATTACCAAGAATGCTTCGTTGAAACAGATTGAAGATTGGTCTACGGTACTTCAATATTACCTATCCACAATTGTGGACAATAACATTTCAGGTACGGATCCAGTTCGTCAGCGATCTGGACGTGCGTTAAAATCCATTTCAGAGCGACACAAGGGTAAGACAGGACGAGTACGAGGTAACTTGATGGGAAAGCGTGTTGATTACAGTGCTCGTTCCGTGATTACGCCTGACCCAGAGTTGTCTATCATGGACCTGGGCGTTCCACTGAAGATTGCGATGAATTTGACCAAACCGGTCTTTGTGACGGAAAGAAACAAAGAATTCTTAATGTATCTCGTGAAAAACGGTCCAGACGTGTACCCTGGTGCGAAAATCCTAGAACTGTCCAATGGAGAGAATATTTCCCTACGTTATCATGACCGAGACAACATTCAGCTTCAACTCGGAGATACGGTACATCGACACATGATGAATGGAGATTATGTTTTGTTTAATCGTCAGCCCACCTTGCACCGAATGTCCATGATGGCACATCGCGTAAAGATTATGAAAAAGGGTGATACCTTTCGAATGAACGTGGCCGATACGATGCCCTACAATGCAGACTTTGACGGTGATGAAATGAACATGCATATGCCACAGAATGACGAGGCCGAGATGGAACTCAAGCACTTGGCTGCAATTAAATATCAAATTATCAGTCCTGCACTAAACAAGAGTATCATCGGTATCTTTCAAGACTCATTGCTAGGTAGTTATCTGTTTACCCGAGAAAACATTCGTATTCCTCGAAAACATGCGATGAACCTTTTGGCAAAGAGTGGTAAGTTTGACCCTTTGTTCTTCGCAGACAACAAGGAAGAGTATACAAGTCATGAACTCATAAGCAGTCTATTGCCTCAGTTCACTCTGCATTACAAGAGTGCCATGTTTAAAGAGGGACGAGATGACTCAAAGACAAGCAACTATGTGGTTGAGATTATCAACGGAAAAATGTTACGCGGACAGTTTGAAAAAGACAGTCTGTGTGGCGGTGGACGCGGTCTTATCCAGCGACTACATCGGGACTTTTCAGAGGATGAGTCACAAGGATTTATTGATAACTTGCAGTCAGTCATTACAGAATACATGAAAACAACCGGCTTCAGTGTAGGGATGAGTGACTTGATTTCCAATGAAGAAACCAATACGTTGATTAGTGAAGTCATCATGAAGCAGAAGAAAGAGGTGTCTACCCTTATTTCACAAGCTCACTTGGGTATTCTGGAAAACAAGACGGGTCGACCCAACAGTGATTACTTTGAGAACGAGGTCAATAACATTTTGAACAAGGCCAGTTCTGAGTCGGGTAAAATTGCAATTGATCGATTGAACAAAGAGAACCGATTTGTCAATATTGTCAAGTCGGGTTCAAAAGGTAGCGTGTTGAATATTTCACAAATGATTTCTTGCCTCGGACAGCAAAACGTAGATAGCAAGCGTATCCCATACAGTTATCCAAATCGTACTCTTCCACATTTCAAACAGTTCGATGACTCTCCAGTCGCACGAGGCTTCGTGGAGAGTTCCTTTATCCAAGGTCTTACACCGGAAGAACTCTTCTTCCATGCAATGGGTGGTCGTGTGGGTCTAATTGATACAGCGGTCAAAACCAGTCAGACCGGATACATTCAGCGTCGTCTTATTAAAGGGATGGAAGATATTGTAATTTGTTATGACCGAAGTGTGAGAAATAACAAACAGAAGATCATTCAGTTTAATTATGGAGGTACCAATTTTGACACTACACAGATTGAGACGTCCAAGTTTGAATTGATTGGAAAGACCCAACAAGAGATTTACGACCTATATCGGTATGCATACGATGCGAAAGAATGGAAGCCCTACAATGCCATCTTTGATAAATCCTCGTTGAAGAGATACAAGGACCAAATCCAGGAACTCAAGGCCAGGGTCAAGTCAGAAATACATGAACAGATTGAAACGCGAAATCGTTTTATTCGTCTTGTGGCAGAAAATGAAGGGTCTTATCAGACCTTGTATCTACCCATGTCATTTCCTTCACTTATTCTAAACTTGAAACATCAGTTTCATACACAATCTACTCAGACAGACCTCACTCCGTTGGAATGTTACCAAATGTTGGACCATTATTACAAGAATTTCTTGGAAGCAGTCTATCATCCATGCACCATGTTCCAGCGTGCGTTTTACTATTATCTTAATCCTGCGACGTTGCTACTCCAGCACAGATTTACGAAAGAAACGCTTATCTTCTTACTTGAAAAGATTATGTTTGTCTACAAAAAGGCTACGGTCAATCCAGGTGAAATGGTAGGGCTCATTTCGGCACAATCCATTGGTGAACCAACCACCCAGATGAATTTGAATACCTTTCACTTTGCGGGTATTTCAACCAAATCGAACGTCACCCGTGGAGTGCCTCGTATGGAAGAGATTTTGGCTCTTACGACAAACATGAAAAACCCATCTATGACGATTTACCTCAACGAGGAAGACGAAACGGACAAAGACAAGGCGTTTGATATGATCTCGAAGGTGGAGAATACAAAGTTTAAGAATTTCGTACTGAGTTCAGAGATTTACTATGACCCCGACGACATGGCGACCCTCGTGGAGAAAGACCTGGAACTCATGAAGCGTTACAAAGAGTTTAGCGAAATTTTGGAAGATTGCTTGGACAAGGAAGATACCACGCCTAGCCGTTGGATCTTGCGTCTTGCCCTGAACAAGACTGCGATGATTGACTCCAATTTGACCTTGGACGAAATCCACTTTGCTCTGAAAAGTATTTACAATGAAGGTATTCGTTGCTTTTACAGTGATCTGGATGATCATGATGTGGTGTTTCGAATTCGGTTGATGAGCGTGAACAACAAGAAGGCAAAACCAGTGAGCTTGGACCAAGGAGACCAGATTTATCTCTTGAAGAGTTTTCAACATAATCTTCTCAATAACGTTGTATTGCGAGGTGTACCTGACCTGGATAAAGTCAATCTTATTCAGATGCAGGGATACATGAAATACAACGAAGAGACCGGAGACTTTGAAAGGAAAGACATTTATGCACTGGATACGTTAGGCACAAACCTCTTGGATGTCTTGGCTCTGGACATTATCGATCCTACTCGAACCATTACCAATAATATTATGGAGACCTATGAAGTACTCGGGATTGAGGCTGCACGTAAATGTTTGTTTAATGAAATCATGGATGTGTTGTGTTTCGATGGAGGATATGTAAACCACCATCATCTTGCCTTGTTGTGTGACCGCATGACAAGTAATGAAAAGATGGTCTCTATCTTCCGACACGGAATAAACAACGATGATATTGGACCCATTGCAAAAGCATCGTTTGAAGAAACTACGGAGATGTTCTTGAAGGCCGCGAGACATGGTGAATTGGATGAGATGCGTGGAGTCTCGGCCAATGTCATGTGCGGTCAGGCTGGATACTATGGAACCGCCTCCTTCTCAGTATACCTGAATATGTTTGAAGTACAGAGAGATGCAAAAGAAAGCGTCTATCAATCCGCCGAAAAGGATATCTTTGAAGAATTGAAAGAGAAACGAGATGAACCCTGTTCACTCAAGAACCTAAAGATACGACATACCCTTCCTACAGAAGAGAGTCAAGAGGTCGACAATCAATACGACATGGACTTTTAAAATCCGTTAATAAAGATTAAACTTTAAAGATTAATTATTGTTATTTTTATTATCACTATGGTGATTTAAATTTAACTCAAATGCAAAGTCATCGATTTCTTTCGGGTATTTCAACCCCTTTTCGAGGGCTTGTCGATAGGACCAATAGGGCAAAGGCTCTATCATCCATTTCTCATGAAAGATGCCTGACCCATCAAAATCAAATAATCTATAATTGTTATTTTTATCAATGCCTAGATTATCTGACTTCCAATCGATGTAAAATATTCCTATTCCTTGCAAGTGGTCCTTGGCTGCATTTGCCGCAATCGATACGGACATCTTGTCGTAGTCCAATATATCATTGACAGGTGTTAGTAATTCCATATCGATAAATGTTTCTGTAATACGATATACCTTTACAATATTCGGGTGAGGATTTACCTGAAGGATTTGATAGATCTGATATTCGACCTTTCCAATATACTTTCTAAAAAAAGGTAACCCGTTAAAGGTCTCATTCAATACGCTTATTTCGGTTCCATCATATTGCAAAGAAACCTCGTCCGAAGTCTTCATGATAAGTTAATACTTGAATGTTCAATTCATTTTAATTATTACAAAATCTATATGGTGGATCTTAAGTAATTTAATACTGTCATTGATCCGTCTTTGATATTCGCTTGAAATTCTTCACTTATATCTTGATCATAAATCTTGTAGGTTTCTTTGTGGTAAATAAAGAGGAAAAACGTATCGGTATCGGTAAGCTTGACAAAATAACTATAGTCTTGCTGGTGACCTAGACGTCGTACGCACTTTATGGATCCCTTGGAATGTAGTAAAACCGTAACAGGTAGTTCCTCGTCAAAAAGGAGGAGACATAAATCTACTTGGGTAATCGGATATTCTTCACTTTGTATCATGGTCTCCATAGATATGGTTTTATTATGAAAGGCTGCAGGTTTCTCTGATTTCCATTTTTTATAAAGAAACTGATAAAAGGTTTCATATTTTCGATAAGTTGTTACCAATTTTTCTTTCACCTCTTCTATGGTGATATGACGATACTTGTCTGGATTATAGTCTCGATAAATCTGTAACAACAACATCCCATTGCATGAGATGGGAGTATTCATAAAACGAAGCGTCTTTGTTCCTTTGGGGAAATAGTTTATCCATTTTTGGGTAAGGTACACCACTTTCATGCATTCTTTAAATTCAGTTTCAACCCCTTTCAGTTGTATGTCAGGCTTAGCTAGAGGAACAGGCTTAGCTAGAGGAACAGGTTTAGCCATAGGAACAGGCTTAGCCATAGGAACAGGCTTAGCTAGAGGAACGGGTTCAGTCATGGGTGGTTCATCTATAGTTGTTTCTTTCTCTAGATCCGTTTCAGGTTCCTCTATCTTTGTCTCTGATGCTTGAACCGGTTCGACATATGGGTTTACTGGTTCGGGGTTGACCACACTCTTCTCCGGTTTACTTGACTGATACAATGCATTCTCTGTATCAATACCTTCTTCCGAGTCATCTGTAAGATTTGCATTTTCTTCTGTATCACTATCATACACCTCTTCGGTCTCTAAAAAGACAGACGGTTCATTTATTTCTTCCACCTCTTCGTAGGGCTCCAACAACTCCAATACTTTACGAGGTTGTACATCCTCAAATGCACGATGAGTGATGGATTTTATTTTTTTTATTTTAGGATTTTCATCTAGATAAGAGAGTAGATTATTCTCGAGTAGTAAGATTTCATGACTGCTTAAATTATACAAGTCAGAGTAATAAAGGGTGCTATGTATTTCTGTAAATAAGCTTTTTTGCAAAGTTCTGTTTTCAATCATGTCATCAATGAGCCGATTGACATACCGTTCGTAGTTGTCAGACTGATCGAATAGATTGAATTTGGGGATGAGCAACTTCCCGTCCGATGTCGGTGTTTCAAATTCACAATAAGGCTGGGTAGGGTCTTTGCATAGATTAATGTCGGATAATTCGTCCAACACTTTCTCTTGGTAGATGACAAATTCAAATTTCTTTGAAAAAATGGGTTTTAACACCTGATAGATATCTTCGTTTTTCTTTTCATATTCATCTTTCGAATGAATAATGCTTTCAAGAACATTTCGAGTAGAATAAAAAGACGTATCATGTATTGCCATTTTGAGTGTATTGAAAAAAGCACGATAAAAGGCCTGTTCTAATTTAAGATAATGGATAAGTTTGTGTTTAAAGGGTTGCTGAGGGTGTTTGCTAATATAGACGTCGTAATCCAGATAGCTGTGGTCATGTAGTACATGCAACTCATCTGTCATCTTGTTTTCCTCGGGTTTTACTAGAGGGACAAACTGATTTGTCTCAGTCAGAATACCTACTACCAATTCGTCTTCCACGATACGATGCGTGGGCTTGCATGGTATCTTTTGTTTACTGTCTTTGTACAATCGGTTCAAGAGAGACAAGGTTGTCCGGTAATCATGACCTTTCGCTGTTGTAAGCATTTCATAGGGTAATGAGATTGGACTTGGGCTACAGGGTACGATAAAGATGAACTTTTTGTATTCGAGTTGCAATGCCACCATACGTGCATCTACGTTAATTAATCCTTTTCGAACTTTGTAAGGAAGTCCTTTAAGAAGAGAGATGATTTGATCTGCACTAAGATTGTCCTTGTATTGATATTTGTTTTTTTGAGGAATACATTTCCCCATGTTCTTTGAAATCAGAGACAAAATATGTTTCAGTGTAGGGGTAAGATGTCCGGGTTCTAACAATTTTGTTTGGGTAAACATGCCTTCCTTTTCTGTGTAGAGATAGATGGGTTCATATAAATCACCTCGCTTATAGACAATAGCTGTTGGAAGGTTTACGTCAAATGCATAAATGGAATGAAGTGTGGTCGGACATAAAATACTTATATTATGAGTGGCATCTTCGATATCTTCTTGAAGGATGACCATATTGATACGGGTTTTGGTGAGGAGACCTGCACAAAGAATGTCCCAAAAATAGACATAATCGATGGGTTCGTCGCTTTGAATATACCGGATAAAGTTCTCGTATCCATTGACGATTTTCTTTAGAGCCATGGGATTATCTATCATTGTCTTGTACAAGGTTGTATCCTTGTAAGGTTCTATGTCTTGGTCTTCATACTTGAGAGAAGAGAATGTATGGGCAAGATTGCCTTGATGCAAGGTCTGTAAGACATCCAGATTTAGAACAGCTACCATTTCCTTTTTAAATGTTTCAATCGATACTTCATTTTTATGCAAGAGGAAAGAGACTGCATGTAGAAAGGATTGGTTCTTGTTGTTTTCTATTCCCCTACGCAATAAACAAGGATAATTCGTTTTTAGTTTACGTTTCTGTAAATTGCTGTAATAGTCAGCATAGTTTGTGTGAAAAAACCGCTCAAGAATGGGCGTTAAGTGTCCACGTCGCCCGTTTTCAAGAGGAAATTTGTCTCCGTTTTGGATGTATTGTACTGTGCTCTGAGCGACTTCTTTCTTGATGGTCTTTCCACCCACGGCTTCTTCGGTACGCTTGTCAATTTCATCCTTTTTCTTACTTCCAGAACGTGTAGTAAAACAGCATGGTAAATAGTAGTCATCAGGAGATTTACCTTTTAACATGCCTACACGTGTCATAAAGGTCTTTTCGTCTCCTGGAACAGACAAATCAATGATATATTTGGACTGTATATCTACGTGTTTTAGTCGGTCGGGAATATCCTTTGGAATGAGTTTTGATTTGTCGAGCTTATCCGGATGAACCGGTAGATTGTGTTTTAAATCCCAGTAACGTGGACAAATATAATAATAAGGATTTTCAGGATCTGTACCATATTTCAGAACATTGTCATAGGTGTTCGGTGCAACTGCATCGATCCTCTGCTTTTCTTTTTCTGTCAAAATAACGGGTTGTCGCTTTGCAGACCATAAACACATTCGACTGTATTGACTGTGTACTCCATCCGTAGATCTGTGAAACAAGACGGGTTCACGCTGTTGTAATTTTTTCAGAAAGGGGTTCATGGGTGTAAAACGAACCTTTGTTAGGTCGTCGTCTTCTTCTTCCACTTTCACGTAATGAACATTGTTAAAACGTCCATGTAGTCGATAGTCTTTGTCATAAATATACAGAATGCTTTGGTCATCCATCTTGTTTTTCCATCCATACGCTACAGTGGAATAAACCTTTTTCAGGAGTGTCATTGAGGGATGGTTCGTCCACGGTTCAACTGGATTGAATGCAGTCCATACTTTATTGTAATTTCCGGCCTTATCATAGACGGATACCTCGGATAAAGTCTGTAGGAAAGGAAACTTAGCAATTTGATCAGGAGTAAGAGTTGCTACAAACCCTTTACAAGAGGTATCTTGTTTTTGGACAAGTGCACAACCGGTTGCATGGAATGCTCTAAAATATTGTTTTAATTCAGCTGGATACAAGTTTGGCGTAAGACCAAGTGTTTGGGCAATTTCAAATGGATAATGGTCGTCATAAATAAAAATATCCTTTTCGTTGGTACCTCCCATTTGTCTTTTAACGTCCTCTTCATTCGGTTCCGGTGCATTCAGGTCGACTTCTTCATTCGGTTCCGGTGCATTCAGGTCCACTTCTTCATTCGTTTCAGGTGCATTCAGGTCCACCTCTTCATTTGGTTCAGCTGCATTCAGGTCTAATCCTTCAACCGTATCATCTTCTGTTACATCACCTTCTGTCTGTATCGTGCCTTCTGCATCAGATGCATCTCCTTGAGGTTCTGGCTCTGCCTCAGATTGATCGCCTTCCGTCTCTTCGGGTTCCTCGCCTTCTGTCTGTATCGTGCCTTCTGCATCAGATGCATCTCCTTCAGCTTCCTCGCCTTCTGTCTGTATCGTGCCTTCTGCATCAGATGCATCTCCTTCAGCTTCCTCGCCTTCTGTCTGTATCGTGCCTTCTGTATCAGATGCATCTCCTTCCGTCTCTTCAGCTTCCTCGCCTTCAGGTTCTGGCTCTGCCTCGGATTGATCGCCTTCTGTCTGTATCGTGCCTTCTGCATCAGATGCATCTCCTTCAGCTTCCTCGCCTTCAGGTTCTGGCTCTGCCTCGGATTGATCGCCTTCCGTCTCTTCAGGTTCATTTGATTCATCGCCTTCAGGTTCTGGCTCTGCCTGGGATACATCGCCTTCCGTCTCTTTTACCTCGGGTTCTTGATCATCCTTGGATACTATAGAAGGT